>SL_3KL_010_SEDDRAFT_10000792_pt1 | contig 27511 bp, 28 predicted proteins | sample SodLakKL_010_SED_2_FD_10381 | JGI IMG/M metagenome (IMG submission 10381)
GCTCCAGACCGGCATGATCGATCAGCAACCCAAGCAGAGAAATAACCTGTTTTGCTTCAATCCGACCCAAAGACTTCATGCCCCGCTCTTCTGAAAACACCCGCAACCGTAATTTTAAAACAGCATTAAGGTATTCAATTATTGGTGCTCCGACCCGCCCAATCAAGACCACATCTTCATATTCATCTTTAAGTACTGCCTTAGCATTTTCCAGGTTGCTGTAGTCCAGGTTTAAGCTTTCCAGAACTGCCCTGGTCCGGGATCCGGCAAAAGGGCCGGCACCGAGAACCAGCAGATCCGATGGAGTATCGATATCAAACAAGAGGCCCGGGCTGTGAGGCATTAACTCCATTTTTAAGCCTAATTGATCACGAAGGGTCATGGCCAGGCTGTTATCCACTGCCGGCAGTTCAACACTGCCAATATTAGCGGGTACGGTAAAGGCTATCATGTCGACTGATTGGGTATTGTTAGTATAAACATAATGCTCATGACTCAATAATCTACGGCAAATCATTTCCAATTCTTCAACTGTAATTAACGGGCAGCCAGCGCCGTTTAGACAGAAAACCCTGGTTAAATGATGTTCTTTGATGGCAGCCTGCAGTTCACGTCCAAAATGAAAGTTTTCCTTTTTTGTGGAATTAAGATAAACTTTTGCACCAAGCCGCCGGGCAGGCTCAACCAAATCCGAGCGGTTGGTATGCAGGTAAACATTATCAAAGTAAGAAACCTGTTTAATCTTTTCCAGGTTATCAAGCAAAGCTGCCCTGCGAACCCGGGCCACCATTTCTTCTACCCGGCTTTTTGGTTGAGAACCTTCAAAAATAACCGCACTGACCGCTTTGCTCATAACAACAACCTCTTCCGGCTGCAAACCGGTCTTTTTAAAGACCGGGCAATCTTACTGGGGCTCGATTAACCCATAATTACCATCTTTGCGCCGGTAAATAACATTTATTGTATCTGAATCAGCATTGGCAAAAACAAAAAAGCTATGGCCAAGCAAATCCATTTGCATTATTGCTTCCTCGACAGTCATCGGCTTGAGTGGAAACCGCTTGGTTCTAACCACCTGCGGTTTTTCGTCCTCTTCTTCTCTTTCTTCAGCTTGAATAGCCGCTTGTTTTTCATTCATAGTGCGCATTCCACTTTGCCGCATCGCTTTATTCATTCGGGTTTTGTATTTCTTGACCTGTCTTTCAAGTTTTTCCACAACCTGATCAATTGAAGCATACATATCACCGGTTGACTCTTCACCCCGCAGTATCAGACCGTTCAGATTTGCAGTTACTTCAACAATATGCTCTTCACGAATAACACTCAGCACAACCTGAACATCTGTGTTTTGATCAAAATGTTTTTCCAGTTTGCCAATTTTTTTATGGGCATATTCGACCAGTGCTGGTGTGGCATCAATATTTTTGCCTCGAACATTTATTTTCATAATCAACGACCTCCTGTTATTATTTGTAGATTACAGACTACTATATTACTACAATAAGTATTCACCAGTCCAGTTTAAATTCCTGCTGAAATAAATTATACCGGGACCATAAGATTGCATCACTTTTTCCAAATGAAGGTTTCAAAATGATATGGGAGAAAAGGGTTTTACCATTGATCCAGGCCGGCATAAAAACCTGACTGTTGCAGCGCTTTGATGTTGGGGTTATAAGAGATGACAGCACCAAAGACACGGGCTCCTTTGCCGTGCAGGACAGCCGCCGCTTCTTTCATGGTGGTTCCCGTTGAATAGACATCATCAATCAGCAGAACTGTAATTCCGGGTGATAGTGGTGCGGTACATTTAAAGACACCACGGACATTTTCGTATCTTTCCAGGCGTGAGATTGCGGTCTGGGACCGGGTATGTTTAGTCTTGACCAGGAGGTCACGGCAGGGAACCTTCATATAACCGGCTGTGTAACGGGCAAGCAGGGCACTCTGGTTATAGCCTCGTTCTTTTTCACGGGTACGGTGCAGAGGGATGGGAACAACCAGGTCCGGGCTGCAGTATTTTTGATTAATTATTTCAGAGGCAAGCCAGACGCCAAGAGAACGAGCGGCACCGCGCCTTTTTCGATATTTCAAATCGTGAACCAGGCGCCGAAAGTTGTGATCATAAAGAGATATTGTAAAAAGGGACTGCAGGGGGGAATCTTTCGGCAAACAGGAGCAGGGCGCAGTTCCCCGGAAAAATCCTTCGCACTGGGGACAGATTATCCCACCGGCCCGGTAATGCCTGAGGCAGGAACTGCAGAGAAATTTGCCTTTGGCCGGGCGAACAATATCCCGGCAGAGCAAACAGCGGGCCGGGTATAAAANNTGTAAAAGACTTTCAAACCAGCCGGGCCTGCTGCTTAAAAGGTTTGAGTTATTATCAGCCGGGCAGGGATCATTTACTGGATCACTAATCAGGTGATTAATATGCGGGGTTTTTTCATATTCCATTAGTCGGCTGCACCTAATTTCAATCGACTATTTAAAAATGAGTAACGCTGTTCAGCCCGATTATTGCGAACGGCAATGGCCATGGCCTTTTTACTTCCCACCAAAACAGCCAGTTTACGGGCACGGGTGATTCCGGTGTAGAGAAGGTTGCGCTGAAGCAATATATAGTGCTGGGTCAGTACCGGCATTATTATGACCGGATATTCACTGCCCTGGCTTTTATGCACAGATACAGCATATGAAAGAACCAGTTCGTCTAACTCCGTAAAATCGTATACTACGGGCCGGGGCTGAACAACATCACGAAAAGTTACTACCAATTCTGCTTCTTCTTTATCAATAGCCGTTATCAGGCCGATATCACCATTGAATACTTCTTTTTGATAATTATTTCGAACCTGCATAACCTTATCACCAAGGCGATAGACAATTCCTTTGCTGAAAGCTTCTGCTTTATCCCTGGCTGGAGGGTTTAAAGCCTGCTGTAAAAGCAAATTTAAGCGATCCACTCCAGCTGCAGTTTTACGCATGGGAGTAAGGACCTGCAAATCAAGCAGGGGGTCATAGGGGCCATAATTAGGCAGCCGTTCCAGGCAGAGCTGGACAACCAGTTGAGCTGCCTGTTCGGGATCTTCTTCATTCATAAAAAAGAAATCCTTNTTCTTAACATTCAGGTAAGGCATTTCACCCTGGTTGACCCGGTGAGCATTNACTACGATCATNCTTTCCCGGGCCTGGCGAAAAATATAGCCGAGACGGAAACATNCTATTTCTCCTGAACTAATCAGATCACGAAGCACATTCCCGGCCCCCACCGCAGGAAGCTGGTCTACATCACCGACCATGATCAGACGGCAGCCGTAGGGCAAAGCTTTTAGCAAATTATACATAAGGATCAGGTCGACCATCGAGGCCTCGTCAATAATAACCACCTGGGCTTCAACCGGATTATCCTCGTTACGTTGAAAGGTAAATCCTTCCCCTTCCGTATAGCTGTATTCAAGCAAACGGTGGATGGTATAGGCTTCCTGACCGGTGGCTTCTGTTACCCTTTTTGCCGCCCGCCCCGTTGGCGCAGCCAGGCGCACTTTTTGTCTGAGTAATTTAAAAGCGGAAAGAAGAGCTTTGATCGTAGTAGTCTTACCGGTACCGGGCCCGCCGGTTACAATTAAGACCCCGTTATGCAGTGCATCTTCTAACACCTGCAGCTGTTCTTCGGTTAAATGAGGATTATCATGCTTAACTGCACCAAGGGCCTGGACAATCTCTAACGAGGAATACTGCCGGGCATTTTTGCTCAACTGTTGAAGCAGGCGGGCTGAACCCATTTCAGCCCGGTAAAAAGGTGCATAGTAAACAGCTTCGTCATCTTCATGCTGTTCGCAAAATATACGGTTCTGTCTAACCATTTCACGAAGCTGTTCATCCAGGAATTTTTCTTGCAGGTGAACTGTTTCAACATCAAGCAGTTCCTTTATATTTGTAAAAAGTTCGTCACGGGGTAAAAAAACATGCCCCTGTTCTGCAGCCCGACTCAAGGTATAGGTTATAGAAGCCTGGATTCTCTCCGGGGCATTTTCAGGTAAACCGAGTTTGCGGGCAATTTTGTCTGCGGTCTTAAAACCGATGCCAAAAATATCTTCGGCCATACGGTACGGATTGGCCTGAACCAGCTTAATGGTATCAGACCCGTAACGACGGTAAAGCCGCATTGCCTGGTTAACACCTACACCGTAGCCCTGTAAAAAAACCAGGACATTCTGGACATCTTTGTACTGCCGGTAACTTTTTAATATTTCAGCTGCTTTCCTGGCCCCTATTCCTTCAATCTCCTGAAGCCTGTGCGGCTCATGTTCCATTATCTCCAGGGTATCCAGCCCGAAGTAACCGACTATTCTTTCTGCTGTAACCGGCCCAATACCTTTTATTAAACCGGAAGAAAGGTAGCGTTTCAGTCCTTCTTCAGTCGCCGGCAGGAGGCGTTCCCACTGATCAACAGCAAATTGTTTTCCATAGCGGTGATGAACCTGCCACTGACCGTTGATCAGCAGGTTTTCGCCTTCCTGCATTGGCGGGAAATTACCGATAACAGTAATCGTTTTGCCATCACTGCAACGCAAGCTGCCAACTAGATATGAGCTGTCTTCATTGTAAAACCTGATTTTTTCCAGAGTTCCTTCGATTCTCTCCAGCAGAAAGCCCCCCTGTTTTTACCTTACAAATTTACTTTAAGATGGTTTGGTTGAAAGGGCTTCTTTTAACTGCTCTACCTTGTCCAGCTTTTCCCAGGGTAAATCTAATTCGGGACGGCCAAAATGTCCATAGGCAGCAACCTGTTGATAAATCGGACGACGCAAATTCAGATTTTCAATAATCGCAGCCGGTCGCAGATCAAAATGCTTTTTAACCATTTCTTCAATAGTGCTGACCGGTACTTTTTCTGTGCCATAGGTTTCAACCATCATTGAGACAGGATGAGCTACACCAATAGCGTAAGCAAGTTGAAACTGGCACCTGGAAGCAAGACCGGCAGCAACAATATTTTTAGCCACATACCTCGCTGCATATGAAGCAGAGCGATCGACCTTGGTTGGGTCTTTGCCTGAAAATGCCCCTCCGCCATGAGCGGCATATCCACCATAGGTATCAACAATAATTTTTCGACCGGTTAACCCGGCATCTCCCTGCGGACCGCCAACCACAAATCGCCCGGTCGGGTTAATTAAAAAACGGGTATCGGGTATAATCAGCTCTTCGGGAGCAATCTCACGTATAACATGTTCTATGAGATCTTTTTCAATCTGCTCTAAGGATACCTCATCACTGTGCTGTGCTGACACAACCACGGTTTCGAGGTGAGAAGGTTTTCCCTCTTTATAGGCCACACTAACCTGGGTCTTACCGTCAGGCCGCAGATATTCAAGTATTTCATCCTTACGGACAGCAGCCAGCCTCTGGGCCATTTTATGAGCTAAAGAGATGGGCAGGGGCATTAGTTCCGGTGTTTCATCACAGGCGAATCCAAACATCAGCCCCTGATCACCGGCACCGACCAGGTCATACTGATCTTTTTTTTCTTTGCCCCTTATTTCATAAGCCTCATCAACCCCCTGGGCAATATCCGGAGACTGCTCATCAATAGAACTGATAACAGCACAGGTGTCGCCATCAAAGCCAAACTTTGCCCTTGTATAACCAATATCTTTCACTGTATCCCGCACCAGCCTGGGTATATCCACGTAACAATCAGTTGTTATTTCTCCGCATACCATGACCAAGCCGGTTGTCACCATTGTTTCTGCAGCCACACGTCCTTTAGGATCCTCTTTCATAATCTCGTCAAGGATCGCATCGGATATTTGGTCTGCAAGCTTATCCGGATGGCCTTCGGTTACCGATTCTGAAGTAAAAAGATAATTATTTTGATGCATTTATTTCTCCTCCTAAAAAGATAATTGTATTTTTAGCCACTAAGTGCATGGCTCGTAATAAACGGCTCTACTTTTGCTTCCTACACTTATGCTTTTTGCTTACCGGCATACCTTTTAGATACTTGATCTGCATTTTATGGTCCATATATTAATTATTTTGGCACACTGGCAAAAATATATTCCGATCACCATCCCACCAAGCTTATTTTTGTAGAACCTGCAAACATAAAAAGCCTCTTGCTCAAGAGGCCTTTCTGGCACCCCTCATCTCCCGGGGAAGTTTTTTACCCCGCAGCACTTGGCACCGTGATCAATCGAACCGGTTGCCGGGATTCATCGGGGCTGTCCCTCCTCCGCTCTGGATAAGAGTATTACTGTTATATTATAAAATTATGATACACCAAAGAACCTGATAAGTCAATCGATCGAGTCGCGCTCCGAGTCGCGCTCCATCAGGGCAAACCAAATTTCACCGGAAGCAACAATTTCTCCCTTGACCCGGGCCTCCCCTTCACCCTTGCCAATATTACGCCGCATCCCGGTTATATTGATTGAAAGTTCGAGCTGATCACCGGGCTTTACCAGCTGCCTAAAACGAAAGTTGTTCACTTTGGCAAACATAGCCAGTTTGTTTTCATTTTCAGCCATGCTCAGGACTGCCACTGCTCCCACCTGGGCCAGTGATTCAATGATCAGAACTCCGGGCATTACCGGTTCCCCTGGAAAATGGCCCTGAAAAAATGGTTCATTAATGGTTACATTTTTTATACCGGAAGCCTTCTCACCGGGCACCAGTTCGGTTAACCTGTCTACCAGCAGGAAGGGATAACGATGAGGCAGTACAGAGAGGATTTTTTTAAAATCAAACTCTTTTTCCTCCACAGGCTAAACCTCCTTTCAATGATCAACTAAATGTTAATATATCTGTTATATGGAATTGTTTATCCGCCTTTTTTGCAGCATCATGCCCCTTTCACATTGCAAAATTTATTAACTTTAAGCCTTTCCGGCATTTTTTAAAACAGCTTTCACTTCGTCGTCACTAACCTGACCAAAATCGCGGTAAAACTGACCTACTGCTGCAAAATCAGAAGGAGCTTCAACGTATACCAGTTCATCCACTTCCCGTTCCAATATGCTGAGGGTATCCGGCGGTCCAACCGGCACGGCCAGGATTAATCTGGCCGGATTTTTTTTCTGCAGACTGCGCAGGGCAGCCAGAAGGGTGTATCCTGTTGCCACACCATCATCAACCAGGATTACCGGGCGATCATCGACTGACGGAAAAGGCCTGTTACCCCGGTAATCATTAAGACGACGTTTTATCTCTGACTGCACTTGATCGGCAGCTTTGCCAATATATTCTTCTGAAACATGAAGCCGGGAAACAATTTGGTCATTGAGCATGGTAAAACCGTCACCGGTTACCGCGCCAATAGCCAGTTCCGGTTGATCAGGAGCGCCAATCTTCCTTGTAATGATTAAATCCAGTTCACCACCCAGCTCACGCCATACCGGTTCGGCTACTGTTACCCCTCCACGGGGCACAGCCAATATGAGAGGTTGTTGATCCCGGTAAAGCTTAAGTTTTTTGCAAGCAGCTCACCGGCATGACGGCGATCCTTAAAAAGCATGCCTTCCACCTCCCGGTACATTTGAGCAAAACCGACTTGATCAGGACTAAAGAGAAAGAGATTCAAAAAGTTTCCTTGAATCCTGCACCGCCCTGGAATTATCAGGTAAACTTAAAAGCGGTTGGGCATTAAGGTCATATTCAGCAACCAGGGGATCATGAGCTATTTCTCCAAACAAATTCAGCCCACTGTTTTTAATTTCCTGATCCAGTTTTTGCACCTCTCCATCATGGCTGCGTCCAATCACCAGGCCCATTTTTGTCACATCCAGTTTAACCTTTTCAACAATTTCTCTTACCCTGCCTGCCGAACGAATTCCACGGGCAGTAGCATCGCTGGTGACCAGAAGCAGATCAACCATGGGCAGAAGCCGGCGGCTTAAGTGCTCAAGCCCTGCTTCATTATCAATTACCATGTAGTCATAGTTTTTACTAAGTTTTTCCAGGTACCTTTTGAGCAAATCATTTGGATAGCAATAACATCCGGGACCCTGGGGATTACCCATAACCACCAGGTCAAAAGCTTTTTCTTCAATCATGGCCCGGCTGAGGCGGTACTCGATGAAGACATCCTTGGTCATGCCGCTGGGGACAGCTTCAGGATTCTTCGTATCTTCAAGAATTGTGCCTATTGTTTCTTCCACACTGAGGCCGAGGGCTTCGTTAAGATTAGCATTGGCGTCGGCATCAACGGTTAAAATGTCCTTCCCTTTTCTTTCTTCAATAAGATAGCGAACCAGCAAGGCAGAAAGAGTAGTCTTTCCTGTACCACCTTTACCGGCAACAGCTATGCGCTTCGTCATCTTGAATATCTCCTCTCGTTTTCCAGTTTTCTTCAGCTAGGTTTTCATAAATCACCGCTCGGTTTCTTTTTTTCAGCCAACGTGTAGTAAACTTCTGCCCTGGTTTGGCAAAGAATCTTTTAATAATGGCTCGAGCAATTCTTACTGCTCAATAATAGCTTGCAAGCGGTTATAACCGTCCAGTTAAAACTTCCTCCAGCTGGTTTATTGTATTGCACGGCCACATTTCCACCACTTCAGCTATTAAACCAATAGAGCGATAGTCAGGCCACTGTTCTTTTGGCATGGGGTTGAGCCATATAATTCTTTTGACCCGGTCATTGAGCTTATTTAGCTCTTTCAGAGCATAATCAACTGATATTGTTTTGGTATCACTGACCACAATAATCGAAGTCTTCCTGTTTAATAGATCAGGATACTTTTCCATTAATTCCTGAAGCGAAAAGCCAAGATTGGTGCCCCCACCCCAGGCTTGATTGCGGCGGATTACCAGATCCAGCAGATGTTTCAAACCGGGCCGACTTTTCAGCTCCGGAGTCATGTTCTCAAGATTATCAGAAAAACTGAAGCAGGAAAGATTACGAACAGCTTCCCTTAAGCCGTGCAAAAAATGGATGGCAAAGGTGCTGTACTGCTTCATTGAAGCTGAAACATCACATAACAAAAGGATTTGTTGTCGTAACCGCCGCCTGGGCTTGTACTTAAGGTTAAAAATACTGCCACCGTAGCGCATATTATCACGCAGAGACCGGCGCAGATCCAGTGGACCGCTGCGGGGACCTGTACGGTGTCTTCGCAAAATCTGGACCGCTAATTTTCGGGATAATTTCTGCAGAAGCTGCTCGGCTTCCGGCAGGTCAGCTGTCTTAATAGCCTGGATATCCATTTCAACAAGGGCGGCATCAGCGCCTCCGACACCCGCACCAGATCCTCCAGCTGCTTTCCCTTCATCTTGGACTTTACTTCTGCTGCTGTTTGTTTGTTCATAACTACTTTTTAAACGGCAGTAGCGCAGGTGACTTTTAACAACCGATTCCAAAAGAGGTCGAAACCGCGGCTCGACATTGACCCCGGTTTCAGTCTTGTGCATAAAATCCTTCAAACGTTCCCGCTGTTCCTGAGACATTGAGCTGTACTGTGACAGTTCAGCATTGGTAAGCTGTAACCTTTCTCCTTTAAAGGTCATCTCACTGGCAGCCTGATCAATACTTTGTTTATATTTTCTTTTATAGGAAACCGCTTTTTCGAAATCTCTGCTCTGCTGCTGCGGTGAAGCAAAAAAATATTCAAACAGGCGATCAAAAAATAACCGATCACGATAGTTTTTGACCAGTGTAGCCTGAAGGGTATTTTTAAAATCTTCACGAGAAAAAAGATCAATTTTTTGAAGGGCCTGCATTGCATCCGTCATCTCGGTTGTGCTAACCGGAAGACCTTCCTCGCGCAGCAAGCTGGCAAAAGTAATTAAATTTTCTTCCAGGTAATTATCCTGGTGCTTATCTATTAACGGCACTGGGAAATGTCACCACCGCTGCTGCCCTGCTTAAGGATCCGATCAATCTCTTCAGTCCCGATTTCATGTTTAAAGAATGCTTGATCAGCACGTGTTTTTAAAACCAGGTTAAGGGTATCACTGACCAGTTTTCCGTTAAGGCGGTTGCGGTTTAATGCAACCAGGGCCCTGGCCCAATCTAGAGTTTCAGCAATAGAAGGTTTTTTTCTTAAATCTCCATGCTGTCTCAATTGAGCCACGATACGTGCTGTTTCCCAGGCCAGCAGATCTGCTGTTGCCGGCACTTTGGCCTTTATGATCCGCACCTCATCCTCCACAGATGGAAAATCAAGGTAAAGATATAAACAGCGTCTCTTTAAACCGTCAGAGAGTTCACGTTCATTATTACTGGTCAGGACAACCACCGGAATATTTTTAGCCCTGATCGTTCCCAGTTCTGGAATTGAGACCTGAAAATCAGAAAGAACTTCAAAAAGAAAAGCTTCAAATTCGGGATCACATTTGTCGACTTCATCAATCAACAGTACGGGCCGTTCTTCAGCCTGGATAGCTTTAAGTAAAGGTCTTTCCATCAGATATTGGGCAGAAAAAAGATCGTCTTCTTTTACCTGCTCCTGTTCCAGGTTGCGATTCATTTGAATACGCAACAGCTGACGCTGGTAATTCCACTCATATAATGCTTTTGTTTCATCAAGTCCTTCGTAACACTGCAAACGAATTAGTTCGGTATCAAGTATGCTTGCTAAAACCTTACCCATCTCAGTTTTGCCAACTCCCGGAGCACCTTCAATCAGTAGCGGCTTTTTGAGTTCCAGCGAAAGATAAACCGTAAGGGCAGTGTTTTCATTACAGATATACCCGGCATCATTAAAACCTTGTTTTAGTTCAGGTAAAGAAATGGTCATAAATCATCTTCCCTTTATTTCTTGCTTATTTTCCACATGATATATAAAAAATACAATTAGCAACCGGCAAAAGAATCAAAGAGTTATTCACAGCAGTTTCTCTATCAACAGTAATGATACTACAATTGCCGAAGCCAGGCAAACTGGATATGNTTTATTTNCCCANTTAAAAACTATAACTACTTCCCGGGTCNAAAATTATGCAATAACTACCTGTTTTATCCTCAACTTTAGTTTTAAACTCTTTTGGATCAGCTTCGATCAAGGGCCAGGTATTGTAGTGATACGGAATCACTACTTTTGCCTGCATAAACGAAGCTGCGATTACCGCATCATCAAGCCCCATGGTAAAGTTGTCACCGATCGGGAGCAAAGCTACATCCAGCGAATCCAGTTCACCAATCAATTTCATATCACTAAAAAGACCCGTATCGCCGGCAAAATAGATTTTCTTCCCATAATAGTCAACTACAAAACCACAGGCGTGCCCCCCGGCAATTCCTGAGCCGTGTAGAGCAAGGGTCAGCTTGACAGAACCAAAAGGAAACTTATGCCGACCGCCGAGATGCTGGGCATGGGCTTTAAAACCGTCTTTTATTGCTTGCTTGGCTATTTCTGAAGTGGAAATAATCGTGGCCCCGTTTTTACCGGCCAGATCGTATGCATCTCCAAGATGATCCCAGTGGGCATGTGAAAGTAATATATAATCCGCTTTTACCTCTTCCACATTTACAGGAGAAAGNGGGTTCTCACTGATAAAAGGATCAAGTANGATGGTTTCTTTACCATTCTCAGAGAGAAGAAAACAGGNATGGCCCCAAAAAGTTATCTGTGGCATGCTATCGACCTCCTTTAAATCAACCATGGAAAGGTTCAACTGTTTACAGGTATTGTACATTTGCCTGGATAGTCACAAATGCTCGGTTTAATTTGTAATGTGCCCTAAAAAATTATTCACCGCTATTAGTCTCCACGATCATTTCAATTTCCACTGAACAATTCATGGGCAGGGAATTTACACCAACAGCCGAACGGACATGAGCTGCATTGTCGCCAAAAACCTCCCATAATAAGTCTGAGGCTCCGTTTGCTACAGTGGGATGCTCAGTAAATTCTTCCGTACAGTTAATGAAGACAAGAAGCTTTACAATGCCTTTTATGATATCAAGATTTCCTACTTCCTGTTTCAATACACTGAGCAAGTTCAGGGCAGTCAGGCGAGCCGATTCGTATCCCTCCTGAACGCCCAGATCACGACCTACTTTGCCTTTGAACCTCAGCTCATCTCCATCGAATGCGCTCATACCAGCAGTAAAAATAAGTTCTTTATGGCGCTTAACACAACATATGAAGCTTTCGGGCCCTGGGCATCAGGCAAAACATAACCCAGCTCGCTTAACCTTTTTTCAATTTTCATAGAACGAGCCTCCCGATCTAAAGTTTTTGCTAACGGAGAATATGATCTTGCCTATATTTTATTCTAGATCGGTCAAAATGGATAGGCTGCATGAAAGAGCATTACTAAACGGTATTTAATAACCGGTATGCCTTGTTTAACCGGTTTTGATTTTCAGGCTGCAAACACAAAACCATGAACATACAGATGGATTGCAGACTCCTTTAGGCGAAAAAAACGAAGCCCTGGTTATAAACCACGGCCTCAAAACTAAGAATACTATTGGAGCCGGCAAGAGGACTTGAACCCCCAACATGCTGATTACGATTCAGCTGCTCTGCCAATTGAGCTATGCCGGCCTGAAACATATTTATTATAGCGCAAATTATAATGCTGTTCAAGCAAAAGCCGGCCTTCAGGTTTTTACAAGTTCAACATCTCCCCAGGCAGCAATTTTATCTTGATAGATCAGTAAAGCACCGGAAACACCTTCAATATTACTGGCATATTCCAGGGCCGGTTCAAGATCACCTTCATTGTTAACCATGTTACCGAGCGCTGTGGCCACTGCATCGGCAAGGGGAGTCGATGCAGACACAGCAACAGCTGCATCAGCCTTACCAAAGCTTAGAGAAGGACCGACTGTAGCGGAAGAAGTACAAACACCAAGCGGAGTCCGGCCCGGATCTATCCTCAGGGCCAGCTTCCCGCTAAGCGTTGATTTTCCGGCATAAATCCCGACGTTCACCGGTTCAAGGACTTTAATAAAAATGTCACCCCCGTTTTCGACAATCACTTCGGGCGAAATCTCTTGCATGTACTGCCCTACTGCTTCAGCAAATGCTCCGGCTACTGCAGCCATCGGTCCGACTCCTGCCCGGTTGGCTGACCTGGTCATTAAGTGTAATATTTCAGGAGAGTCATTCTCCAGCAAACATGGTTCAAGAGCTGAAGCCAGGTGGGGATGAACAGCAAGGTACGCTTCAAGCATGCTGCGCTGCTTCCAAATCATTTGTTCTACAATTGAGGGAAGATCTTTTCTATATGCTGAACTGCTTACCGCAATATAAAGATCGGACTCTTTAACCTTCACTGAAAAAGAGGTCAGCCTTAAGCCGCATGCTTCCTGACGGTAAACCCTTTTGCTGCTCATTTTAAGTTAGCATTTTCAACCAGGGTTTCCATTGCCCTGGCCGGACAGGCNCGNAGNCAGAGTTCACAAACCACGCATTTGTCTTCATTAAAACTGACCGTCATCTCCGGGCGATTAAAGGCAAGGGCTTCTGTCGGACAAATAACAGTACAGGCCCCGCAGTGGGTGCAGCGTTCCTGACGCCAGATGATCTGTTGTTCCAGGCCCATGATATGCAGGCCCTGGTTTTGAAGCCATTCCAAGGCTTTCTGGTAATTTAATTCACTGCCGCTTAATTCCATCATCAGGCGGCCTTCTTTTTTCGGGTTGATATCGGCCCTGAGGATATTAACCATCAAGTCAAAATCCTTGATCAAATGATATATTGTTGGTTGTTCAACCACATGTGGAGGGTAACGAAGCACTATTTTTTGTTTAATCATCTACTTGTCCTCCTCATCTTCAAGACCTCTTTGCGGCAGGGCCTTTAGTCTAATACCATCTTCTTTAGAAGGTAGTGCTGCCGAAGGTGTAGTCAGCATAAATTGACCGGTTTCAATCCACTCTTTTAGTTCAGAGGCAATTTCCCGGGCCCCTGCATAACTGGAAAGCGATGCTGTGGGAACATCCTGACCTTTAACAGTTATTGAACCGCTTTTAAGTTCGGCATAGCTGACCAGCCCCAGATCACTGCCTTCTTTGTTAGGATAGCCCTGGTAGTAATCAACAATCGGGGCCATTAAATCTTCATCACGAACAATGCAGTATCTCATTATATCTTCATTTAATATGGGGATAGGAATTCCCAGGCCAACCTGCATGGTTGCCCCGTAGCCTAAAAAACTGAGGCCCCTCAACCAGCGCGGCTTCATATGCTTCAAATCGCCAACCAGGGCTAAAGTGCTGCCCGGATAAAGAGGTGTATCATTTTCTGCCCTTTCTGCAGATGGATTGTGCTGGGTTCCCTGCCAGGCAACATAACCAGTACCGCCACCTAAAAAGATGCGGGTGCCGATACCTATAGTTTTCAGCAGTGGATCATTAAACAGGGGGCTTAGCTGGCCGGCTGAACTGTAGTTGGCATTGCCCATATTCATCTTCAGCACCCCCATGTAAGTATAGATAGTTTTAGACCCCAGGTTTATGGCCACATTATAGTTCTGGTAAGCATTGCGGGGGTTATAGAGGGTTGCCTCGTTTATTTCTGATAAGCGAAACCTGGTATCAATTTTTTTTGAAGGGTAGCAGTCGGTGCCATATGCAGTTGCTTCCAGCCTTATTTCTTTACCGGCAACCAGGTCTTCGATGACATGGCCCCCACCGTAAATAAAGTCTCCCGGATAATTGCGGTTAGCCGGATCGCTTGGAGGCAGGGCGGTGGCTCCCAGGTAAAGATCAACAGCAGCAAGTCCGGCATAAGCAGGAACACTATTCAAGTAGGCCTCGTTAAGTTTGATGCGCGGACGGGGGTGACCGACATTTAAGAAAACTCCAGAAGAACACATCGGACCGAAGGTTCCGGTGGTGACTACATCTACAGAAGCAGCAGCTTCAGTTATCCCCTTTTTATCTGCCACCTCAATGATTTCCTCTGCAGTAAATACTACTGCCTTGCCGGTTTTAATTTTTTCATTGATTTCTTCAATACTACGGTTAACTTGCAACAGACAAACACCTCCGGGTATTAATGGTAAACATTATCTCATTCACTTCCAGACACGTTATCTATAATGCGAAAACCCTAAGCCAGATTAGCCAGATTAAAAAAACCCCTGCTGTTAATCCAGGGGCCTTTTAAGGCTTAAGACCTTTACTTTCTTACCTGGAAGCAATGATTGAAACAAGATCTACGATACGGCAAGCATAGGCCCATTCATTGTCATACCAGGCCAGAACACGGACCAATTTGTCACCCATAAGCATTGTTGATAAACCGTCTATAGTTGACGAATACGGGTTGCCCTTATAATCAATTGATACAAGAGGCTGATCACTGTAAGCAAAGTATTGCGAAGCAGATGCTTCTTTTTTAAATGCTCCATTAACAGCATCGACAGTGGCCTCTTTTTCCAGTTCAGCTACGAAGTCAACCAGTGAAACAGTGGGTGTGGGTACCCGAATGGCAAAACCGTCAATTCTGCCTTTGAGTTCAGGAATTACTTCTCCTACAGTCTTGGCGGCTCCGGTAGTGGTCGGGATCATCGATAATCCTGCTGCCCGGGCCCGCCGCAGGTCAGAATGCGGAAAGTCTAATAGCTGCTGATCATTGGTATAGGCGTGGATAGTATTCATTAAACCATATTTTAGTCCAAAATTCTCATGCAGCACTTTTGCTACAGGGGCCAGGGCATTTGTTGTACAGGAGGCATTAGAAATCAGGAAGTGTTCTTCAGGGTCGTATAAATAATCGTTGACGCCCAAAACCACTACCAAATCAGCCTCTCCGGGAGCACTAATAATTACCCGCTCCGCACCGGCATTAAAATGGGCGGAAGCTGTCTCTCTTTTACGGAAAAGACCGGTTGCTTCGACAACCAGGTCCACTCCAGCCTCCTTCCAGGGAATTTTAGCCGGTTCTCTTTCAGAAGATACTTGGACCTGCTCCCCAGCGATAGTTAAGCTATGTTTATCAGACTTAACATCAGCGTCTAAAGTTCCATAGACCGAGTCATACTTCAAAAGGTGAGCAAGGGTAGTGCTGTCTGAAAGATCGTTGATCGCAACTACCTTCACATCGTCCTGGTTTAACGAGGCACGCATAGTCAGCCTTCCTATACGTCCGAAACCATTAATGCCTATTTTTAGCATGATAGACCTCCTTCAATATTAATCTGACAAGTCGTTTAATGATAATAGTGCTGCTGGCACAAAGTGATTTTGCTGTATATTATAGTATATCATAATTAGAATATCAGCAAATAATTAATTCTTTTTAAGCAGGCAATATATAAATTGGGTTGGAGTAGATCCAGGGGCGGGGACGGCCAAGACGGGGACAAAAATAAACCTCTGCCCGGTAAACCCCAGCTTGCTCAGGATAAAATTTTAATTCTTTTCCTTCTTTTTCGCTGATTATTTTACCATTGCGCAGCAGTCTGAGCATAGACCGGGTTTTTGGTGCTTTTATGAACAGGGCCAGTTTTTCCTGAAAATTTACTTGCTCGCCCATTAAAACTGTATTGCTGCCGGCTTTTGCATAGTAATAAAAGTTATTGCCGGCATATAGGCTGTCAAATGAAATGAAACAGCAACCACAACGCAAAGCACCGATAATTTGTTTTCTTGCGGTATGGTAATTCTCACTGAGTTCTTCTTTCAAAACAATATAAGTATTTATGGTTTTAAAAATATAACGATAGGTAAAAACTGTAACTTTAAACAAACCCAGTTTATATAAAGAGGCATGCGCATCACTGCTGCCGATAGCAGTAATCCGGTGGCCGTTATTATTATAGCAGTCCCAGAGCTGAAGAGCTTCCCGGGGGGGGCTGTCCATAGCTGCTTTACGGTTAAAAAAGAAATAATAAAGGGTTTTAAAGAGAGAAGGATGGCGGCCGCGCCAGTGCGAAGTATAGTTCCATAATTCCAACCCATCAAAATTAAAAACCGGCCAGTATTTCCAGGGATAGGCCTTTCCTTTTTCAATATAGCGGGAACCTTTTTCAAAGGGATGAGCAATAAAACCAAGACCGCCTTCTTTTTTGACCCGATCAATTACTTGTTGGGGATTTTGTTCATCGGACTTTATGAGCTGATCTAGATCAAGGGCCAGATAATGATTTTGGGAGCGGTTTATTTCTACTCCTACCAGCACATTAACACCGTTTTGTACTCCTTCTTCCGGTAAACCGGTTAAAGTTTCATGATCTGAAATAATTACAAAGCTAAGCCCGGCGGACTTAGCATCAATAGTTATTTGATCAAAATTTCCACTGCCATCGGAATAACTACTGTGGATATGGATATTGCCGGGATAATTGAACATAGCTTAAACCTGCAGGCTAATACCTTTTCCCTGATATTTAGGAACCACGTTGGAGATACCAATAAGTATGAACTTGTAAAAATAATAATCTTGCTTTTTATTAATATACTGATTACCTACATCTTGGCCCGTACGACATCTTTAACTTTCATCAGCCGGGTTAGCGCGCCTCTTTCACTTTCCTCCAGTTTCATGGTGATATACCTGACTGTCTCCTCAAGTTTTGGAATCAAAACATACTCCAGGGCATTAACCCGACGGCGGGTTTTTTCAATTTCTTCAGCCAGAAGCTGAACTGCTTTTTCTACTTCGGCCAGCTCCATCAACTGGGGCAGTATTTCTGATAATGTTTCAATAGAGATATCCAGTTCGGCAGAGGTGTCAACAAACCCGTAGGGATAAATACTGCTATCCTCCCCCCGACCTTCTTCTTCCGCCCAGTTAAACTTTGGAGCATATACACTCATAATATTTTGCTTGCTTATTTCCAGGCTCACTGTTTTGGTTGGATACATTAAGGCTTCTTCCAGGCTTTCTGCAGGCATTACAGCACGGGCTAAAAGAAACTTGGCAAAAGCACTGGATAGTTCTTTTTCAATGTGTTCCCTTAAGTCCTTGTTTTTTCTAACCAGGATAATAAATTGACGGATCAGCTCATCTCTTTTGTCTTTAAGCAATTTATGGCCCCGCTGTGCCATGGTTAATCTTTTTTTCAGGCGGTTTAGCTCCATGCGGGTTGGATTGACCCGTATTTCCATATACCCTAATCCTCCTCCCGGCCGGATTCCTGCTCAGGCAGATACTTCTCCAGGTATTCATCGCGAACCCTCTTTAATTCCACCCGCGGCAAGTGAGCCAGAAGCTCCCAGCCGAGGTCCAGTGTTTCAATCACACTGCGGTCTTCTTCCTCGCCCTGGGTCACATAACGGTTTTCAAATTCATCGGCAAACCGGGAAAACTTTTTATCAGCTTCGGAAAGAGCAGCTTCACCAAGAATGGCGGCCAGCTCCTTGGCTTCTTTACCCCGGGCATAAGCGGCATAGAGCTGGTTCATCGTATCAGCATGATCTTCCCTGGTTTGATCTGCTCCAATGCCTTTATCTTTAAGCCTTGAAAGAGAGGGAAGAACATCAATGGGAGGATATAAGCCTTTGCGGTGCAGTTCCTGACTTAAAATTATCTGGCCCTCTGTAATATAACCGGTTAAGTCGGGAATGGGGTGAGTCTTGTCATTTTCGGGCATGGTCAGGATGGGCAGCTGGGTAATTGACCCGGACCGGCCCTGGATCCGGCCTGCTCTTTCATAAATACTTGAAAGATCGGTATAAAGGTAACCGGGATAACCGCGGCGCCCGGGAACCTCTTTACGGGCTGCCGATATTTCTCTTAAGGCTTCAGCATAATTGGTCATGTCGGTAAGGATAACCAAAACGTGCATGTCCTGTTCGTATGCCAAATACTCCGCGGCGGTAAGGGCCATGCGTGGTGTGGAAATCCGTTCAATAGCCGGATCGTCTGCCAGATTGATAAAAAGAATCGACCGCTCAATTGCACCAGTCTTCCGAAAATCATTAATAAAAAAATCCGCCTCTTCAAAAGTAATTCCCATTGCAGCAAAAACAACCGCAAATTTTGCTTCTGTGCCAAGCACCTTGGCCTGCCTTGCTATCTGGGCAGCCAGGCGGGAGTGAGGCAGTCCGGAGCTGGAGAAGATAGGCAATTTTTGCCCCCGCACCATGGTATTCATCCCGTCGATAGCAGAAACCCCGGTTTGAATAAATTCAGAGGGATAGTCGCGGGCATAAGGGTTGATCGGGAATCCATTAATGTCAAGGCGTTTATCAGGGATAATTTTTGGACCCTGATCCCGTGGTTGACCCAGCCCGCTGAAAACCCGGCCAAGCAGGTCCATGGAAACCGGCAGTTCGATCGCTTTACCCTGAAAGCGCACTTTGGCTGAACCGATATTCAGGCTGGTTGAGCCTTCAAAAATCTGGACCAGGGCCCGATCCCGGTCAACTTCCAGGACCTGCCCGCGCCTGATGTCTCCGCCGGGCAGTTCAATTTCTGTCAACTCACCGTATTTAATGCCTTCTACCTGTTCAACCAGCATTAACGGGCCGGCTACATCTATGATTGTTTTGTACTCTTTAAGCATCCTCATCTCCTCCTTCACCGGCTAACGAAGCAAGCTGTTCTTTTATTTCGCGCTTGATATCTTCCATTTCTTTTATCTTATCTTCAGGCAAATACCGGGCCCGGGCAATTTTTTCACGGGCCGACAGGGCAAACATTTTTTCTAAATCAAGGTCAATTTCCGCTTTTTCAACGACTGCATCNGCTTCATGATGAAACATTAAAATCAGCTCCAGCATACTAAACTGCTTTTGAAGAGAGCTATATGTATCAATTTCATGCATGGCATTCTGGTGGAGAAAATCTTCGCGAAGTGATTTTGCAGTTTCTAATATTAGCCTTTCTTTATATGAAAGAGCGTCAACTCCCACCAACCTGACTATTTCTTCCAGTTCAGCTTCTTCCTGCAGCAAACGCATCGCTTCCCGTCGCATCTCATTCCACTGTTCACCAATAGTATCCCGGAAATATTCAGCAACATTATCAAGATAAAGGGAGTAACTGAGCAGCCAGTTAATTGCCGGAAAATGGCGGCGATAGGCCAGTGAAGCATCCAGCCCCCAGAATACTTTAACAATTCGCAAAGTACCCTGCGATACCGGTTCTGAAAGGTCGCCACCCGGGGGTGACACAGCTCCGACCAGGGTAAGGGCGCCTTCTCTTTCTTCACTGCTTAAACAGATCGTCCGTCCGGAACGCTCATAAAAATCTGCCAAACGGGAACCCAGGTAGGCAGGATAGCCTTCCTCACCGGGCATCTCTTCAAGCCTGCCGGACATTTCACGCAACGCTTCAGCCCAGCGTGAAGTAGAATCTGCCATCAAGGCAACACTATAACCCATATCCCGGAAGTACTCAGCAATGGTAATCCCGGTATAAATCGAAGCTTCACGAGCGGCAACCGGCATATTCGATGTGTTGGCAATTAATACTGTTCGCTTCATCAGCGGTTCGCCCGACTTGGGGTCTTTTAATTCAGGGAATTCCATGAGCACATCAGTCATCTCGTTTCCCCGCTCACCACAGCCAATATAGACGACTATTTCAGCGTCAGCCCACTTGGCGAGCTGATGCTGGGTTACAGTTTTTCCACTGCCGAATGGTCCGGGAATACAGGCAGTTCCTCCTTTGGCTACGGGGAAAAAAGTGTCGATGATCCGCTGTCCTGTAATCATCGGAATATGCGGTCCCATTTTTTCCTTATAGGGGCGACCCTTACGAATAGGCCATCGCTGTAACATGCTCACTTCGACCTCTCCGTTTTCTGTTTCAATACTGGCAATAACATCAGTTACTGTTGACTCGCCGCTCTTTATGGTTTTGATCGTTCCGGCGGATATGTCAGGGGGAACCATGATCCGGTGCTCAACTAAAGTTGTTTCCTGGACTGTGCCGAGGATATCTCCGGCCTGGACCTTGTCCCCTTCTTCAACTTTTGCCACAAAATCCCATTTACGTTCACGGTTTAAAGGGCTTACTTCAACCCCTCGGGTAATATAATCGCCAACCTGCTCTCTGATTACATCCAGAGGTCGCTGGACACCATCAAATATTGCTTCAATCAAACCGGGCCCCAGTTCAACACTTAGCGGTTCACCTGTAGTATAAACAGGCTCTCCGGGCCCGAGACCACCGGTTTCCTCATAAACCTGTATGGATGCCTGATCGCCGTGCAGTTCAATGATCTCACCCATCAAGCGGGCATCACTGACTTTGACCATATCATACATCCGGGCATCACCCATATTATCTGCGACGACAAGGGGACCGGAAACTTTTCTAATCCTGCCAACATCCAAGTTATCAACCTTCTTTCCTGAAAAGAATATCTGCACCGATCGCTTTTTCTACATTAGCTTTGATTTGTTGAATTCCTATTCCCAGCGTTCCCTTACTGTTCGGGATCAGAACAACCGCCGGTAAATAGCGCCTGTGCAGTTCATTGATTACATCTTCCATGCTGCTGGCCAGCTCTTCAGTAATAAATATAACCCCGTAGTTTTCTGAAACCAACTTTTTTAATGTTTCAAGTGCTGACTTACTACTGGTGACGGGATAAGTATCCACACCGATAGTTTTAAAACCAAGGATCGAATCCTTATCCCCAATTACTGCAATTTTATATGTAGACATCGCGAATTCGCTCCCTGATCGCTTCGGCTGGCAGTTTATTAATTTTACCAACCAAAACTATGCGTATATTTTTTATCTCGATTTCCTTCGCCCACAAATAACCAACCAGGGGCTCAAGTCCAAAAGGTATCCACTTACCCTGCTTGAGAAAAGTGGTAATATAATCATCAGAAAGTTTTTCCAGGAGAGAGGCGGTTCCTTTTTCCAGCCATTCCCTTACTCCTTCGCTGACAAGGTCTGCATAATCACTAATAGCCAGCATGGAAATTAGAGATTCCAGAGGTTCATCGATCATAGCGGCCAAACGATCGGCAGAAAGAGAACCATAAGGTAACAAGACTGTTTTCAAAAAGTCACGGCCAAGTTCCATGCGTTTAACCCGAATCAATGTTTTTAAGTTGATCAAATCGATCTGCCTTGTAAACAAATTTTCGAGAAAAGCTGAACGATTTTCTCTCGAACCAAGAATCAACTCTTCATAAAGGGCCCGGTCCAGGATCAAGTCTATAACCTGGGGGTCACGGTTAACCATAAAATCCTCAGTAATCTTCACTGCGGCCCGGCGCAGCTTATCCTGGAAGTAGATAAAATCATCTTCGTTTACTGCTTGTTCCAACTTGGCAAGGTCGTAGGTGCCGACCGGAATTAATAGATCGCTTTTTATCCCTAAATATTTGGCCTTAAATAATACCTTCAGGTTGTGTATATCATAACGTAACGCGATCATGGCAATTAACTCGGGAATGGGGCTTATCTTCATCACGAGATTAAAAGTATCTTTTAATTCAGAGGCAAGAACTGTTTCAAAGTCATGGATATCGGCCAACTCTGCCAGGGCAGAAGCATAATCCGACTCGGATAGTATTTTTAATGCTTCTTCACCTGATGATGCATTGATCATACGATCGAACTGGCCCTTATCCAGCAACCTTGTTTCCAAAGCTTTTATCCGCGCTACTGAATAGGCATAAATTGTGTCATCAATGGGCATTTGACTCTGCTCTCCTTTCCCGGAGGAAAGCTTCTAGTTTATTTAAATAGCATTTCTGCCACTTCAGGTTCCAGTTCATCTCTTTTCATCTCCAGCAGCGATTCAAATGAACAATTTATCTCTACACCGCCTGCCTGAAGAATAAAACCACCCTGAATTTCTCTGGTTTCTTCTGAAAGCTTTAGCTGTCCTTTTTTCCCCTGTTTTTCAAGGGTTTCGTTAATTTCATTCCAAAATTTATCGGTAATCTTTTCTTTGTCCCGAGCAGAAAATATTACAGTTTCTGAGCCTGTTTCAACCATACTCAGTAAAAGATTACTAATAACTGAAAGGTAGGTTTTGTCGTCCAGGTTTATCAACTTATCAAGAGCTTTTTTAAAAGCTTCACCAATCATTTCCTGTTTGGCGGAAAGTAAATCCTTGCGTGTTTCAAGCTGGGCCACTCCGATAATACGGCCCTTTTGTTCAGCAGCTCCCTTGCGGGCCTGTTCCAGGATATGCTCTTTTTTACGGTTAGCTTTTTGCCTGGCTTCAGATTCAAATGTTTTTGCTTGTTCATCAGCTTCAGCTTTTATCGATTCCGCCCTGGCCTGTGCATCATTAAGGACACGCCGGATAATCCTGTCCGCTCCCTCGTTCAAACTTCTCACTCCTTTATCGGCATAATTTAAGCATCTATACCGAACAACATTAAGATTGTGGCCAGCAGGGCAAATACAGCGTATGTTTCTACCATAACTGCATAAACAATACCTTTACCCAGCTCTTCCGGCCTCTTAGCAATCAGGTTTATTGACGATGACAGTACTCTTCCCTGGTAAATACCTGAGCTTAAACCGGCTATAGCGATAGGCAGTGAGGCCATCAGGTAAGAGGCTCCCTGTGAAGCAGTCAGCTCTACGACTTCTGCGCCGACAATACCGATGTCCTGCATAATCAAAAACCCGGCTAAAAGCCCGTATATACCCTGGGTTCCGGGAAGGGCCTGTAATAAAAGGGTTTGCCCAAACTTGTCGGGATCCTCAGATATAAGGCCGGCTGCACTCTGGCCAACGATCCCGATCCCGATTGCTGAACCGCTCCCGGCCAAACCAACTGCCAGGGCTACTCCAAGCATTGCTATTTCAATTCCTTCCATTTACTTAAAGCCTCCTTTTAAATCGATAGTTTATTGTCTTATATGCTCAGGCGTCAGAAGCTCTATATTTATTAAAGCAAAAGGCCTGAATCCTGTTTTATCTTAACCTTCTTTCGAATCAACTATATCCACGTAGCTGGTTTTTGCCCTGAAAGGTTGGAATGACCTGCCACCGCCCTCAAAAAACTTGTTAAAAAACTCAAGATATTGTAAACGGCTGGTATGAACATACGANCTCAGTGTACTGATGAGCATATTAAAAAAGTGGCCGCCAGTAAGGATAATGACCATGACCACATAACCGACGATCGACCCTGCAACCAGTTCTCCAACTGAGTTAACAACCATGCCGATAACTACGGAGGCCAACCCCAGGGCAAACAGACGGGAATAGGACAACACATCACTCAAATACTGGGTGACATTATAAAGGCTCAGCAGCCCGCTAAAGAATTTCAAGACCAGGCTGCGCTGTGACCTTCCCTGGGTAAGAATCAGCCCGCCGGCACCGATAATGACCAACCACAGTCCGATACTGGACACATTGGCTATGTATATAATAAGCCCATTTAAAAATATGAACCAAAAACCCTGATCATATAAAGCATTTAATGGTTTACCGGCTTTTATATTACGGTAGGCCTGAAGACCCATCCCGAAATAGACCTGAAAAAGACCGATAGCAAGAGAAGCAATGAGCATTATCATTGGTTCTTCCAGAGGATCAAAAAGCAGGGGGGGCAGTTTAATGAGATCGCCGAAATAACCGCCCAGAAGAATACCAAAAGCAAAAGCAGAAATACCACCGAGCATTAACAGCTTCAAGAGCTGTTTGCCAGAATCACCAAGAGTAAGTTTCCGGTAGAGGTAAAAAGCGAGCAGGCCCAAAAGAATACCATAACCGGCATCAGAAAGACAAATACCAAAAAAGATGAAAAAAAACGGGGCCATAAACGGTGTTGGATCCAGTTCTTGTTTTTTTGGGGTACTATAAAGCCTGGTCACAACTTCATAAGCTTCAGCCGGTCCGCTGTTATGAAGAAGTACCGGAACATCTTCATCCGGTTCAGGGTCACGTGCAGCCAAAACACCTGTTTCAGTCTCGTCGTTAACCATGGTTTCTAAATCTTTCAAAACCGGAGCAGGAACCCACCCTTCCAGCAAAAAACTATTATCGGTTCGACCAAGGTTTGATACTGCTTGATGTTTTGCATATTCATTATCTATGTAATCATAGCAGGCCATTAACATTGGCCTGTACTCAAGTAAATCTTCCACTTCACTTAAGACAGCACTTTTTTCTTCCTTGAGCCTATCCAGCCTGTTTTGCAAAGACTCTATACTTTGAGCAGGAGTGCCGGAAAGCTCAGGAAAAGTTATAATAGAAACAGAATTATTTTTAAACAACTCTTCAATTAACTTTTTATCTTCTGAAAGACCTGCAAAGAAGAAATAAACAGTATCTTCATCAGAAAAAACCTCTTCAAGAAAGTATTCGGAAACATTGCCGGCCAGTCCATCCATAAGCCCGGAATACTGCTCGGCAGCTGCCATATAAAGTCCCATTATTATCCATTCACCGTTTTCAACCAGCTCCAGGGGCAGATCCAGGGAAGACCAGGGCTTAAGGTCTTCAATCAAATTTTGAAACTGAGTTTCTTCGTTGCGAATGCTCACTAATTTTTCTTCAGATTTACGGCATGCTTTATGAATTTCTTCTACTCGATCAAGAGATTTGACATGTTCAGTGTATTGCTCTGAAGTCAGATCCAGCCTTTTGCCGGTAAATTGTTCTACCATGCTTTTACGAACTGGAAAATGCCGTTGAAAAAAATCAAGGCAAAAACGTATGTCGCTGCGTCTGGCGTCAGTTTTCGAAACTTCTTCAGAGGGCTGATCGGGTTCGAGCAGAGCCTGAAACTCCTCCCATGATTCACCGGACTTAACGTCAATCATTTCCACACTCCCCAGATTATGCAGGAGGCTAAAAATTTTTTCTCTTTCCTGCCGGTGTCCGAGGAGAAACACTTTTTTCATCTCAATGATCGGCATCGGTTTTCACAACCTTATCTCTGATCATTTCTACGGCATCAGGCAGGCGTTTATTTGCCCTTTCTTTCAATTGTTTTATTTCTTTTTCCCGCTCCTTTACTAACGGCTCAGCCTCTGCCCGGGCTTCTTCTTCAGCCTGTTTGATTAAATCTTTAGCTGTTTTTTCAGCTTCGGCTACGACATCTTCCATAATCTTTTCAGCATTTTGCTCAGCATCTTTTTGAATTTTACGAGCTTCCTGTTGAGCTTCTCTTATAATCTCTTCTGCATTTTTTTCGGCTTCTTTAATCGATTTGACCAGTTCTACCGTCAATGACTTTCACCACCTGTAACTTTATTGATTGCTGTGGCAAAACTATCTATTTTGTTAGTTGATTATGCGGGCTTTTAGTATATATATAGATCTTAAATACTTATTAGTAATAATAAACCGGAGACATGAAAAATAATAAATATATATACAAATCTACAAACTACCAAACTTACGGGAAATTAACACTCGACAAATATTATACTATAAAGTTAACGACGATTCCAGCTTCAGTAAAAATATTCTTGGCCAAATTGTCAGAATAGTTTTCTTTCAAAACCAGGGACGAAACACCGGCATTAATCAGCATTTTTGCGCAAACAGCACAGGGATAAAGAGTACAGTATAGAACTGAGTCTTTAATGGCAACGCCGTGGACGGCAGCTTGAATAATAGCATTTTGCTCAGCATGCAGCCCCCGGCACAGTTCATGCCTTTCCCCGGAAGGAACCTGCAATTCCTGGCGAAGGCAGCCGACTTCACCGCAGTGGGTCAGACCACCCGGCGCCCCATTGTAGCCCGTTGTCAGAATCCTTTTATTGAGAACCAGCAGAGCCCCAACCTGCTTTCTCATGCAGGTAGAACGAGAAGAAACAACAGTAGCTATCTGCATAAAATAGTGGTCCCAATCAGGTCTTTCTACCAATTAACCCTCTCCTGACTAAAAGGTGGTTCGGATATCTCCGTAACAATAACATGAAATACTTTTTACTAACTGCAATACGGTTAATGGAATCTATTATATTACCCGGTTTGGTCCTTGATATTTTTAGTTTCAAGCCTCTCAATTTTAAGCAGACGGTTACTGTGCCTGCCCCCTGTAAAAGGCGTATTTAAAAAATTTTCGACAATTTGCACAGCCAGTCCCGGTCCGATGACCCTTGAACCCATGGTTAAAATGTTGGCATCATTATGTTCCCTGGCACAGCGGGCGGAATATGATTCGCTGCATAAAGCAGCCCTGATCCCCCGGTGCTTATTAGCAGCTATAGACATGCCGATACCGGTCCCACAAATAAGAATGCCGAAGTTATATTCTCCGGATTGGACAGCCAGAGCTACTAAATCAGCTTGATCGGGATAGTCGGCACTTTCTTCATTAAAAACTCCAAAATCTTTATAGGTGCTGCCTGTTGCTTTCAGGTGCTCGACCAGTTGTTTTTTTAAAATAAACCCGGCATGGTCACTGCCCAGGGCTATTTTCATTCTGCGGAACCTCCTTTAGCTTATAAATAAGCTTCTTGATACTGTCACGAATATCCTCTAGCACCTGGAGATATTTTTCTTCGTCCTGTCCAAAAGGATCTTCTATATCTTTTTCTACACCTGCCTTTTCCCCATTTATTTCTACATAACCTTTTAAAAGATATGTTTTATTCTCAGCCTGCGGATATCTGTAAAGAAGGTTGCGAAGGTGATTTGCGGTCATGACCAGGATCAAATCTGCATCTTCGATCTTTTCTTTATCAATATTGGAAGCAAAATGGTTTTCCAAAGCT
>SL_3KL_010_SEDDRAFT_10000793_pt1 | contig 27505 bp, 17 predicted proteins | sample SodLakKL_010_SED_2_FD_10381 | JGI IMG/M metagenome (IMG submission 10381)
ACCCTGCCGCTGCCCGATGCCGACCGGATCGCCAAACTGGTCCCCGAAACGATTGGTATTTCGCTGGAAGATGCATTCAAAGAAGTGAAAGAGTTACGGGAACTCAAAGAGCAGGAGGATAAACTCGAAGGCCAAACCCTTCAGATGGCGGAAACACTGGAAGGTTCGGTCCGGAATACCGGAATTCATGCTGCCGGAGTGATCATAGCTCCGGATAAACTCACCAAATATATCCCTGTTTGCACGGCAAAAGATGCCGATCTCAATGTTACCCAGTTCGATGGTAAAGTGATTGAGGATGCCGGGATGCTGAAGATGGATTTCCTCGGACTGAAGACGCTATCCATCCTGAAAACGGCGATTCATTATGTGAAGGAAAATCACGGTACAGAGTACAACCTGGATGACATTCCGCTGGATGATGAACCCACGTTCGAGATGTACCAGAAAGGGGCTACGGTGGGAATTTTCCAGTTTGAATCGGACGGAATGCGCAAGTACCTGAAGCAGCTAAAACCGACCAGTATCAACGATCTGATCGCTATGAACGCACTTTATCGACCCGGTCCGATGCAGTTTATCCCGGATTATATTCGCAGAAAACACGGCGAGGAGCAGGTGGAGTATGATCACGAGGACTTGTTGGATATCCTGGAACCGACTTACGGAATTATGATCTACCAGGAGCAGATCATGATGGTGGCGCAGCGAATGGGCGGCTACTCACTTGGTGAAGCGGATGTGCTCCGGCGGATCATGGGTAAAAAACAACCTGAACTGTTACCGCCCGAAGAGGAGAAGTTTGTCAAACAGGCGGTGGAAAAGGGATACGACAAAAAAACCGCCAAAGAAGTTTTCGATAAAATGGCGTTGTTTGCCGGGTATGGATTTAACAAATCACACTCGGCAGCATACTCGGTGGTAGCATATCAAACCATGTATTTCAAGGCGAATTATACAGCGGAATATATGGCCGCTGTGCTGAGCCACAACATGGGCGACATCAAAAAGGTGAGCTTTTTTATTGAGGAGTGCCAGCGCATCGGCATTCCGGTGGATCCGCCAAACATCAACTCGGCCGAAGGTAAATTTATTGCGAAATCCGGTCGTGTACAGTACGGTATGTCGGCTATCAAAGGCGTTGGATCTGCAGCGATTGAACAGATTGTGAAGGAGAGGAATGAAAAAGGAGAATTCCGGAGTATCTTCGATTTCTCTTCTCGCATTGATACACGGGTTTGCAACAAAAAAACGATTGAAAGTCTTGCACAGGCCGGTGCGTTCGATACGCTTCATCAAAACCGGGCTCAGCTTCTGGCCAGTATTGAGGATGTTTTGAGCTATGCACAGCGTAAACAGGAAGAGGAGCGGTTAAACCAGGCAAGCCTGTTCGGCGGCAGTGGCGGCAGCGGAATGCTAAGTGAACCGAAGCTGCGGGAATGCCCTCCGTGGACAAACATAGAACGCCTGAACAAAGAGCGGGAACTCATCGGTTTTTACCTGAGCGGGCACCCGCTGGACCGGCATAAAGAAGATGTGAGCCTGTTTGCGAGCCACGATCTTTCGGAGGATACTCTCGGTAAACTGAACGATCGTGAGTCGGTAAAAGTAATCGGTATTATCACAGCAGTAAAAAGGGTAACCGACCGCAAAGGCCGGCCGATGGCATTTGCCCAGATTGAAGATTTAAAGGGAAGTACCGAAATGCTCATCTTTAGTGAAGTGTACGATCGCCATCAGGGGCTGATTGTTCCCGATACCGTTGTTCTGGCGGAAGGCACTATATCGAAAAAAGATAATACACCGAAAATCATTGCCAACAGTCTTGAAAGAGTGGAAAACCTGCGTGAAAAATTCCAGGGACAGCTCGAACTGAAAGTAAAATTGCGCACAAGCGAACTTTCAAAAGATGATCTCCTTCAGATGGCAACATTGTTCAGTACTCACAAAGGTGAGACGCCCATCCGGTTTGAGATTCGTTCGGATCATGCCAAAAAACCGATCAATATGAACGTGAGAAAGTTTGTGGTAGAACCGAGTAACGAGCTGCTTTTAGGACTTCGGGACCTGGTGGGCAGGAAGGCGGTTCATTTGTCGAGGGGGAAGTAAACGGCATGAGTAATGGGGACGGGGAGATTGGGAGAGGGAGTGACTGAGTGACGGGGTGAATTCCAAGCGGCGCAGTGGTGAGCGTTGGCCTGGCTGTGATTGAAGTGCGCCGCGCCTTCACCCCAAAGGCCTTTGTCATTTCGAGCGGAATGCGGTGCTTTTCCGCATGGAGTCGAGAAATCTCCTTGTCATTGGAAGGAGTGTAAGGCGTTGTTTACGTTAGTTCCCATCGCGGGGAAATGTCTCGAATTCATTATGACTGAAATGCGTCGGGATTAGGTTACCGGTAACAATTTTGGTTTCTGTCACCTCCTCATGGTGTTGCCAGCTATTCGGCATGATCAGGAGCTAATGTTGACAGAATTCAATTGATCGAAGAGTATATAATTCGCTCAAACCGATCATAAAATTCAGCCTGTGTGGGTGAAGGATATACCTGGGTGTACATCACAAGGGTCATCTCATTAACAGGATCTATCCAGTAAGTAGTCTGAAAAATACCACCCCAGCTAAGACTGCCGGGAGGTCGTTTTCCTTCATCCGCTCCTTCGGGAGTGGTGATGTGCAGGCCGTAACCGAACTTGTTGTCACCAAGTCTCAATTCATCAATTTGATGTGTGGACATTAATTTCCAGGTTTCTTCTTCAAGAATCCGGTTTCCGTTAAGTTCACCGCCGTTCAGCAGGGCTTGCAAAAACCGGGAATAATCGTAAACAGTTGAGGTTAAACCGGCGCCTCCTGAGTAGTAGCTCATGGCTCCCTGAACAGGGAAATTCGGGGTGATGATCTGATCTTCATTCGATGGAGCCGGTAATAGCTCATCTTCGACCGTGGTATAAAGGGTGACAAGGTCATCTTCGCGGCCGGGAAGGTAAAAACCGGTATTTTGCATGCCGAGAGGCCTGAAAATATGTTCTTCAAAATATTCTGCCAGTGTTTGTCCGGATACCACTTCAATCACACGCCCCAATACATCGGTATTGAGACCGTAAGTGTACTCTTCGCCGGGGTCGTGAGCAAGGGGCAGTTCTCCGAGTGCAGCCATCGCTTCTTCGATTGTGAGGTCAGACTCGGTTCCGAGATCTGGAATACCTGCATTTTCGTATAAAATGCCGAAAGTTTCGTTATTGAATCCATAAGCGATGCCAGATGTGTGCGTAAGCAGATCATGAATGGTGATGCTTCGTGCGGCTGGTCGAGTTTCAAATTCTTCGGTCTCCTCCTCAAATTCAGTCAGTACCCGTGGATCGGCGAACTCGGGGATGTAATTCTCGAGCGGGTCATCCAAATCAAGATCACCTCGTTCGTATAATTGAAGGATAGCTGCACTTGTGATCGCTTTGGTCATCGAAGCGATGCGAAAAAGATGATCGGGTTCCAAAAGCTGCTCTTCTTCGATATCCTGCCAGCCCCATGCATCTTTCAGTGCAATTTCTCCGTGCCGCTTGATCAGAGCTGCTGCTCCGGCGATTCGCCCTTCCTCAATTTCTGTCTCGAAAAGATGATCCAGTTCCGCAAGTTTTTCAATATCAAACCCGAGATCTTCAGGTGTGGATACGCGTTCAGCCTGCTCGGTTTCGGAGGGCGTGCAGGAGATAAACAGGAAAAAGATGAGAAGCAGAATTGAACTCTTTTTCATAGGGAATAGAGATAAGGTAATGGACAGATTCAAAATAAAGATAAGTACCGGCATGACGGCTTCAAACCGTCATGCCGGTGTTATTAAATGTCATGCAGAAATCTTCTCACCCAGATTTTGATTCTGGTGTACAATCGGTTTAATTGCCTTAAATGCTTCGAGGGTTTTTTCGATGTGTTCATCGGTATGAGAAGCCATAGGAATAAGGCGGATTAACACCATGCCCTTGGGAACAACCGGATAAGATACACCACTTACAAAAACTCCGTGTTTTTCTCTCATTTCACGCATGATTGTTGTGCATAGTTTTGTACTTCCTTCGGTTAGTACCGGTGTAACCGGGCTTTCGGATGGCAATACGTTGAAACCGATTTTCCTGAGTCCTTCCCGCAGTTTGAGAGCGTTTTCCCATAACTTTTTTCTCCACTGTGGATTTTCCCGAATTAGTTTAATCCGTTCTCTTGCCGTGGCAACAATGGGAAGAGGAAGGCTTTTTGCAAAAATCTGGCTGCGTGCGTTGGCCTTCAGGAATTCTTTTACTCTTGGTTCAGTCGCAACAAATGCACCAATCAGAGCCACGGCTTTGGCGAAGGTGCCGAAGTAGATGTCAACACCATCCTGGCAGCCGAGAAGTGTGCCGGCGCCGGAGCCATCTTCACCCAGCGTACCGAATCCGTGTGCATCATCTACCAGGAGACGAAAGTTATACTTCTCTTTCAGAGCTACAATTTCTTTCAGCTTGCCCAGGTCTCCGGTCATTCCGAAAACACCTTCGGTTACAACCAATATAGAAGAGTTTGGTTTACTTCGGGCAGTGGCTCTTTTTAGCTGTTTTTCCAGTCCTTCTATGTCATTGTGTTTATAGACGAATGATTCGCTCATGGCAAGCTGTTTGCCGTCTACAATACAGGCGTGGCTCAGTTCGTCATAGATCAGAAAATCGTTTCGGTCAACCAGGCAGTGAATTACACTCATAATTCCCTGATAGCCGTAATTGAGCAGAAGGGCTTCGGGTTTGTGGACAAAATCAGCCAGTTCCCGTTCAAGAGCTTCGTGCTCATCGGAGTTTCCGGTCATTAGGCGTGCACCCATCGGCGCACTGAGGGAGTATTTGCGGGTCGCTTCTACATCAACCTGTTTAATATGTTCGTTCGCACCAATACCCAGGTAATCGTTGATGCTCCAGACAATCACATCTTTACCGTTGAATTTCATGTCGGGTCCAAGTGGGCCTTCGAGTTTTGGGAATGTGTAGTAGCCATAGCCGTCTGAGGTAAACGAGCCGAGTGGAGAGTTCCTGTTTTCCAGTTTGTCAAAAAGATCCATAAAGAGAGAGTTTAGCAAAAAGTTGTTTTGAGCATTTCCGCCTGTAGTCCGCCTGCGAAAATGGAGTGGAATAGTTGATATCTTTTAAAAGTAAGGAAATTGCCAAGTATGTCAAAAAGCTTCATTGTGGATTATGGAACCGGGTGACCCTGCGATGCTTTGAGTAGCCTGAACCAATCCTGTCTTTCGATCTGAAGCTTCATTGCATTTGCAGCGCTGATCAGACGTTTCTTTTTTCCGGTTCCAATAACGGGCTGGGGTGACGAAGGAAGCCGAAGCAGCCAGGCAAGCGCGATTTGATCGCTGGTAGCATTGTATTTTTTTGCCAGTTCAGCACATGTATACTGAACTCGTTTGGAGCGTTCGTCATCTCCGGTAAAGAGGCGTCCGCCCGAAAAAGGGGACCAGATCATCGGAGAAGCTTGATACTGCTGGGCCTGATCGAAGGTGCCATCGTAGATCGGATCGAGTTGCAACAGGGAGCATTCTACCTGGTTGGTGACAAGAGGATGATCGAGTTTGCTTTGGAAAAGTTCATACTGCGGCGGAGTGAAATTGGAAACTCCCACATGATTGATTTTTCCCTCACTGATCAGTTCGCTGAATACTTCGGCCATTTCCGATGCGTCCATAAGCGGATCGGGCCGGTGAATCAAAACCAGGTCAATGAAATCGGCAGATAGATTTTTGAGCGATTGCTCAACCGAACTGCGAATGTGGCTGGCTGTGGTGTTATAGTGCTGAATGGTATGTCCCGGGCGGTTTTCTGTGGTTAGGCAGATTCCGCATTTGGTTACCAGTTCCATGCGATCGCGAAGTGAAGGTTTCTCCTTCAGGGCTTTTCCGAAAATCGCCTCGTTTTGATAGCCGCCATAAATATCGGCATGATCGAATGTGGTGATACCGTGTTCAAGAGCAAGTTCAATAAACCCGATCAGGTCGGAAGTGCTGAAATTCCATTCATCAAGCCGCCAGAATCCGGCTGCAATTGTTGAAAATTCAGGACCTTCGGGATGAAGTTTAAGTCTGTTTTTTGAGCTGTTTTTCATTGTTCAAATCGTAAAATAAAGAGTCCGTTGTACATATCACTTACAAGTACTTTATTACCCGGCAGCCAGGGATATATCGACCACAGTCCTCTGACACTGACAGAGTTATCTTCGGGAGTTGTATCGAAATAACCCACGGTGGTTACGTTTTCCGGATGCGGATTACTGATATCCAGAATTCTGAGTCCTGCGGTATAATTGGCCTGGTACATAAAGTCATTTTTGATATAAAGGTTGTGGTCAATCGCGGGGGTATCGTGTTCATAAAAACCGATCATTTCCGGATATTCAAGCTGTTCCACATTCCAGATGTAAGTTCGGGTCTTGTGGCCAAATTCCCGTTCATCCCCTTCATCATTCATAAAAAAGAAGCGGTAATCTTCAGTCAGCCAGCCCTGATGAATATAGGCACTGCCCTCGTAGGTTTCTATCGAAATTGTGGAAGGAGATTCTTTATCAGTAACATCGGTGATAACGAAATGGGTTTCGGCCGAACTGAAGCAAATTTCCCGGCCGTGATAGGCTTCATCAGGGCCATTATAAATTACACACTGTGTGTCGTGAATATAACCATTTCGGGTGCTGCCGGCTTTTTCTTCGGAATAGCACCCGGCAAATTCGGGCTGCAGAGGTGAGGAGATATCAATCATATGAAGTCCGCCTCTTGATGCGCAGTTTCCTCCGGATATGGCCCCAACCACGTATGCAAATCCGGTTTCGGTGTTGATTTCGATATTATGGGCATTGCCAAATTCCGTATATCGAACAAAATCAGTGAATTCAACCGGTGGAGTTTCTATATGCCGGATTTGAGTCAGATCAAAAACCTGTAGGCCGTAGTTTTGCTGTTCACTCACAATATAGAGGGTATTCTGAAATACTTTGAGGTCCCGCCACATGGATGAGCCCCCTTTATCATCGTCATGATTCGGGAAAAAAATGTCCGATTGTTTAGCCTGAAAATCAGCCGGTTCCATTACTTTACCGATAAACAGGGGGCTCGACGGATCCGTGACTTCAATAATTGCCACTCCATCGGACAGCCCTGCAAGAGCATATTCTTTTTGGGTTTCGGTGTCGGTCCATCCCCAGATATCATTTAATTGTGAAGCTTGCATTTCTTCGGGAGTGAGATGTGCGTACAGATCAACATTCTTACATGGATAGATTCCAGCCGTTCCGTTTTCGCAAGGAGTGTAAGCAGGGATATTTCCTGAATCAGTTCCACAAGAGGTGAAAACTACTATAAGTGGAATAACAATAAACAGATAGCGAAACATTTTAGGCGATATATCCGTTATATATAATATGGGATCAGATTTTTGTTTGTAAAATAAGTTGAATTATTCAAATCATTTCCCATTTTAATAAGAAGAAACAGATTAATTAAATTGTAAGATACAGATAGATTGTTATGGCTGACGAAGAAAAATACGAAGAGATGATCGAAAACCCGACCAAGCACCAGTTAAAAGCTATTCGCCATGCACGTGAACGGGCCTGCATTGATGCAATGAAATCATCCAGCTCTAAAAATCCGCACAATAAAGGTTCCGATCTGGCAGGACTGTGGAGGTATGTTTATGAAGAGTACTATCAGTTTCAGTAATTGTGTGGGGTTACCACCGGCAGTACTTTTTCCCTGATGGTGAGAGTCAGGTGGTGAATGGCTGTTCCGAGTTGCTCTCCGTCCGTATGGACAGCTACCGGTTTGTCCGTGGTTATTTCCAGTCGCTTGCACTGGCGTGTACGTACACCAGACATATGTGGCGACGGACCCCATCTGAAACGGGGAAGGTAGGCCAGTACTTTTGACAGCGGAATTTCATCTATCGTTAAAAGATCAATTAAACCATCCTGCATATCTGCTTCCGGCGCGATAAAAAAACTTCCTCCTTCCCATTTTCCATTGCATGCAGTAACCATAATAAAACTCTCTTCCGTTATCTCGCCGTCGAGATTCAGCTCCATTTTTGAGCCGCGAAATTCAAACGCCGCTTTGAGTGCTCCCATTACATAAACGGCGTGTCCTCTCAATTTTTTATAGTTTTTTGCATAGAAGTTGGCAAGGCCGTCCAGCCCGATACCGGTAGTATTTGCGCACCAGGCTTCAGCATCTCCTTCAATGCGGATCAGGTCAATCAGTATCGTGTGTTCATTGTAGAGAATATCCATGCATTCGGGCAGGGTGTTGTTCAGTCCCAGCGTTTTAACAAAATCGTTGCCGGAACCGATGGGCAACACGCCAAGTTTTGCATCAGAGCCAACCAGGCCGCTCACCACCTGGTTAATCGTTCCGTCGCCGCCGCATGCCACCACGAGGTCAAACAGTTCAGCTTTCCGGCGAGTCAGCTCTTTTACACTCTGGTCTGCACGGGTGATATTTATTTCAAACTCATCCCACCGCTGTTTCGCCTCCCGGTTCAGCCAGTCGATATGACGGGTAGCCCGATTGCGGTCTGCCGTAGGATTGAAGATAAAACAGGTTCGTGTACTCCTTTTTTGCATGGAAGGATACTACAGCAAATCGGGTAAATAAAAAAGGATCTTTTTTTAGAGAAGTGACCCCATTATTGAGGTAATGAGCAGGATTTTTGTCGTATTGGCGATCCAAATGGTAAAATTTTCAAATAAATGTGAAGCACTGTTTTGAATATCTAAGCCGCATACTTCGAATTTCGGGCAGTTCGATATCCAGGAAAGTGAAACATGAGATTATTTATTTCAACTTAACTTTTTATTAAACGAATTGATCACCTTCTTTGCGTTTTGTGAAAAGCTTGAGCAGAATTCGATGTTTTGCCATTTGAATAACTCTGATTTAAAATTGCAGTGTCTTGTTCAAGTATTTCGGTCATCCTGGTAATCATATAGCATCGGAATGCTACCCGATTGAAGTCTGCAGATGGTTTTTTTTTAAATTTTTCATAGAGATAGAGGAGGGGTTTTGGGAGAATTTTGTAGGATTTGTATTTAAGGCTGTTTAGGCCATAATACAGGTAAATGCCTTTGATATAGTTATAAATCTTCTTTTTTATAGTTGCGAAATTGCCGGATTTATTTTCTGTAATGGGGCTATTTTTCACCTTTATTTTGTTTGTCAGGAAATCTATAAAATCTTCACCAAACAGTGCTTTAGAGTGAGCTGTCTGTAGAGCTGTTATTATCAGTTGTACCACCTCCGGATCACGAAATATCTCAAGGCTGTTTTCTGTGGAGCTTCTGGAGGCGTATGGAGTTTTATCGTGTAAGGAGTCGACCAGCTCCATGAAGATTTTTTTATTTTTTCTCAAATGATCTGGAAATTGATAAACAGTGTCGATAATCTGTCTTGAAATAAACGGGTTGATAACTTCCGTATAAGATAGTTTGATGTCGTTCAGTGCACCGTGAATAGTTGGGTATCTGAAATAGTGGTAAAGGCGGTCACACCAAATGTCTATAGATTCTCCTGGTTTTCGATCTAAAAAATCTGAGAGCTTTTGTTCCGGAAAATCGAAATCCTGAATAATTGATTCCATATTTTTTAAGTCGGAACAAAGGGGGCAGCCAAGGTGATGTCTGATGTGTAGTTCGGTAATGGTTTTGTATGGAAAAAAAATAACATCTCCCCGTAGCACACCTTTTATCTTTTTACTTTCAGCAATATTATTCCATATTTTCATGCCATCCATGTATGCTGAAATGTGATCGATACGCCCTTCACCACATTTTAAATAACGATCAAAGATCACACTAAAAGGTTCATCAGAGCGATTTAAGGGATGAAAAGAATGGTTTGTTTCGAGCTCTTCAGCAAGCTTATTTGCAACAAAGGCATCACTGTAACGATTTTTTAATGATTTTTGGAGTCCATATGTGAGGGTATGCAAATTATCACCGGAAACCATGTTCTTTTTCAGTAAAAATAGAATTGCTCGACTGTCATATCCACCTGAAAGTGTAATTGGCCACTCGGTAAGATTTAATTTTTTCAGGCTTTTAATAGATCCTTCAGCGGCAGTGCGAAGCTCATTTTTGTGTTCCTCGTCTGTTTTTTTCTTTGGATTCAGTGAAAATGGATTGTGTTTTTCAGCAATCGTCCAATCCAGTTTATTGAGTAGTACTGATGAATCAGGCCTTAATTTCTTGATTCTTTTATCCCAGGAATATTCGGGTCCAATAGTTCCGGTGGAGAGCATCCAGGGAATAACCCGGTCATCAAACTCAAAACTGCCCAGATACATTACAATGGGACGCTGTGAAGTAGAAGCAATAAAGTAATCTGCATCGTGATAATACCAAATAGTTCGGGTTGCAAGGATATCACTTACAGCTTCAAAGTATTGTTCATTATTTCTAAATATAGCAAAATTACCTTCCGGGCTCTGTGACCCTATTTCATGCCAGTTATTCACATTTTTATATAAATGGCCTAATACAAAAGAGTGATCAATTGATTTAAAAAAAGGTTGATAGTTCAATATGACATAAGCATTGTCGCCATTTGAAAACACTTTCTGTTTAGTTGAGGAAAGGTTGTCGGGGAGTAGCAGGTTGCAGATTTTATGAAGAGCTTCAGTATCAGCTTTTATATCAGTTTTTGAACCATCTCTTCTGCAGATATAAATGGATTTTGCCATTAGATTGCATCCTGATTATTTGCACTGCATCAAATTTTATCAGTATAAGTGGTGAAGTTACTTACTAATAGAAAAAATAATACTATTCTATGTGTATTTTGCAATCTTTATAAGAAATTACATGGGGATTTCCCAATTTTTTAGAATGTTTTTCTAAATTGATTCAGTCTTATTTTTTAAAATTGTCAGTTGTAATTATTGATTCTGAGTGGATCATAGAACTGTCTTTTTGCAGAATTTCTATCATCCTTACTATCATAAATAATCGGAATGCCAGTGTGTTGTTGTCAAGTGAAGGGTTGCTTCTTCGTTTTTCGTAATAATACATTATTATTTCAGGAAAATTTTCATAAACCAGGCTTCTGAATTTCTTTTTGAGCTTGAGTGAAAGATTTTCTTTATGGGCTTGTTCAGAATTTGATTTAATGCCTTCAAGTACATAGTTAATGAACTTATGTCCTAACAAATCCCGTGAAAGTTTAGACCTGAGTTTTTCTTTCATCAAAATAACAATGTCAGATTCACGCAATGCAGCTTCTTTAGATACAGTGGATTCTTCTCCGGCATAAGGTATTTTTGGGCTCAGGGAGTCGATAATTTTTTTAAAAATATTTTTGTTTCTTCTTAATTTTTCCGGGAATTCTCTAACTGTTTTCACGATTTTTTTTGACAACAGAGGGCTGGTCATTTCAACGTAGGATAGCTTTATTTCACTGAGTGCGCCATGTATGGTGGGAACTCTGTAACCCTGGTAAAGTCTGTCACGCCAATCATAGGGCGATTCATTTGGTTTGATTTTAAGCCTGTCGGGGATCTCCTGATCAGGAAATCCAAATATTTCAGGAATCTGTTCAAGGTTTTTGAAGTCAGAGCAGAGTGCAAATCCGAGTCGATGTCTTACAAATCGTTCAGTAGGTACTTTAAATGGATGAAATACCACATCACCACGTATGATTCCGTGAATATCTTCCTGCTCAACATATTCCCGCCACATTTTCATGCCATCCATATAGGCTGAAATATGATCAATTCGGCCCTCACTGGTCTGGAGAAACCGATCGACGATGTTTTCGGCAGGCTCCTCAGATCTGTTTGTTGAGTAGAATTTATGACGGGTCTTTATCTCAGATGTTAGCTGATCTGCTATATATGCATCACTTTTTTTATTATTTCTTGACTCTCTGAGGCCATGTGTAATTGTCCGTATTTCTTTTGATCGATCTGTGAATTTATTTAAAAAGCAGAGAATTGCCCGGCTGTCATAGCCGCCTGAAAGCGTTAGAGGCCAGTGATTTAAATTCAGCTTTGTCAAAGAAGAAATTGTATCATCCAGAGCTTCATAAAGCTTTTTTTGATGATTTTTCCAGGAACGATTCTGAATGTCAAAATCAAATGAGATTTCAGTTGTGCTGACTGACCAAATCTGTTTGTCGAGCTGAACGGAAGAATCGGGTGTTAGTTTTTTAATTCGTTTATCCCATGAAAAGTCAGGTCCGATAGTTCCGGTTGAGAGCATCCAGGGAATGACCCGGTTATCAAACTCAAAACTGCCCAAATACATTACAATGGCACGCTGCGATGTGGAAGCAATAAATTGTTTTTCATCATGGTAGTACCAAATGGTACGGGTAGCGAGTATATCACTTACTGCCTCAAATGAAGATTCACTATTCCGGAAAATAGCATACGATCCATCAGGAAAGTCAGAGCCGATTTCCTCCCAGTTTTCTCGCTCTTCATACATAAAACCTAAAAGCACACTTTGGTTTTTGATCTGAATGGAAGGCACAAAATTCATAATGCCAAAAGAAGATTTGCCGTCAGAAAAAACTTTATGATTCGCTTTTTCTAAATTATCCGGCTGAATCGCATTGCAAATATCAGATATATTTTTTTCTTCGACATGTGACTGTTCCGAATGTCTTTTACACACGTAGATGCATTTTGCCATAACGTACCCAGAAATTGTAAAATTTTGCCCTAAAATTGTCTTGGAGCGACACTAAAAAAATATTTTGTCGCTATTCTTTCGGATATACAATTTTTTCAATCGAACAGTTCATCTGTAAAAAATTTTTTATAAGCTATTGGTTTTATAAATTGCCAGCCCAAAATAGGACCCATTTAAACTGGGCTGATTTATTTACTTCAATCGGTTTTACGGTCTTTATTCAGGAATTAACCCTTATCAAATTTTTATGGAATACAGCTACACTCAAATTCAGAACATTAAAAGCCCTATTGAAGGAAAGTGTTTTTTGTGCCTGATTTTTTTTCTTGCTCCGCTTGCCTTATTCGCCCAAACCACACCTGTGGATGGCATGAAGGACAACACCCCGGCCGTTCACGCCTTCACAAATGCAACTATTGTCACCGAGCCGGGTAATGTGCTCACCGATGCTATACTTGTAATCAGAAATGGAGTGATTGAATCGGTTGGAACAAACGTGCAGCCCCCGGCCGATGCCCGTATTTGGGATATGGACGGAAAAACGATCTATCCCGGTTTTATTGACGCATATTCCAGTGTGGGCATGAAAGATCCGCGTGTGGAACTGGACCGGGGCAATCTCTCCTGGAACCCGCAGCTTCGTGCCCAGCTTCAGGCAGAAAATGAATTTGACCCTGAAGATGACGACAGTGAACAGCTCCGTTCACAGGGATTCACAACAGCACTTTCTGTACCGCCTTTGGGTATTTTTAAAGGTGAAGCCGCCGTAATGAGCCTCGGAAACGGTTCTGTCTCTGATCGTGTGGTGCGAACGGGTACAGCCCAGGCGATCTCTCTGAACCGAAGCAACGAGTTTGGATTCGGTTATCCAACCTCTGCAATCGGGTCGATCGCATTTATCCGGCAGACACTCTACGATGCCGACTGGTACGATCGGGCCCACCAGGCATACAACAACAATCCTTCCGGTTTACAGCGGCCGGAATCGAATGCGGCACTGGCTGCTCTTCGGGGTGCGGTTCGCGGTGAACAGCCCGTGTTATTTACAGCAAACAGCGATGAAGAGATCCAGCGTGCGCTTCGTTTTACTGATGAGTTTTCTATTTCTCCGTGGATTCGCGGAAACGGTCACGAGTATAAATTACTGGATCTGCTTGCCGGGCAAGATGTCCCGTTGATTTTGCCGGTAAACTTCCCTGATGCCCCTGACATCAACACACCGGAGGATGCTCTGAATGTGAATCTTTCTGACTTGCGCCACTGGTATCTTGCACCTGAAAATCCGGCACGGTTGGAGGAAGCTGGTATCACATTTTCGTTCACAGCTGACGGACTGGAAAGCCCATCGCAATTTCTCGAAAACCTTCGGGAAGCCGTTCATGCCGGACTCACTCCCGAAACAGCACTGGCTGCTCTTACTTCAAACCCGGCTTCTCTTCTGGGCATTGAATCCACCCATGGTACTCTCGAGGCTGGAAAAACGGCAAACTTTGTGATTACTGAGGGTGATATTTTTGAGGATGGGAGACGCATCCTTGATGTATGGACAGACGGGCACCGCCATCGAATCATCAAAGAAGATGGAACGGACCCCCGGGGCGAATGGCAGATTGCATCGGCAGATGGCAACACGGAAGGTTTGCTAAACATACGGGAAACCCGTCCCGGCCATTTTGGCGGCAGTGTCACCATGAGCCAAAATGAAATTGAACTGGCTTCGGTATCGGTTCAGGATGCATCCCGCAGGTTGAGGATTGATTTTCCCGGAGGTGATCTGGATCTAAACGGCACCATCCGTCTGACAGCCTCCGTTGCAGGCGAAAATCTTTTTGGTTGGGCAGAAGTGCCGGGCCGTGAACGGATTGAGTGGAGAGGTGAGCGAACCACTCGCGGTGAAAGGGAAGAACGCGATCTGGAGGAACGGACTGCCCGGGATCTGGAACTGGCAGATATTCGCCCGGCGATGGAATATGGCCGTGAAACGGCACCGGAGCAACCACAGCATATATTGGTTCGCAATGCGACTCTCTGGACGATGGGGCCTGACGGCATCATCGAAAATGGAGATCTTTTGATTTCTAACGGACAGGTGGCCGAAGCAGGCCAAAATCTGAATGCACCGGGGAATGCGATTGAAATTGACGCCACGGGCAAACACGTAACTCCGGGACTTGTGGATGCTCACCTTCATTCCGGCGTGGACGGAGTGAACGAGATTGGCAATGCGATCGTACCGGAAGTGAGAATGGGAGATGTGCTCAACATCAACAACATCTGGATGTACCGGCAGATTGCAGGCGGACTGACCACTGCTCACGTAATGCACGGTTCGGCCAACCCTATCGGGGGACAGAATGTACATATCAAAATGAGATGGGGTGCACTATCCGATGATCTCAAAATAGAGGGAGCACCACGTACTGTGAAATTTGCACTGGGTGAAAATCCCAAGCGTGTGGGCAGCAACCGCTATCCTGAAACCCGGATGGGCGTGGAGCAGATCATTGCCGATCGTTTCAGGATGGCCCGCGATTATGAAGCACAATGGAGTGAGTGGGAAGAAAACGGAGAAGGATTGCCGCCCCGCCGTGACCTGCGTCTCGATGCCATTGTAGATATTCTGAACGAAGAGATTCGGGTGCAATCACACAGTTACCGACAGGATGAAATTCTGATGCTGATGCGCCTGGCCGAAGAGTTCGATTTTAGAATAAAAGCATTCCATCACGGTGTGGAAGCGTACAAAGTGGCTCCCGAACTGAAGGAGCACGGAGCAGGAGCCGTTGTTTGGACCGATTGGACCTCCTTCAAAATTGAGGCGTACGATGCCACGAATTACAATGCACGTCTGCTTCATGAAGCCGGGGTTCTCACATCACTGCACTCTGATAACAGTCAGCTCGCTTCTCGCATGAACTGGGAGTCAGCCAAGATGGTGCGGGCGGGTATGGATCCCGAAGATGCACTCGCACTGATCACCATCAACACGGCAAAACTGCTTGGAATTGATGATAAGGTTGGTTCACTGGAACCCGGGAAAGATGCCGATTTTGTAATCTGGAATGGCGATCCGCTTTCAACGTTTACCAAAGCTGAGCAGACCTGGATTGATGGCAGAAAATATTTCGACCTCGAAGAGGATGCCGAAATCCGCCGTGCCATTGAACTGGAACGCGCCATGCTGATTGAACGAGTTCTGGAGGTTCAAAATGATTGATAAAATCTATCAAACCAGACCAGGAATGATTACAACTATGAATTTCACAACAACAGTTTTTATGAAAAGATTAATCCTGTCAATATCTGCCTGTATAATCTGCCTCATGTTTTCAACTCAACTTGATGCACAGATACCCGCTGCACCACAAACAGAACCGGTTGCGCTGACCGGCGGAACGATCCATACTATCTCAAACGGAGTGATTGAAAACGGAACCATTTTGTTTGAAAATGGTGTGATTACGGCCATTGGTACCGAAGTGGAACTGCCCCCGGATACCCGTGCAGAAGATGTTTCAGGCAAACATATATACCCCGGACTGATTGATGCCTGGAGTCAGATGGGGATTTATGAAATTGGTGCGGTGGATATGACGCTCGACATCAATGAACAGGGGCCGGTCAATCCAAATGTGATGGTGGAGCGCGCATTTGATCCGGAAAGCCGCCATATCGGTATTGCCAGATCAGCCGGAATCCTTACGTCTGTCACCACTCCCGGTGGAGGTTTGATTTCAGGACAGTCGGCCGCGATGAAAATGGACGGCTGGAGCTGGGATGAAATGACATTAAAATCCGGTGTTGGACTGATTGTGAACTGGCCGGGTACCGGAGATGCCGATGATTACGAAGAGAGCCTGGATGAACTTCGTTATGCATTCGCAAATGCGCGTGCATACCGAACAGCCCGGCGGGCGATGGACCAGGGAGAAGCATCCCGCCATGATCTCGACACCCGCTGGGAATCGATGATTCCGGTATTTGACGGCGATCGGCCAGTCGTGGTAAATGCAAATGAGGTGCGGCAGATCCAGGATGCGATCACCTGGGCAGAAGAAGAGGCTGTGCGATTGATTATTTTGGGTGGCCGTGATGCACATCTGGTTGCCGGTCATTTGAAAGCGAAGGAAATTCCTGTTATCCTAACAGAAGTTCTGGCTTCGCCGAATCGTGCATGGGAGGGGTATGACTCACGATACAGTCTGCCAGCAAAACTTTACGAAGCAGGGGTTTCATTTGCAATAGCCGGCGGATACACTGCGGCCAATGCCAATCGCCTTCCCCTGGAAGCTGGTGCAGCTGCGGCTTATGGCTTACCCGCCGATGAGGCTGTAAAAGCTTTGACGCTCTATCCCTCGCAAATTCTTGGACTGGATGACAGGATCGGTGCACTCGAAGAAGGGCTTGACGCAACACTTTTGATCAGCAATGGAACACCTGTGGAATATGCCACTCAGATTGAACAGGTGTATGTACAGGGCCGAAAAAGCGATATGATGGATATGCACCGGCAGCTCTACGAAAAATACCGGGAGAAAGTAGAACAGGCTCAGGCCGGGAATTAATCTTTCCCGTCAATTGATCGTTGACACGACACTAGTTCGGAAAGAGATACGCCGAAGGTTTTTGGTGAACTGCAGTTGACAGAGAATGAATTTCAAACGGAAGAAGACAGCATTCTGATCTGGATTGACGACCTGCCGGGAGATGTTCGTGTGGATGATGATTCCCGGTTCGGTGCTGCCACTCATTTTACCGGTGCGATATTTTCGCCCGATCAAACCCGGCTTGCAATCACTACGTCAGTCAGATCTCATGGAGCCAGATGGATGTTTGGTATCCATAATAGATTAGAGTATTAGTTAGTTTATCAAATTCTTTTTTTCAGGTATAAGATAAAGCTTGAATCAAAATTCCCATCGCAGCATCGCGTTCAGGTTACGACCCGGCATGGGAGCATCCCTGTTTTCCACACGGCTCAGATGATCGCGATATTGCTCGTTTAGGAGATTGTCGAGTCGTAAGCTGAAGGTGAACCCATGCCCTAAACGGTACCCGGCATCTCCCCCGATGAGCAAGTGACCACCGGTCGGATCTTCATTCGGAGCTGTTTTATCCTGGCGGTTTACGATGCGTGCTCTCGGGCCTGCCCACCATGTGCCGTTATCGTACATCAACTGCAGATGGGTACGGAATGGGGGAATAAAGGTGAGGTTGTTTTGGTCGCCCGTTCGCTCGTGCCCCCTCACATAATCAAACCCGATCGCTGTGCTGATGTTGTCAGTCAATGTAAGTTCGGTGCTGAGTTCAAATCCGTAAACGATCGCATCCTTAGACCGGTACTCAAACACCGGCAGACCGGATAGCTCATGAACATCTCCGGTGGGTGAAAAATCCACGAAATTGTCCACAATATTGCTAAACAGGGAGAATTCACCGCGGAACCGCTCACCCCGGCGCTGAATGAAAAGATCCGTACCGATACTAAATTCATTCTGTAAGGTGGGATCACCCACATCAAATGAACCGGCAGCAGAGTGCGGGGCAAACGAGTAGAGTTCCTCAATAGTAGGTGTGCGATAAGCCCTGGCTATCTGTACACCGGCCGTCCAGTTTCCATTGGGTGTGTAGTTCAGCCCAAGCGCGCCCGATAATACCAGGTCGCCCCGGTCTTCAAATTCACTTTCGTCCGGAAACAGTTCATTAGGCTTTACAAAAGTCTCTTTCCACTCCATTCGCAAGCCGGTTTTCAGCGTAAACGGTCTACTGAGGGTGATCTCTTCATAGAGGTACCCGGCCAGGAAATAGCCGGAAGCGTTTGGAGTTAGCGCATCGGCCCCGCCTACTTTAATATGGGATCTGTTGAAACTTAAGCCAAGGGCACCCTCCATAGCTCCGAGCGGCCGATGGCGCAACACAAGCGAACTGCTCAGGGTTTGCTGGTCAAAAGAGATTTCAACTTCTTCCTGAACCAGGTTGGGATCCAGCCGCTCAATCTCAATTTCGTCATGGCCATAGTCGGAGTAGTGAACCCGTAACTCCGCATGATCAAAAAATCCTCCTAACTGCATTGTTGAAATACTCTGGATATTGAACCGGTTCATCCGGATTTCAATCGACTCATCAATATCATCGATCGCCTCGGGCAGTCCGTACGTGTAGTTCATCCCGGTCATCGAGAGGCCGGTTTCAAAACCGCCGGTACGATAACCAACTCCGGCCCCGAAGCTGAGGTTGTCGATCGCGGTATCGGGCAGGCGACCTTCGGGGGTTTGCAGGTCTCCACCGTTGCGATAGATCATCCTGCCTGTTGCGGCAAACCTCTCTCCTCCGTGACGGGCATTGATCAGCCCCGCGCCCATCCGGTTCACTGTGGATACGTGCGAGGCAATATTGGCACGCGTTCCCGCTTCCCATTCTCTTGGCATATCGTTGCTGAACATATTCACCACTCCGCCAATAGCGCCTGAACCGTACATCAGGCTGGCCGGGCCGCGTATAACTTCCACACGATCCATCGACAGCGGATCGATTCCCACTGCATGATCAACAGCCGTTCCGGAGAGATCACCCATCCGTTCCCCGTTCTGCATAACCAGGACGCGATCACCGTCAAATCCGCGGATCACCGGGCGTGCCGGTGCAGAACCAAACGAGCGTGTGGTCACCCCAGGGTTTCCGTCAAGGATTTCACCCAGGCTTGGAGCAGCATTTCGCTGCAGTTTTTCAGCATTAATTGACTGAGCCGGCTGGTATCGGATGTTGCGGCCAATCGGCGAACTTGTAACTATCATCTCCTCTCCCCTGAGCACCTCGGCCTGCAATTTAACGGTAATAATTCCATCACCCGGATGGTTTACTTCACGGGTTACCGTTCTGAAACCGACTGCCTGAACCGAAAGTGTATAGGTGCCGGGCGGGAGGGAACGGAATTCAAATTGTCCATCTGCATCAGCCGCAACTCCGCGATCCAATTCTTCAATAAGTACGGATGCCCCGGGTATCGGTTCACCCGTGGTGGCTTCTGTAACTTCACCCCTAAGGGTTTCATTTGTGCTGATGGCTTGGGATTCATTTACTCCCAGCCCAAAAAGCAGCAGCACTACTGCAATGTTTGTCATATTGAAAATCTTCATGAGTTTTCCTTTTGATCTTAAAATTGGTGGACATTTGTAGAACTGAGCTCGAGTCTAAAATTATGACCGAAGAAGTCCCCTTGTTTGGGGAGACTTGGTACGTCACAAATGAAACAGATTGTTAATCAAACTCAGATTAAATTTTAAAAATCAAAAAAGTAACCGGCGGAGCTCTGGCAGATTTCCCGGTAATTGAAACATTCCCCGGAGCTCCATTTTTTAATATATAATTTGTGAATTCACCGTTCTCTGTAACCGTATTTTGACTTTCAGAAGCCTCCATGGAGTTCAGCACCAGGCAGAACGCACAGAGATCATCATCCGGTTCCGGGTCACCTGAATGATTGTCATCATGATGATGGTGGTAATCGTGATGATCAAAGAGTCCGGAGTGATCAACAACCACATGAACAGGGTACACGAAACCTATACCGGCAGCAAGTGCCAGGATAAGAAGTCTATGTAATTGAACCCTGAACTTTTCGAACTTCATGTATGGTTTAGGTACGCAACTTTAAATGTTTAGCTTAGGCTAAATTTATAAATTTTTAGTCAAGGCTAAAAATTTATATCACAAATTTTGATAAAATTTTTTCCGAAGCCATTCTGGCTCCAATGATGTTTCTTGAAGCCGGTCCCACTTCCAGTTCAGCCAGTGCACCGGATACAAAAATTCTGTCGCACCATTGCAGTGAGGTATCTGTAATTGGGGAACCACACTCCGAACAGCGTAAACCGTACTCTTCAGCAAACTTCTTTACCAGGCTCCCGCCGGGGCACCTGTTATCATATCCGGTTGCCAGTATCACATGGTTTGCCCCGATAGATTCCCCTCCTCGTAGATTGAGCAGGATCAATTCATGGGTTAAAACCGAACATGATCCAGTCTCATCCACAAGAATTCGTAATTCACCGCGATTTATACATCTCTGAAGCTGGTACTTTAATTCATGAGTGATGGAGCCGTTATTACGCGCCTGATCAATAACACTTCTTCGCTTTGTCCATGAAGTTATCCGCCTGAACCGGTTCAGATATTTCGGCCCCATCCAGCCGGGATCGGAATCGTAGTTGTTTTGCCGCAGTGAATGAGGTGAAAGCAGAGTGACTCGGCGATTCTCATTAGCTATTGAAAGAGCGGTCTGAACGGCCGACATACCCCCGCCCACCACAACAATTTCACCGCATTCCGGTATACTATCACGGCAAAATGAACCGTCCAACACGTGACAAATACCTGCCCCTTCCTTTGCCGCATTATACGCCCATTCGGGCCACCGGGTTTTTCCGCCCAGGCCAATGGCCAGTATCACATTCCTTGACCTGATCGTTTCTCTATCCGTGGTAACCGTTACGAAATCGGTATTGCATTCGATATTTAGCGCATAACCGGTTCGATAAAGTTTGTTAAGCCCATTTTTTTTGATCACACGATCGGCATGAGCATTAAACAACGTCAGAGATGGACGGTCGTTTGGTGTGATGTAGGCATTTTCTGTGCACTCATCACACTGAATAAAATGCTTAAGTGAAAATGGTTCCAGGTCAAGATGATGCACTTTGGGTGACCGAAGGTACTCCATCCCCACATTGGCTGTTATGCGTTTCCACTCGGCTAGCGGCTCATCATTGGGATCGACAATCCGCAGGTCACTCCGCTTAGTAATTCGGTGTCGGATCAGCGCATTAGTCAGGTATGCACCGTGAATGCCGCCGCCAATGATAGCCCAGTCTAAAGTTGAATCACGACAAATCATGCATTCATGCTTTGCTCGTATAGTTCAGATACTTTCTCCCAGTGCACCAGATCGAGCCAGGCGTCCACGTAATCTCCCCGCAGATTCTGGTAGTTCAGGTAGTAGGCATGCTCCCAGACGTCCACGCCGGTGAGCGGTGTCAGCCCATCAGTAAGCGGATTATCCTGGTTCGGTGTTTGAACCACGCTGAGGGCCCCACCACTGCCTGCTGCCAGCCACGCCCATCCGCTGCCGAACACACCTCCCGCAGCACTTTTCAACTCCGCTTTCAGGTTTTCCAGAGATCCGAAATCCCGGTCAATGGCATCTGCCAGTCTGCCGGCTGAACTGCTTCCGCCCGGAGTCATCGTATTCCAGAAAATCACATGGTTCAGGTGCCCGCCGCCGTGATTCCGGACTGCCGTCTGCACCTCATCCGGCAGATCATTGAGGCCCGCCACCAGTTCCGACAACGTCATCTCCTGCAGATTGGAACGATTCTCCAGTGCACTATTCAGGTTATTGATGTACCCGTTGTGATGCCTGCCGTGGTGGATTTCCATGGTTTTCGCATCAATGGCCGGTTCCAGGGCGTCGGCAGCATACGGCAACGGCTCAAGAGAAAAGGGGTAGACAGCATTAAATATGTCGTCATACGCGAGGTAGCTGCCCTCTCCATTTACATTTGCTGCACATGCATTCGTAATCATTGCAGGAGAAAAAAGTGCCGATGCCGACCCAAAGGTCATGAATTTCAGTGCTTTTTTTCGGGATATCGTGTTTTCATTCATCATTATTAGTAAGGTTTTAGAATTTATGGTTGATAGTTGATTGTTTTTATATGAGATCATTATCGGATAGATGCCGGCTCTGCGTACTCCTCCACCCATTTACGAACCTGCTCATACCAATAGATGGAGTTATTGGGTTTCAGGATCCAGTGGTTTTCATCCGGGTAGTAGATCAGCCGCGAGTCGATCCCTTTGGTCTGTAGTGTTCTAAATAGCTCGAAAGACTGGCCAACCGGCACACGGTAGTCACGCTGGCCGTGAATGATTAGCGCCGGAGTGCTGAAATCTGCGGCAAAATAGTGTGGGGAGATCTGTTCATAAATCGACGGATCATCCCAGTAATCAACGAATCGTTCGCTGTGAACGGCAAAATCGGCTGCCATCTGTGAATACATGTTATAAACAGGTGCATGAATCACAAGAGAATTGAACGGATGATCTTTAGCAAGCAAAATGCTGGAGAGATATCCACCATAACTTCCTCCGCCGGCAACCATTCTCTCCGCATCTATCCATGGTTGATCCGCAAACCATTCGGCTGCTTTAATGGTATCTTCATATGGCAGCGTGATCCAGTCGGGGTTGATAGTATCTGTAAACTCCTGCCCAAAACCTGATGAGCCGTGAAAATTGTGCCAGGCCGTTACATATCCCCATGAGGCAAACGTCTGTGCGTTCCAGCGGAAATGAAATCCATCAGTGATGCCGCTGTGCGGACCGCCATGGATCAGCAAAAAGAGCGGATACTCTTTGCTCTCATCAAATCCGGGAGGATAGTGCACCCACATCTGAATCTCTTTGCCATTCGCTCCGTCGTAGGTCACCGACTCATAGGTGCCGAGGTCCACTTCATCAAGAATTTTATCGTTGATGGTATCGAGACGGAACGTTTCACCGGTAGAAGAATCCACGGTCACGATTCGCGGCGGATAGAGAAAACTGTGATTCTGTGCCACAAGAATGCCATTGCCGGCAACATCAATGGCCGGAAAATCGGTATTGGTTGTGATGGCTCGCGGCTCGCTACCATCGACCTGAATGGAGTAGACGCGTCTTGTACCTGCATCATCAATTGCACCGAACAGGCCGCTTCCATCCGGTTTCCATGCCAAGCCGTCGGCAGAACGATCCCAGTCTGTGGTCACTTCATTATGACTCCCCTCAGCAACATTATACAGAACAAGCCTGCGGGTATCGGCATAAAATCCTTTGATCCGCTGCGTTGTGTAGGCGAGAATCTGGCCATCAGGGCTGAATAGCGGACTGCCATCGGTAGCCTCATTGTCTGGTGTGATATTGACCGCTTCGCTGCTGCCCGGCTCCACCAGAAACAGGTCCATATTAACGTTGGTCTCATCGCGTGTGCTGTTTGCGTTAAATGCCACCAGCGATTCATCTGGCGACACATCATAATTTCCCGCTCCCTGAGATGAGCGCGGCAGCTGCCAACCGGTGGGTTCGGTAATGTTCTCCGTGTCGCCACCATCTGATGGAATTCGAAAGATGTGAGCTTCCCGCTCCTCATCAATCCAGTGATCCCAAAAGCTATACGGCATTGCATTCCATGTGTGAGCCGATATATGCGAATCGCGCCGCTCCTTTAACTTTTCGGCCATTTTATCCCACTCCATATCCGGAAAGATTCGGCTGATGAAGTAGATATGTTCGCCCACCCATTTTGGCGCACTTACTCCGGTGGGCACTTCGGTCAGGCGGGAGGCTTCACCGGGCTCATCCATCGGCAGAATGTAGATTTGAGAAGCATCATCGCCTTCACGGCTGGTGACAAATGCCAGTTTGGAACCATCGGGGCTGAATGTTGGCTGCCCGTCGGCTGAACCTTGAGTGGTAAGCGGCCGCTCTACCGACCCGTCAGTTTTGAAAAGCCATAAATCGGTATGGCTTTTGTCATCCTCAACTGTGTATCGCGTTACAGGTGCCACTACCCAGACTCCATTTGGCGAAATCACAGGCGAGCCGATGCGTTTCATCTCCCACAGTTTTTCAACAGAAAGTGGGTTGAAATCACGTTCCTGATAACTCACTTTCTCATTTAGCTCTGCATACAATTGAACCGGAGCGATACCCGAGATTACAAATAGAAGAGTTGAAAGAATAAATAGCTTCATGTTGTTCATTGTTATTTATGATTGTGCTGTCATATTAAACCTGTAAAATAAACTGAAATATTAAAGTGAAATTACCTGATCCACACCCGCAGGCGCCAGTGCTTTGTAGAGATCAGGAAAACAGCCTGCTTGAACCCCTTCTACCGTACCTGATACCTGGGCATTGCGCGGCTCACCTACTGCCAGTTTTCGTTGAAGTGCGCACTGATCGCACATCATCAGCAGGATTCCATACTCCTGTGCCAGTTTCGACACGCGTTCACCGGTTGGGTCGCCTTTCCGCAGGATGTACGTATTGTCATCAAAAAAGAACATTCCGGCTACGTCCACGCCGTGATCACCCGCCTCAAGCTGAGGCAGAATCATGGTTCCGAGTTTGTAGTTTGCTGCGTTGGGTTGATTGAATATATAGGCTACTTTCATTGTTTTTTAAATTTAGATCTGTTTAAGGTAAGTCAGTTTAAATATGGCCTGCTGATTCCCCTGATTTGGGCTCAGCCCCTCATCACCAAAAGGATGAATATCATTGAATACAAGGTAGAGATAGGAGAGCGGTGCAAATTCCCACGAAAACCTTGTGTTTATGGAGTTCGTATTGAGGTCGGTGTTGTGCTGCCAGAAAGCAGTTAACTGAATCCTCGGGTTGAGAGCAATTCGAACATTTGGTGCTATCAGGTTGACATTTCGGCTTTCTGAGTTAACCCCCAGATCACGAAATCGGTTATGAATAAATCTCATGCCGGCCGAGAAATAGGGTGTTGGATTCAAGTCTGATGAGAGATCTATGGAGGTCAATTCACCATCAAAATAGCCGCCATGTCTAATAATACCACCTATGCTTACTCCTGCGCTACGATCGCTGTTGAAAGTCATTTGGTGCTGAAAATACCTGTAGCTGCCCGGCTCTATCTCAATTCCCACAGGGTTGAACGGTATCTGAAGATTTTGCCACTCAGTCAATATTCCATAACCAAAAGATGCACCGTTCTGAAACTCTACTCCAACAGGTCGTACTGCAACATATCCTTCTTGAAAAGTGAGATCTGAATAAGTATGATAGAGGAAAACAGTAACCGCCGGCATAAACGCCCTAACCGAAGAGGGGCGCCATCCGGGTCGCCAATTCAGGTTTACAGCGGGGCTGGTTATGATAACATCATTTCGTGAGACAAAACCGGATCGTGCACGATAATCACTGCTTACTACTCCCTGAATCAGGCCCGCATAAATCAGATTGTCCCGATAGGCCACCCAGTAATCCCCGGAATGACCAACCTTATCTTCCAACTCATCATACGATCCTGATAAATTAACTGACAGATTAACTCGTGGCGTAAAGCGGATAAACGTATCAATATTTCCCACATGATTTTGAGTGAAACCGGAGCCATTCGCATTTTCATCAATCCGTGAAGTGAGCATGAAACCGGCTCGTTTATTCCGGCCAAAATTGTGCTGATACCTCCCAACTCCAAACCACGATGCAGGAGAGAATTCAGACGATCTTTGCCTCATTAACAGACCACCTACACTTCTGCCTCCGGTTTGATCCACATATCGAATCCCGGCATCAATAGGAACGGGCTCACCTCCGACGGTAAGCCCGATACGGCGACTAAAGAATGGCTTTAGCGACTGAAGATTTCCAAGCTCAAAGAGATTGGCACTTTCAAGAAAAAACTGACGCTTTTCAGGAAAAAGTACAGGAAAGCGGGTTAGATTTATCACCTGCTGATCCACGTCGGCCTGGGCAAAATCGGTATTAAAGGTCAGGTCTACAACACTACTTCTGGATGGAGACCATTTGATTTCGCCACCGAATTTTGGACTGAGATCCGGCCGGTTATCTGAGTATGACCGGTCTGCCTGAACAAGGCCATATGGTTGAACTCGAACATTAAGCGGGGGATCCGGCGGCTCAATGTTCGTGAGTTTTCCAGCATAACTGGTTCTGTACGCTGTATATGCCCGCGGCCATGGTGACCACGCCGACTCTTCATTGCTACGGCGGTGGCGCCTCACAAAGTTAATTCCCCACTCCCCTTGATCTTCCTCATATCGCAACGAACTCCAGGGGATGGCCATCTCTACGGTCCATCCGCTGTCTGCCCGTACGGTTTCAGCATACCAAACCACATCAAAATTCCGGTTGAAAACAAAATCATCAAACACCTGAAGATCACGCTGATTGCCGTAGGGCGTAACCTGAAAACTGATGGCGTCCCGCTCGTTGTTGAAGGTGTCAAAAACCACACCAAACAGGTCATTCTGGAAATAATCGAAATTTCGTCGCAGGTCCCTCACCCGTGGCTTCTCCCCCGGATCATCCCGGTTAAACGCACCGATATAGATAAATTCATCGTTGTAAAGAACCCGTACTTCCGTATCGTATCTCGCCGGCTCACCCTGGTTCGGCTCCACCTGCTGAAAACCGCTTATTACCGGAGCCAACTCCCACTCGGGTTCATCCATCGTCCCGTCGATGGTAATCTCACCACTGATACGAGTGGCTTCAACCATTAGATTGGGACGATCCTGGGCAAAAAGAAAATCGCTGTATAGCACACCTGATAGAATAAGAAAGAAAATTCCTCTCAGATTCAGGCGATATGAATATCTGTCATATTTCATAATCGCGCTCTTTTTCTGAATAACACAATGAGTCCGCAAACTGCAAGCAGATGAAAAGAGAGAGCCATTCCCGCTCTTGCAAAACCACTATTTACATCTGTGGGCCTATAGTGGAATTGCGGCAAGGTTTCAAGGTCATCAAGAGTCACAAACTGCTCCCTCAGCATTTTATTCCTCATGGTTTCCATCCACTCCAGTCTGAACAGTTCCGTGGAGGCGTGAAAGTGATTGTAATGAGTGGCTGAAGTTCCGGCAAGGCTACTCAATGCCTCCTTTAAAACTACTGCGGGTGAAAATGCACTGATTCTGCCTGCAAATTCTTGCTGCTCTTCAAGCCTGCTGTAATAATCATCAACGATGGGCGATACGGCCTCGGCAATATTTTG
>SL_3KL_010_SEDDRAFT_10000794_pt1 | contig 27504 bp, 25 predicted proteins | sample SodLakKL_010_SED_2_FD_10381 | JGI IMG/M metagenome (IMG submission 10381)
ACTTTTTAGATGAAATTTAACTGAAATTTACACCTCTAGACTGCTTTTTTCTTCCATTTTGCGTGAATATAAACTCTCGGGTTTTAAATCCGAGAGTCCTCATATTGTTGCCCGGAAGCTTTGACAGTGGGTTCTGGTCCCGGGCCGTTGTGATCTCTTTTTCATAGAGTAGCTGCAGGAGGCTTTTGGAGCTGAGAATTCCGCAATATCTGCCATCTTCTGTGATAATTACAGCTTCAGAATTCTTTTCTATGGCATGATATTCAAGGATTTTTTCCAATGGCGTTGAAATTTCCAAAACAGGCACTTTTTCAAGAAAAGATCTGATGTTTCCATACGTGTTGTTTTGTAAAATTGAGATTCCAAATGGGGAGTAGACGTAATACTTAAGATTTTTCTCTGACAGAAGGCCTAACGGTTCATTATTTCCGTTTATGATTGGAACGTATGGAATTTCAGGATTTTCCCTGAATCTTGGTAAAACCTCATCAATGGGGGCGGATATGTGGATCGGCGGAACCTTATCCAGAAAAACTGAAAGGTTATCTTTTGTGTTTTTAGGGACTCTTTTGTGGCGTCGCACCAGTTCTTCCACAGGGGAATATTGTTTTAACAAGTGCTCTTTTTTTTTTAGATGGTTTTTGAACCAGAAAGCCCTGAATATAATCACAGCCGATTTCCCGGCAGACAAAAAATTCCCGCTCTGATTCCACACCCTCTGCAATAATCTTTATACCCATGTAATGGGCCATATCCACAATATTGGTTACAAAAACCCGTTTCTTATTGTCTGAATCAATATCGGCTATAAAAAACCTGTCAATTTTAATGATATCGGGATGAGAATCATAGATTGATTTCAGACCGGAGTATCCGGTTCCAAAGTCATCAAGAACCAGATGGTAGTTTTGTTTCCTGTATTGATTTAAAATATCAATTGTTTCTTTACAGCAGGATAATTCGTATTTTTCAGATAGTTTAAAGTATATAGCCCCGGGGTTCAAACCGGTCTGCGCAAGGATCTTTTGAGTATTTCCCGGAGAATAATCCGGCATTTGAAGTACTCTGTTGTCGATGTTGTAAAATAACTTTGTGGAATGGATCAAACCGATATCAATAAATCCGGTAATTGCTTTTTTCCGCAAGGAAAGATCCAACGCATAAAGAACTTTGTCCGTATAGGCCGTATCAAGAAGGTGATGAATTGATGAAAATCCTGATTTTTCAAATCCCCTGAGCAAGGCTTCAAATCCAAATGTAGTGCCTGTGTGAATGTTTACTATAAAGGGGTTCTGTGTGCAGCAAGTCCCCCTTTTGAAAAGGAGGATTTAGGGGGATTTAAAAAAGCTTCAAATCCCCCCTGTCCCCCCTTTTCAAAACTGGTCTTTATCCACACATGTATAACGATTACAAAGGCGATGCTGATATCAACCTCAAAATATGCCCTCTGTGTCATGTGTGGGTAAAGACCAGTTTTCAAAAGGGGGGAACTTTTTCGATCACCTATTCACCTAACCACTCACCCCCAAATCCGTTATAACCAGTTTTTTACCACTGGTTAAAAATTCAGACAATTATTATGAGTTATAAATCAGGTATTCGCCTTTGCGGGTCAATTTCAGAGCAGGATGAAGTCCTTTACCATTCACCTGTTCAATGATGCCTGCCTGGATCAGCTCTTCAATGGCTCGATAGAAAAATTCTTTTTCCTGCAGATCAAGCCGCTGATTAAATTTAACTATCCAAGGGGCAGGCAAAATTTCATGATCTGTATCCACAAATGATCTGAATTTATTGAGAATACACCGTTTGATATTTTTTTTGCATTATTCATTACCACCTCTATAGAATGTTTTTCAAATCTAAAAGTCATTTACGGCATTCTGGTTGGCAAAAGTTCTGTACATTTCCCAGGTTTTCACATGTGCGGTTTCGAAAGAGCGNTNNTCCATGAGTTTTCTGGCAGCGCTTCCCATACGACGCCTTCTTTCAGGATTTTCCAGCAACATACCAATGGCCTCTGTCCATGTTGTCACATTGTTTTCCGTGACTACCAGCCCTGTTTGACCTGGTTGCATATTTTCATGGGGACCTCCCTGGTTGGTGACAACAACCGGAATTCCTGAGGCCTGTGCTTCAAGCACAACATTGCCGAAGGTATCCGTATTGCTGGGGAAAACAAAAAGGTCGCTGGATGCATATACGGCTGAAAGGTCATTGCCCTTCAGATAGCCGGTGAATGTGCAGGGAAAACCTTCCAGAGCCTTCTGCATTTCACTCCGCCAGGGACCGTCACCCACCATTATCAGGTGCAAATTGGAATACTGTGCTACCAATGTCTTAAAAACATCCACCAGCAGCGAAAGATTTTTTTCCCTCGATATTCGCCCAACATACAAAAGGCTGACAGCATTTTTGATTTTCAAATGGCTTTTTAAAAAACCGTTGCGCTTGGCGGGATGAAACTGTTGAATGTCGATCCCCCGTGGGTACAGGGTAATTTTGGAGGCGGTCAAACCTTTGGAGACCAGCTCATTTTTGGTGGCCTGTGAGGGCACATAAATGGTGTCCATCTGGGAATAGTACCATAGGGTATATTTCCAGGTCAGTTCGGCAATGGCAGTATCGCCGGTTAGAAACTGAGCATATTGAGGTATAGCGGTGTGATAGGTTCCGGTAATGGGAAGTTTAAGGATACGGGCGATCGCCAAAGCCGCCAATCCGATGGAGCCGGGGGTAGCACTGTGGATGTGGTTGATTCGCTTTTCATAACAAAAGTTAAGCATTTCAAGCAGGGGGGGATAAAAAATTTTCTGTTCAGGATATTCAGGAAGTTCATAAACCCCAATGGGGTTGAAATTTTCAATGCCAGGCCGATTTGGATGTTCCTGATTATCGCAGGTAATAATGGTGAGATCCTGTTTGTTTTTGTTGGCGGTGACCACCTGCTGCTGCAGGGAAAGGGCGACGCCGTTGATTTCATAGAATGTATCGGTAAAATGCGCTACGCGAATGTCGGCGGAGTTGTCACTGCACTCTTCAGGTGCAATAAACTGGACAGATACGTCAGCAGCAAGACGGCGATCTTTACTGTAGAGGGAAAAAGCTACAAAATAGGGGGCCAGAAGTGCATAAAGACTTCCGGCTGACCCAATGGTTTGAAACAGATTAAAAACATCCGCACCGGAAAGCTGTTTCATAAGGGGATCTGCAAAATGGCAAAGAGTGCGGTTGCAGACTTGATTCACAAATTCGAACCAATTCTTTTCAGGCCGGCGAGGGGTTCCATTTGGCTTCGATCCTGCAAAATGAGGGTTTTTCTGCATAAACCGGTAAGTTTCCTGTTGCAGCAATCCCAATAAAGGGTGTTGCCATTGATAGTTGTTGCGTCCGCGTAAACGGTAACGCCATAGACTGTAGAGACGGGGAAGAAGGCGGATGTGGCCTTCACATTCGGGGGTCAGAGCCTTTTCCAAAAATCTGAGCAGATGATCCTCCTGTACGTGACCATTTAAATTCAGCTTGTTTTTATAAAATTGAAAAGCGATGCTGTAGAGGTTGTGTGCCAGCGTGGAAGGGCTGGAGGGCTGTCCATTGACTTGTGCCTTGCCCTGCCGAATGCTATCGAACAGGTGATCCAGGGAACTGTCACCGTCACCGTCACCGTCAATTTCAGTGAAGGTGTGTGCGATGGTAAGAGCACTATGGTCATCTGAACCTCCTACTAAATATTTTACCCAAGGCTTCGACATTAGTGGCATCATATGGTGAGTTTCCGCTAAACGGTTCATATCTTCAGGTGTCAGGTTTTTTATAATTTGCCGCAAAGAACGGTTCTGTTCAGGATTGCGAGCGCCGTTTATTTCAAATATGCGAAACAATAGCAGTAGTTTTTCAAAATGAGCGGTAGTCAATTGATCATTGATGCTGAAAAGAGGATGTGCAACCGCATGGCATATTTGCTGTGAATTCAGCCAGTTTGTCAGTTCGTAGATATTTTCACGCAGGTTTTGTATTTCCCTGTGTTGAGCCTCATTGATATGATACGCTAAAATATGAATTTTGGTGCCGTCTTCCGGAAAATACGTGGTAATCTCCTCACTGATAAAAGTACCTGGTAGATGAGCGATTTCTATCGCCCCCTCAATGGTGTTGTGATCCGTAATAGTCACCAGGGACATGCCCCGCTGGCGGGCAATGTGATAGATTTGTAATGGTTCGGTAAAGCTTTCAGGGCAGTTGATTTTTTGCAGTACCCATTGTGAGGGCCTTTTTGAATACTTTGAGTGGACATGCAGATCGATGCGCATCAGATTCCTTTCTTTGTAATGGTCTTGTTAATATTGCTATTTAGCCTGTCCGAAAACTCCCCTCCCTCCTGGAGGGACTGGGGAAGGGAGCACCAGAGTTTTCGAACAGGCACTACTTACGATGCATGGTTTGGGCGTCAATTAGATCATGTAGATTAAACAAATGTTTCGTTTTCAATAGTATTCAATTAATTTTTTCTACTCTTTTGAAAAGGTACCTCTTGTGTATTGGCCGGGAAGGCCTCAATATTTTTAAGTCTTCGGGTTTTTTCTATTTCAATTTTTGGATTGGTGCTACTCGATGTCCGAGTTTTTTGACACAATACTTTGCAATAACCCTCATTCCGGACGCAGCAGAGTGGAGACCCGGAATGACAGCAATTTGGAACGTCTTGACCTGAGAAAACGTGATCATCGATTTTCAGTAAATGGCAAGAATAATGGCATTCTTTAAGGGGTTTAGTCATAGGGCATGAATCACATTTTTGCAGAAACGGATTTAAAAAGGCGTTGATAGATGGGACTGTCCTCAGTTTTTTAACGATATGCTTTCGCATGGATTTGGAAGTACAATAAAGCAGGAGAAGTCCTGGAGCTGATAATAAGATTCCCCCCGGAATGGGCGTGAGCATTATTATTGAACCGATAGCTACTAATACCCATGCAAAAATCAGCCGGATCGACTTCGGAATGTAGGCGATCTTGCAGTTCGGAGAGGATTGTTTTAAAGAAGGTTGCATAGCCTATGATGATCAATGATGATACCGAAATTTTGTTTTTGAAAAGACTTACAATCAATAGCTAAGTGATTCAAAATATCCTCCACAGTTAATTGAAGGTTTGACAGGATGTCTGCAAAACTCATTTTCTTGAGCGATCAGACTTGAAACTGTATATCGTAAAATATCATTGAATTAATGTTAAAATTTTCTTAAAAATTTGTAAGCATTGACGGTGTAAAATCTTTTCGCAGAAAGGTGTCCTTAAGGGAGAACATAGTTTTTTACTGTCGGGCAAGGTGTCGCACATCTACCATAACCACGGTCTTTTAAGAGCAGGAGCCTGATCGGAGAACAGACCAAAAAAAAATTCCAGGAGATTGTTGACTCATGGAAAAAAATATGTATAATCAATTTTTACTTTAACGTTGCTGGGAGATCGTCCAGCGGCAGGACTACGGACTCTGACTCCGTCAACCTAGGTTCGAATCCTAGTCTCCCAGCCAATCATATTTTAATTTGAAAGTATGCCCTCGTTCCAAGCTGCTTTTTTCTTGAGATCTGTGCGGATCTCTTGTCTCTTAACCCTTCCTGAGGATTAAAGATCATTGCCGGGATACAAAGTTCATGTTATGGGCGGTTTTGTTTTAGGCGGCGGGGTCCTTGCGGGCGTTGTATGGAAAGGCATTCACAATCCCGAACCCTTGAACGCTGTTGCCCTTATGGCGGTTTGCCTTTTAGGTGCTTTATTTCCGGATACCGATACGGATTCCAGAGGGCGGCATCTCTTTTATCTGTTTTTGGTTACCCTCAACCTGGTTTTGATGATCATGGAATCTTTTAGGTGGGCGGCTATTGTGGGGTTTTGTGCCATGCTGCCGGCTATTGGCCATCATCGCGGGTGGACCCATACCTGGTTGGCGATGCTTTTGGTTCCGTTGCCCATTATCATACTGCCTGCCTATTTTTATGGCTTTTCATTCAACACCCTGTTTCCTTTTTATCTCGCGGCGGTCGTGGGATATTTTTCTCATCTGGTTTTGGATCGCAAGTTTTAGAAGTTTTTGCTCAAGCACTATTTAAGCCTTCCTCGAGATCCTCCATGATATCATCGGGGTGCTCCAGCCCCACCGACAGCCGTATAAGGCCATCTGAGATCCCGGCTTTTTTTCTTTCTTCTTCGGAGTAGGTGGAGTGGGTCATGGAGGCGGGGTGCTGAATCAGAGTTTCGCAGTCACCCAGACTCACTGCAAGGGAGCAGAGTTTCAGGTTATTCAGAAGGTGTTGTCCGGCATTAAATCCTCCGGACAGTTCGAAAGCAAGCATTCCCCCGAATTTTTTCATTTGTTTACGGGCTGTTTGATGCCCCTGGTGAGATTCAAGTCCCGGATAGAAAACCTTGGTGACTTTGGACTGGATTTCCAGCCACCGGGCAATTTTTAAAGCGCTGTCACTATGACGTTGCATTCTCAGCGCCAATGTTTTTAATCCTCTTAAAAACAGCCACGCATTGAACGGGCTCATGGCAGGGCCAAAATGACTCATATATTGTTCGCGAATTTGGTTCATCATTTGAAAAGATCCCACCACTACACCACCGATTGTGTCTCCATGACCGCCAATATATTTGGTGGTTGAGTGCACTACCATATCTGCCCCGAGGGATATGGGCTCCTGCAGGTAGGGACTGGCGAAAGTGTTGTCCACGATCAGAGGTATTTTGTGTTTTTGCGCTATCCTGGCCCACAATTCAATGTCGAAAATGTCCAGGGTCGGATTGGCGGGAGTTTCAATGAATAGAAAACGAGTGTGCTGATCAATAACAGCTTCGATATTTACAGGGTTGCAAGCCTCGATAGGCGTAAGAAACCGTGGATTAATGTTGAGTGCCGGTAGATGCTTCTTGAAAAGTGCAAAAGTACCGCCGTATACTGTGGAGCCTGCAACAAAATTATCCCCCGGTTTGGACAGGGTCAATGCCAGGGCTGAGATGGCGGCCATTCCGGATGCTGTGGCTACCGCATCTTCACCGTCTTCCAAAAGCGCCATCTTTTCCTGAAAAAGCGACACGGTCGGGTTGCTCAAACGACTGTAGATAAATCCTTTTTCAGTGCCCTTAAAAATGCCGGCGCCAAATTCAGCATCTTTGAATTTGAATGTGGAGGTCATATGAATCGGTGGAACCAGATCCATGGAAATAGTGTGAACGGTATGGGTGCCATGCACAACCAGGGTGTCTTTTGAAAGTTTTTTTATAGCCATTTTCACTTGGAACTTTTCGCTTGGAAATTAAATTGCATTGCTTTTTCCCATAAAAGATGAGTGGGTGTTTGAAATGTATATGGCAGTTCCTGGTTATAGTTTTTCCAGTTCTTTTCCTTGTCGGTCCACAATATATGCAGCCTTTCGATAAATTCAGGCAGAAGTTGAGTTTGACGCAATATGCGGATAATTCCATGCGCATCGATCATCGCCCTGGAAAAATTCGTGTGAATGCCGGAAAAAAAAGCGGATGTTTCCTGCGGATCTTCCTGCTTTTCAAACTCCGGATTACAAGGAGTGGGAAGTAAAAAATTTTTTCCGAATTTCCAGATAACCAGTGGATATTTATCCTCGAAAATGCCGTATCCGATTAAATGTTTGAAATCCTCCAGATCATGTTCTCTGGGAAACGGAATCGAAACCAAAAGATGAAGACCTTCCGAAACAATACTTAAAACAGATGCTTCAAAAGGTCTTTGCCATCCTGGATAAACATGCCCTTCCTCTATTTCTATACCAGTATCGAAAATATCCATGGATGATGCTCCCATCCGATCAGTCTCCGGTCAATATTGCCCTCTTGAGTATATTTTTCCCAAATCGCTCCTGGATTAAATCGATGGTTTTATCAACTTTTTCCCACTGCTTTTCTTCTGTTTCCGAGATATCAAAAAGTGCCAATTGCCCCGCTGCGGCTGTTTTGACCAACCCTGAAACGCCAAGGCCCACCAGGCGGATTTTTTTGACCCGTTCACAGTCTTCGAACAACCGGCAGGCTTCCCGGTAAAGGGTTTTGGAAGAGCATGTAGGTGTTTGAATGGTGGTACTTCTGGTCAATTGGTTAAAATCCGAATATTTTAGTTTGATGAAGATGGTTTTGGCTTTGAATCCGGTTTTTCGAAGCTGTTGTGCAACTTTGACGGCATGATTGAGCAGGTATTTTTTTAGCAGGTCGGTATCTGCGGTATCCAATGGCATGGTTTCTTCAGCGCTGATGGATTTTGGAACAGAAAACGGTGTGACTGGGGATTTGTCGATACCCCGGGACAGTTCTTTTAAACGCTTCCCGAATTTTCCCAGTTTTTTTTCCAGCATATTTTCCGGAAAATCACGGACATCTCCAAGAGTGGTAATCCCCAGCTTATTGAGTTTCTGAAAAATTTTGGGACCAACCCCGGGTGTGTCTTTCACCGGAAGCGCACGGACAAACTCATGAACTTTTTCAACAGGAATCATTGTCAATCCATCAGGCTTGTGCATATCGGATGCAATTTTGGCCAAAAATTTGACTGGTGCGATGCCGACTGAGCAAGTCAGCCGCAAGTGCTGTTTAATCTTGTTTTTGATTTGCCGGGCCATGAATTCCGGGCTGCCGAACAGATTATGGCAGCCGGAAGCATCCAGGAAGGCTTCATCAATAGATACCTGCTCCACAAGTGGTGAAAAGCTTTTTAAAATCGCCATGAATTGCCGGGAAATCTGCTTGTATCGATCCTTTCTAGGGGGGACTACTTTGGCATCCGGACATTTTTTCAGAGCCAGAAACATCGGCATGGCCGAATGCACGCCAAACATTCGCGCTTCATAGCTTGCCGCAGCCACCACCCCGCGGCCTGACAGGCCTCCGACAATTACCGGTTTTCCGGCAAATTCAGGGTTGTCGAGCACTTCCACCGATGCATAAAACGCATCCATGTCGATATGAAGTATCATTGATGCACACCGCTGACCTTTTCAAAATAATGCCTGTGAAAGCTGTGCTTTTGCAAAAAATACCGAAACACACCTTCTATACCCTTCATCTTTATTCCCAACAGTGCGAAAAATCAAGTTTTATTGCCGGTCACCTTTCAACTCAAAAGTGGCATTTTTAACCAAAATCTAACAATTGATTAACTTTTTCCAAATTATGGAGGGTTAAATATTTAAATATGAATTGCCCGTGAGGTTTTTTAGGCTCTTGCAAAAATTCTTGGTTGAGTGGAGATGATGGAACAAAAAAAGTCATCGGTAGAGGAAGTTTTGGTTACCAAAGAAAAAATTCTGGTGGTGGATGACGAAGAAGATATTCTGGAATTGGTGCAGTACAATCTGGAGCGTGAAGGATACCGGACAGTTTCTGCAAAGACGGGAGAAGAGGCATTAAAAATTGTAGAATACCATGAAATCGATTTGATGATTTTGGACTTGATGCTTCCGGGAATAAATGGACTGGAAGTAACCCGGAAAATGAAACGCAATCCGGAAAAGATGCGTATCCCCATCGTCATGCTTACTGCGAGAGGAGAAGAGGCCGATATTGTAACAGGGCTGGAACTGGGTGCCGATGATTATGTCACAAAACCGTTCAGTCCAAAAGTTTTGATCGCACGTATTCGGGCGGTGATGCGAAAACATGCCAACACATCGCCAGATTCTAATGCGGTGATTAGCCGTCATGGAATTTCTATTCATCCTGGAAGGCGGATTATTCGCATTGACGACAAAAATGTGGACTTAACATATACGGAATTTCAGATCCTTCAATATCTGGCCGAAAGACCCGGCTGGGTTTTTACAAGGACCCAGATTGTTGATGCCATACGTGGAGACAATTATGCGGTTACCGACCGCAGCGTGGATGTGCAAATGGTCGGTCTCAGGAAAAAACTCGGCCACCATGGACAATATCTAGAAACCGTGAGAGGTGTTGGATACCGCTTTAAGGAATAGGTGCAGGCAAAGCAATGATCCTAACCAATTTTTCACATGGGTCTAACAAAACCCTAACAATACACAAACATAGTTTAAAAAACAAAAAGGAGACGTGATCATTATGAAAAGAAAAAATTTATTTTTATTATGGGCCCTGGCGATTGTTGCGATGTTTTCAACAACAGCCTTTGCGGAAAACCTGGTAATTAATGGTTCTACAACTGTGCTTCCCATCACTCAGAAGGTAGCCGAAGCTTACATGAAGGATTATCCGGAGGTGAACATTTCAATATCCGGCGGGGGATCGGGAAATGGTATTAAGGCAATTATCGATGGTACCACCGATATTGCCATGAGTTCCAGATTTATCAGAGATAGCGAGGTGAAACAGGCTGTAGATAAAGGATCCTACCCGGTACCATTCAGTGTTGCTTATGACTGCATTGTTCCCATTGTCCATCCCAGCAATCCAGTGGATGATCTAAGCCTGGATCAGCTCAAAGATATCTATACTGGCAAAACAAAAAACTGGAAAGAGGTGGGAGGTGAGGATCGTCCCATCGTAGTTTTTTCCAGAGACACCTCGTCGGGAACCTATGAAGTTTGGGATGAAAAGGTTTTGAGAAAGGAAAGAGTTTTTCCCGGAGCACTCCTGCAGGCTTCCAGTGGGGCAGTGGTCCAGGGTGTTGCCAGCAATAGAAATGGTATTGCTTATGTGGGTATAGGCTATCTTACCGGCACAATTAAGGCCGTAACGGTTAATGGTGTTGAAGGAACTGAAGAAACTACATTGAGCGGTGAGTTTCCGGTCAGCCGCCCCTTGTTCATTTTTACACGGGGTTGGCCTGAGGGTAGAACAGTTCATTTTATCAATTACATGCTCAACCCTGAGAAGGGCCAAAAACTGGTAAAAGAAGTTGGTTTTGTGCCTCTTTTCTAAATGAGGGTTGTCATCTGAAAAAAGACGCGCCGTGTAGCCTACGGGTTACCTGCGCGTCTTTAATGTATGGGTAAAAAAAACTAAGAAAATAAGAGGAGCGCAAAAGCAGTGCTTTTGCATTTCATGCGAAAGCACAGCTTTTGCGCTCCATATCACAAAGCATTCTATATTGCTGAAAGGGACCCACCATGGTCATAAGCCGCCAACTAAAAGAAAAAGGGATGCGAAGCTTCTTTTTCCTGATAGCATTCGCATCAGTGGCTATACTGCTGGCCATTACTATTTTTCTGTTCAGAGAAGGAATTCCCATTTTCAACCTGGTATCGGTCAAAGATTTTCTTTTCGGGATATACTGGTATCCTACTGCTGAACCTCCTGATTTTGGCATTTTTCCGCTTATTATTGCATCTGTTTCAGTAACGTTGCTCTCAGCCTGCATTTCCATTCCGCTGGGGGTGATGACAGCCATTTACCTTGCTGAAATTGCAGGTCCCCGTACCAGAGAACTGGCCAAGCCCATAGTAGAACTATTGGCGGCCTTGCCCTCCGTAGTGATCGGTTTTTTTGGGATGGTTGTGGTAGCGCCGATTTTGCAAAATACGTTTAACATTCCCGTTGGTCTGAATTTATTCAACGCATCCCTGATGCTTGCTTTCATGTCTATTCCAACCATTTGCAGCATCTCTGAAGATGCCATATACAGTGTTCCCAATGCATTACGGGAAGCATCCCTGGCACTTGGGGCCACACACCTGGAAACAATTTTGCGAGTGGTGATACCGGCCGCAATCTCTGGAATTTGCACTGCAGTTATTCTTGGAATGTCCAGGGCCATCGGAGAAACCATGGTGGTTCTCATGGTGGCAGGAGGTGCAGCCATGATGCCATCATCGATATTTGATCCTGTTCGCCCCATGCCCGGAAGCATTGCCGCTGAAATGGCCGAAGCCCCTTTTCGGGGGAATCATTACTATGCTCTTTTTGCAACCGGGATGGTGTTGTTTATATTTACACTTGTTTTTAACCTGATTGCAGATCACATGTCCCATAAATATCGGCAGGTGGGTGATGCAACCTTGTGAGAAACAATTTGGGTGTATGAAAGCAGAAAAATAAATCTAAAGGACTGTTACTATATGAATTCATCAAGAGTCGAAACCATGAACCATTTTCCTGCCGTTGAAGCGGAAGAAGAAAGAGCGATGATAAAAAATTCACAACCCCGATTGACAGATTCACTTATAAGACGGCGCAGATTTTTCCAGAAGGTTTTATTTCAGCTGTTTCGTTCTGCAGCCGGCATAAATGGTATTGTGCTTTTGGTTGTTGTCTTTTATCTGGTTTACAATGGATGGAGCGCCATTACCTGGACTTTTTTGACCCAGGCTCCGACTCAAATGATGACTAAAGGCGGTATTTTCCCCTGTATCGTGGGCACTTTCCTATTAGGGGTGGGGGCCCTGACAGTAGCGTTTCCCATTGGGGTGGCATCAGCCATATACATCAACGAATATGCACACCCCGGAAAGGTTCTTCGGATTATTCGCCTGGGTATCAGTAATCTGGCAGGGGTCCCGTCGGTGGTATTCGGACTTTTCGGACTCGCCTTTTTTGTTATCTATTTAAAAATGGGAGTAAGCCTCCTGGCTGGAGCCCTAACACTGGGAGCCATGAGCCTTCCGGTAATTATTGGTTCATCAGAAGAAGCGTTGAAGGCTGTTCCTAACACCTATCGGGAAGCCTCTTTGGCTCTGGGCGCTACCAAATGGCAAACCATCTGGAAAGTGGTTTTGCCCTCGGCTTTTCCGGGTATTTTAACAGGTGGAATTCTCGGTCTCAGTCGTGCGGCCGGAGAAACCGCCCCAATAATGTTTACCGCGGCCGTCTTTTTTACACCCAGGCTTCCCCAATCCGTTTTTGATGAGGTGATGGCTTTACCTTATCATATATATGTCTTGGCTACGGCAGGCACGGAAATCGAAGCAACACGACATCTGCAGTATGGAACAGCTTTGGTGTTGATTTTTTTGGTGCTGGGCCTGAATTTGTTGGCCATAATCTGGAGAGCACGGCTTCGAAAAAAAATGAGATAAGAAAAGCGATAGGTGTTCTTTCATAAATATCTATAAAACAAAGCTTTTGCCAGCCACCTATTGTGTCACAAGGAAAGATTACATGGAAAAAAAACATAAAATGTCCTCAAAAAATCTGAATTTCTATTACGGTGATTTTCAGGCACTTGAGAAAGTTTCTTTAAATTTTTATGAAAATGAAGTCACTGCTCTTATTGGCCCTTCAGGTTGTGGAAAAAGCACTTATTTAAGATGCCTGAACAGGATGAACGATTTGATCTCCATTAGTCGTGTGGAGGGTGAAGTCCTATTGGATGGTGAAAATATTTATGCGCCTTCGGTGGATGTGGTTAACCTCAGAAGTCGCATTGGAATGGTGTTTCAAAAGCCGAACCCCTTTCCCAAATCCATTTTTGAAAATGTGGCCTATGGTCTGCGGGTAAATGGAAAAAATAATAAAACCTATCTTGCCGATCGCGTGGAAGAAAGCATAAAACGTGCTGCTTTGTGGGATGAAGTCAAAGATCGGCTCCACAATTCGGCTTTGGGTCTTTCGGGGGGACAGCAGCAAAGGCTTTGTATCGCAAGGGCATTGGCTGTGGAACCCGAAGTGCTCCTCATGGATGAACCGGCATCCGCTCTAGATCCAATTGCCACACAGAAAATCGAGGAGCTGATAAAAATACTGAAAGAAAATTATACCATTATTATCGTTACTCATAATATGCAGCAGGCAGCACGTGTGTCGGATATTACCGCTTTTTTTTATTTGGGAAAACTTATTGAAATCGGTGAAACCGACACGTTGTTTACCAGGCCTCGACTCAAACAAACCGAGGAATATATTACCGGAAGATTTGGTTGATTTTGAAAGGAAACTAATGTGACCAAACATTTTATCAGAGAATTGGAAAAGACCAAAAAGATGATCCTGAGCCTGGGAGCCATGGCCGAAGAACGGGTGAATTTGGCGATCAAAGCCGTTCACAATAAAGATGCGGCAATTGCTCAAAAAATTATCAGCTCGGATCACGAACTGGATGAAATGGAAGTGGATATCGAAGAGGATTGCCTCAAAATTCTGGCACTTTACCAACCGGTAGCCATTGATCTTCGATTTTTGATCGCCATGATAAAAATCAACAATGATTTGGAGCGAATAGGCGATGAGGCCGTCAATATTGCACAGCGGGTGGGAGTTATCGCAAAATGGGATGATCCGAAAATAACCTTTGATTATTCCGAAATGGCTGAAAAAACCGAAATGATGCTAAAAATGAGCCTGGATGCTTTGGTGAACATGGATACGGATATTGCTTTTAAAGTGGCCATTTTTGATGACGAGGTGGATGAAATCAAAAACAGGGCTTACAATCATATAAAAAAAGCCATTGATAACCATCTCGATCGGGGGGGATACCTGATCAATCTCTTGTTGATTTCCAGACATCTCGAACGTATCGCCGACCATGCCACCAACATTGCCGAAGAAGTTGTCTACATGGTCGAAGGAGAGATTATCCGCCACGGCAATTACTAAACCAGACCTATTTCAGGAAAGTTCCCGCGAATTCATTCGCACAGGTTGTTTGCATCGAAAATGGATTGAAATGTAGGTGCGAATTCATTCGCACAAAGGCGTATATACAACCGGATGCGCATGAAAATAAACCTCCCTTCGTTATTCGCAACTCAGCAGTGCGAATGAATTCGCACCTACATGTTTTTCGCATCGAAAATGGATTGACATGTTGATGCGAATTCATTAGCAAAGAGGCGTATATACAACTTTGAAAGGAGTCATCATTTATGAAAAAAATTATCATTAAAACAGCAGATATGTCCATAGAAGCTGAGCTGAAAGATACGCCGACTGCTGAAATGATTTTCAAAAGCTTGCCTCTTGATGGAAATGCCAACGTCTGGGGGGACGAAATATATTTTGAGATTCCATTAGACCTGGAGTTGGAACCCGAAGCACAGGAAGAAGTGGAAATAGGTGATCTGGCCTACTGGCCTTCAGGGAACGCTTTTTGCATCTTTTTCGGGCCTACCCCTGTCAGCAAGGATGAAAGACCACGGGCTTACAGTCCTGTGAATGTGTTCGGGAAAATAACCGAAGATGCAATCCTCTTTAAAAATGTTTCACAGGGTGAAAAAATTCAGGTCACCGCTTATCAATAAGCCCGTATTTTTTCCGGAGCCTTTTGGAAAACTCGTTGATTTGCGAAAAAGCCTTTTCAACGGTTTTTTCCTTGTCCGGATTGACCAGACAGCAGGTGGCAGGAGAAAGAAGACTTTGAGCCATTAGAAGATCCCGGTCAATGCCTTTGTTAGTTAAGGTAGACCAGACATTTTCAAGAATGATTTCAAGAGAATCCAGGGATTCTTTTTCAAAGGGCTCGAAATTGGTGGGTACGATTCCCCAAATCAGTACGCCTCCACGATCTAAAAAATTTTTAATGGATTTCCAATAGGAACTGAAAACTTCGGCATTGGTATAAATATCCATGGAAAGCACATCAAGATCCAGGCCCAGAAGAAAGTCCCAGTCGGGGTTGCCGCATAGATGTATCCCTCTGGGCCTTTCTATCATGGAAAAAAATACTTCCATATCTTTTTTGGCCGCCTGATCCCCGTATCCCGCCATGGCGCTGAACAAAAACTGAAGACCCGGTTCATCCACAAACATAAACGCATTTGAATTCAGTTTTTTGAGCCTATCCAGTTGGACATTGACTCTTTTTGCCATAAACTCCAGCATGAATGGCCGCACCGTATCATTAAAAAGAATGGGGCGGTCATTTTCATCCATTACGTTAAATCCGAAACTGACAGGACCTTCAAGCTGGCCTCGAATTGCCGGGCGGTCTGCCAGATCCAATGCCAGAAATTTATGGTAAACCACCGAATACTTTCTGCTGATATCAAAAAAATCGGCATCCTCCCAACTGGCCATGGCACTTTCCAGTTCTTCCATGAATTTTTCCGTTGAAAAACCCAAATGCCGTTTCTCCATGTCTAAAACAATGCCTGGAAAATTTTCAGAGGCCTGCACGTACATATCTTCATAGTAATTATACAAAGGTAGTTGCGGCCAAAAGGGTATATCCAAAGACAACGCTTTTTTAAGCGCCCGGTCTACATCCTTATGAGGCATGACAGCCATGGCGGTGGTTAACAAATTTCCGGGTATAGTCATGTTTTCTCCTTTCGGAAAAGCTATATAAATACCCCCATTTATACTGAATTTAGAAAAGCTTTACAACCTGTTAAAAATACAGACACCCTGACAAGTTATCACCTTCCACATAAAAAAGCCCAATTAATGTATAATTATAGAAGGTTATACACCTTTTGGGTAGATCTTTTTGATTGGCATATATTTTGCCCCACTTGAAAGTTCAGCTAATCCAAATTGTATTCGTGCAATTTTTACAAATGAAAAAATCACATCTCATATACAGGAGAAAACAACCATATGCACCATATGGAAAACGAACAAAGATACACTAAACTGCGAAAGATGGTTCTGGTTTGCATGATCCTCGTTCCGCTTATCCCATTTTTGCTAACCATAGCTATCGGATACTACTATTTCACTTCGGCTCTTGAAAAAAAAACGGTTGCGGCCACAAGCCGCATTGTTGATGACCACCGCAGTATGATCGAATTTTTCCTGGAAGAAAGAAGAGCAGATCTGGAATTTATTCTTAACTCATATAATTTCGATTACTTAGCCCAACATGAAAACCTCGAAAGAGTCTTTGAGCGTCTCCAAATTAAATCCAACGCCTTTGTAGACCTAGGGGTTTTCAATCAAGAAGGGGTCCATGTGTCATACGAGGGCCCCTTCAAACTTACCGGGCGCGTATACAAAGATGAGGACTGGTTCATAGAGGTGATGAAGAAAGGCTATTACATCAGCGATATTTTTCTGGGATTTCGCCGTGTACCCCACTTTGTGATCGCCATGGCAAAGCCTGAAGAATCCAATAAATGGGTAATCCGTGCCACTATCGATACTTATATTTTCAACGACATGGTCAAAAGGGTCCGGATCGGAAGGACCGGTGAAGCATATTTGCTGAACCGGGACGGTATTTTTCAAACCGAACGCCGGTCTGGGGGAAATATACTGGATGAAGATCCCGACTTTGAAAAGTATCGTACCAAAAACACTGATATTAAGACATTCACCCAAACAGATTATCGGGGTACGGAATATTTTTTTGCCACTACCTGGTTAAAAGACAAAGAATGGCTCCTGGTGGTCCGGCAAGAGAGCGGAGATGCTTTTCAAGCTCTGACTCGGGCAGGCTACCTGATTTTGTTTATCAGCATTTTGGGCATAGGGAGCATTTTAGCGGTAGCCTTTTATCTCACCGACCGTATCATCCACAGAATGATTGAGACAGATACTGAAAAAGACGAATTACAGGAACAATTGATCAGAGCAAGCCGCCTTGCCGAACTTGGCGAAATGGCCGCAGGCTTTGCTCATGAAATCAATAATCCGTTGCAGATTATCAAGAGTGAGCACACTTTAGTTCAAATGATCTTAAACGACCTTTCCGAAAAAGAGCAATTAAGTGCTGCGGAAGAAATGGCTGAACTCACTGATTCTATTAATCAGATCGGGCTACAGGTGGATCGATGTTCGGCAATCACGCAATCGATTTTAAAATTTGGAAGAAAATCCGACACAACACCTAAAAACGTTGATTTAAAAGAGTTCATTTTAGATGTGATCAAAATGATTTCTCCAAGAGCCACTGTCAACGGTGTCGATATCCGGTTGAACATCGCTAACGATTTACCTCCTGTTTTTGGGGAAGCCGGCCATCTTCAGCAGGTTTTCCTGAATCTTTTCAATAATGCTCTGGATGCCATTTACGAAAAACACGGTGTCCAGGGGGGAATACTGGAAATTTCTGCCACAACTGAAATCGGCGGCATGATTAAAATATCTGTCACAGATAACGGCTGTGGTATTGATGTGGAAAACCAAAAAAAAATCTTTTCTCCCTTTTATACGACCAAGCCATTGGGAAAAGGCACAGGACTGGGCCTTTCTGTTTGCTATGGCATTGTCACCGCCATGGGAGGTTCCATGGCGGTTGCCAGTGAAAAAGGAGTGGGAACAACATTTACGGTCCGGCTTTCTCCTGCACAAAAAAACAATCTTTAAATTGAAAATTAAGGAGTTTAGCTATGGAAGACATAAAGTTGATGCTGGTTGACGATGAGGAAAGATTTGTCCGAACCACATCAAAATTATTGGCCAGAAAAGGATTCAGGATCTTTTCTGCCCTGAGCGGAGCTGACGCCCTGCACATATTAAAAGGACACAATATTCATGTGGTGGTACTGGATGTCAAAATGCCCGGAATGGATGGTATCGCTTTGCTTAAAGAAATCAAACGCAATTTCCCTCTTGTGGAAGTTATCATGCTGACAGGTCATGGCACATTGGAATCCGCGGTGGAAGGCCTGAAATCAGGGGCGTCAGATTATCTGACCAAGCCGATTGACATAGAGGATCTGACTGCAAGAGTAAGGGAGGCATTTGAAAAACGAAGAAGGTTGGAAGAAAAAATTCGTAAAGCACATTCCAATCTTTGTGTGAAATCACCCGAAGCCACCGTGAAAAAAGCCGGCCCAGGTTTTTGAATAAGTTTTCTTATCCAGAAACATCTTTAAAAAACCCAGAATATCTATTCTTATCATCCAAATATGCCAACAAATTTGAATCAAGGAGAGTTTATCATGAGTAAATTTTTCAAAAAGTATTTCAAAGGCGGCATTACAAGAATTCCTAAAGAAGCAGAAAGAAAATTTTTCTTTTATGCCTCAATGGTTTTTATCGTTATCTATTTGCTTCAACGTTTTTTGAACAATTCATGGAGTTAAGGAGGTTTTAGATCAAAGAGCTGACGCATTTATGAAAACCGGACGGAAAATTTAGTTTACGGGTTCATTAATAGCTACATCAAACAGATACGTTCTGTTTCCCTTTGCTTCCTCCGTCCCTCAAGAAGGAGATGATTATGAGTGAAAAGGTTGTCAAACAAAAGCTGGCAGGTTACGACAAATTTATTAACTGGAAACTTTTTTCAATCCCACTTACGCTTTTGATTTTACTGCTGATAATGCCCACTCCGGCAAGCATGCTGGATGTGGGTGTGGAATATTCCATGGGACCGAAATATGTTAAGGAATATTTTGCTCAGGAACTATTCCAGAAGCCGACTACCGAACTGGAGCAGTGGCAGGTTCAGATGGTGCGTATGATGGAGCAAAGTGTTCAAATGTCATCATTCGGACGAGAGGGGTTTTTACAGCGAAGTCAACGTTGGGCTGAACAACGCGATATCCCAAGCACGCCGATACATTTGGAACAGGTTCGTAACTTCACAAGGCAAATTCCTCCTGATACTTTTTATAACCTCATGAGAGAAGGCCATGAACTGATAACCGAAAGACTAACTTTTGATCAGTTGACCGAGGAAGAACAAGTCAAAGCTAAAAGGGCCGGCTTTCATGTGAAGGCAGCAGTAGGAATTGTTCTTTTTGTGGTTTTATGCTTTATGACCGAGGCCATTCCCTTACCCATGGTGGCTTTTTGTATCGGAGTGATCGCCTTGATGACCGGTATTGTAGACCGTGGTAATGTGGCCATGCTCTACTGGTCGGATGCCACCTGGTTTATTATGGGAAGCCTCATGTTTGCAACCGCCTTTGTCAAAACCGGGGTGGACAAGCGCATTGCCATGATGATGTTCGGCAGATTGAAAAACCCTGATGTCAGAATGGTGTCCCTTGTCATTGTAATGATTATCGCACCCCTGACCATGTTCATGTCCGACCATGCGCTGGCGGCCATGTTTTTACCCATTGGTATCCTGTTATATACCGCCACTGCGTCAGCCTCGGGAAAGGAAGACCCCGAACTGGCCAAAATGCTGATGCTGACCATTGCCATGGCGGCCAACCTGGGCGGATCACTGGCGCCCTCAGGAGCGGCCCGTAACCTTATTATGATGGGCTATGCCGAGGACATGTTCAATCTGCACATCACCTATCTTCAATGGATGGTTTATTGCGCTCCCTTCCTGCTTTACCTCATGCCCATTACCTGGGTTGTACTTAACTGGCGGTTCAAACCCGAGCAGCGGAGCCTGGCAAGTGCCATGGCACTGGTGAAAACAGAAGTCAACAAGGTCGGCGGCGGTGCCTGGACCCGTCCGCAAAAGATCTCCCTGGTGATCTTTCTTGTGATGCTCTTTACCTGGATCACTGAAAACAATTTAATTTTGCACCTGACCGGAATTCGCTTTGGTATCGGGGTTTTGGCGGTCATGGGAGGCATTGCCTATATTTTTGCCGGGGTGGTCAACTGGCGGGACTACCAGACCAAGGTGGACTGGGGTGTGGTGTGGTTATATGCTGGTGCCATTATTTTCGGCCGTGTGCTGGTGCAAACCGGCGGCGCTTACTGGATCGCGCAAACCATGCTTGGGCTTACCGCCCCTCTGGGCCTTGGGCAGGGATTGGGACTGCTGCTATCCGGTAATGTCATTGTAGGCATGCTGACACAATTGATGGCCGACGGTCCTGCATGTGCGGCGGTGGGTCCTGTTACCCTGGCCATGGCAGGCATTGTACACCCCGGTACAGCCATGATTCCCTTTGTGGCCATGAGTACGTCCATTGCATCATCTTTTGCCTATTGTCTGGTCATCGGCACGCCACCCAATGCCATTGTATATGCCAGTGGCTATCTGGAGCCCAAAGATTATCTGCGGGTAGGCATAATTTTATGGTTCACCAATATGGCAGGTCTGATGCTTATGGCGTCAACCTATTGGTATTGGATAGGATGGCCGGATCTTCCGGGATGGTAAATCTCATCCACGGTGTTTTTTGACAAAGGTAAGTTTCAAATCAGTTGATCATTCAGTGAGGAAATATTTTCATGACACATAACCATGAAGCATCTACCGGATCCATATTTGTACAGTTTTACCGGGATGCGGTTAAAATTTTGATGCATCCCAAGGCCTTTTACGAATCGATGCCCGAGCAAAAAGATCAACAGGCGATAAAGATCTTTCTGGTTCTCAGCGCCTTGCTATACAGTGTGGCAGCCACATTTTTTGTACGGGAACAACAACTTGTTTTTCTGTTCCTGTTTTTCTTAAACGGGTTTTTAATGCCCTTTATCATAGCCGCAACACTTTATCTGGTCTTGTATTTTCTGAAAGTCGGAATGGTTTATAGGGTTGCCCTGGGCATTACGGCTTATGCCAATACGGCTTTACTTTTTGCCTGGATTCCGGGCATGGGGCCTTTTGCCGAGCTTTTCCGGTATTATCTCATCGGCGTGGGCATTGTTCAGGTAACCGGGTTAAACGGCTGGAAAGCTTTTTTTGTGTTGTTGGGGATGGCTGCTGTGCTACTGCTGCTGATCTATTTTTTGCAGATGCTGATTGCTAACTGATTGTAAAAATATACCGCTTATTATGGGGCTGAGAATATTTCAGGGCCTCATTTCATGAGGAGGAATACACCATGACTTCGAAAATTAAACTGTTAATTGTGGATGACGAAGCGCAGTTTCGTGCCACCACCAAAAAGATTCTGGATAAAAGAGGGTTTGAGACCGTTCTGGCCGGTTCCGGCGAAGAAGCTATAGAAATGCTTGAAGCCAAACCGGACGTGGTAGTGCTCGATATTAAAATGCCCGGTATGGACGGTCATGAAACCCTCGAAGAAATCAAGAAACAATCTCCGGATATTCCGGTTATCATGCTTACCGGGCATGGGGCCATGCCTTCGGCAAAAAAAGCTTTAAAGGAAGGCGCCTTCGATTATCTTTCCAAGCCCTGCGATATCGATATCCTGTCGGCAAAAATCGTCGAGGCTCACCGCCATAGCGGAAAAATTCCGGAGGAAAATTCGGTGGGAGACGTCATGCTTGCCATCGAGGAGTATACTATCCTCACCGAGAAAAATACCATCCGGGAGGCGGTCGAAATGATCAGGGAGTCATTTTCTCCCCGGATTTCCACAAGCCGCATCATGGAAACAGGTCACCGGTCATTAATCGTCATGGATTCACAAAACAATATTAAAGGTATGGTAACCATTATCGAGCTGCTCCATGCGATCATGCCCGCTTATCTGAGCGCTCCCAAACCCAGTCTGGCAGACTCAGTGCAATACTCCACCATGTTCTGGAAAGGTCAGTTCAAACGATCCGTCAAAGAGCTGGCCGACAAGAAGCTGGGAGATATCATGGCACCTCCTCCCTTGACCATTGACCATGATGCCAACCTCATGGAAGCTGCCTTTGCCATGGTTTCCAATAAAGTGCAACGCCTTGTGGTTCTAAAAGAAGGCAAAGTAGCCGGGATTATCCGGGAACAGGATATTTTCTTTGAAATCGAACGGATTTTAAGAGATTGAAAGATAAATTCTGATTATAACGGATTTGTGGGCCATGGGTTGATCGCTTACGCTGTGGCGTAAATCTGTAGGGGCGGGTTCCAAACCCGCCCTCTTTCCAAATTTCCCGGATGTTGGTTTGTGACATATATATTGCGCGCCTCAAAACGACATTCAAAGAGTGGAATCTGTTTGTGTAAAAAGACTTGTGCTCAATTGCAGGTGCGAATTCATTCGCACAATGTGAACTTTTTGTTCGATGTTCAAATTTTTATAAGCGGAGTAACATTTAATGGAAAATGAACCAAGATATCAAAAGCTTAAAAATATGGTATCTAACTGCATGATCTTCGTCCCACTTGTTCCCTTTCTTTTGACTGTGAGCATCGGATACTATTACTTTACATCCGCTCTTGAAAAAAAAACGGTCTCGGCCACAAGCCGGATTGTCAGTGACCATCGGGACATGATCGAGTTTTTTCTTGAAGAAAGAAAAGCAGACCTGGAATTTTTACTTAACTCTTATAATTTCGATTATTTAGCCCAACATGAAAACCTGGAAAAAGTCTTTGATCGTCTCCTGATAAAATCCAGCGCCTTTGTAGACCTCGGGGTTTTTAATGAAGATGGGGTTCATGTGTCTTACGAGGGCCCCTTCAAACTTACCGGGCGCATATACAAAGATGAGGACTGGTTCATAGAGGTGATGAAAAGTGGCTATTACACCAGCGATATTTTTCTGGGATTTCGGCGTGTACCACATTTCATTATCGCCATTGCGAAAACTGAAGGACCTGCCACATGGGTAATTCGTGCCACCATCGACACCTATATGTTCAACGAAATGGTCGGAAGGGTCCGAATCGGAAAAACCGGTGAAGCATATTTGCTGAATCAGGATGGGATTTTCCAGACCGAAAGGCGTGCGGGAGGAAATATCCTGGATAAAGACCCGGATTTTGCAAAATATCAAACGGAAAATTCGGGAATAAGAACCTTTGTTGAAATAGATCATATGGGTAACGAGTATTTTTTTGCCACCACATGGTTAAGAGACAAAAAATGGCTCCTGGTAGTGCGTCAGGAAACACATGATGCTTTTAAAGATCTGAGACACGCCAGCTATCTGATATTACTTGTCAGTGTTATTGGCGGAGGTGGAATTCTTTTTACAGCCTTTCACCTTTCCGACCGTGTCATCGACTCAATGATCAAAATAGATAAAGAAAAAGGCCAATTGCAGAATCAACTCATCAGAGCAGGCCGTCTTGCCGAACTTGGAGAAATGGCAGCAGGTTTTGCTCACGAGATAAACAATCCATTGCAAATTATCAAAAGTGAACAAGCATTGATTAAAATGGTTTTGTCCGAACTGGTTGAGGACGGAAAGCTCAATGCTCCCGAAGAAGTGGCCGAAGTGGATGATTCCATCGACCAAATTGAAGTTCAGGTCAACAGGTGCTCTGAAATTACCCATTCTATTTTAAAATTCGGAAGAAAATCCGAAACGATGCCCATGGATATCGATTTAAGACAATTCATCCCCGCTGTAACACAAATGATCTCCAATAAAGCCAGTGTTAATGGCGTCGATGTCCGTCTTGATCTCGCAGACAATATAATGCCGGTTCATGGTGATAGCGGTCAGCTTCAGCAGGTATTGATAAATCTTTTGAACAATGCACTTGATGCCATCTATGAAAAGCACGGGGCAAGAGGAGGAGATCTTGTCATTACCGCTAAACCCACCGGGGGTAAATTACCTGGCCGGTTTTTCGATGATTTAGGTTTTCCGGATCTTGCCATTGCCAATAAACCCGGCGGGGAAAAAGGCGTACAGATATCGATCAGAGATAACGGTTGCGGTATCAGTGTTGAAGACCAAAAAAAGATATTTTCACCTTTCTATACGACAAAACCCGTAGGAAAAGGCACCGGTCTCGGACTTTCCATTTGTTATGGAATTATAAATGCCATGGGAGGTTTTCTGGAGGTCACCAGTGAAGAAGGAGTCGGGAGTACCTTTACCATTTGGCTTCCTGCTTCTGTAAGTGAATCTGAATTCTCATGATTAATTTGAAGACATTTACATCATGTAAAACAATATGACATTCTGCCCATTTCTGCTATTGTGCCTCACGACATTTTTTTATAACATGCTGATAATATTGCATTAAAAATATTTCATTCGCAATCCTTTTGGCACGTTGATTGCTCAGTTCAGCGTACTATCCTTTCCCCACTGCCTCCCGGGAGATAGGCGTTAATCTAAGGGATGGTTAATTAGTGCCTGTCGGGAAACTCCTATACTCCCTCTCCCCTTGGGGGATGGCCGTGGTGGGGGTGAATGATGTCAGGAGGTTATCTTTCCCTCCCCAGCCCCGCCCAGAGGGAGAGGAGTTTCCCGACAGGCACTGCTAATTATCAGGAGGAATAAAAAATGAATTCAAAAATAAAACTGTTAATTGTGGATGACGAAGCACAGTTTCGTGCCACTACCAAAAAGATTCTGGATAAACGGGGTTTTGAAACCGTTCTGGCAGGTTCTGGGGAAGAAGCCATCGAAATGCTGGAAACCAAACCGGATGTGGTGGTGCTCGATATTAAAATGCCCGGTATGGATGGCCATGAAACCCTCGGAGAAATCAAGAAAAAATCTCCGGATACTCCGGTGATCATGCTTACAGGACATGGCGCCATGCCCTCGGCAAAAAAAGCACTCAGGGAAGGGGCTTTCGATTATCTTTCCAAGCCCTGCGATATTGATATTCTGTCGGCAAAAATCGTCGAGGCTCACCGCCATAGCGGTAAAGTGCCTGAAGAAAATCCGGTGGTAAACATTATGATCCCCATTGAGGAGTACACCACCCTTACCGGGGAAAATACGATCCGGGAGGCCATCGAAATGATCAGGGCTTCTTTTTCTCCACGAATTTCCACAAGCCGTATCCTGGAAACCGGTCACCGGTCATTAATCGTCATGGATTCGGAAAAAAACGTCACTGGCGTGCTATCCATAATCGATTTGCTGCATACGATCATGCCTCCCTATCTGACTGCTCCCAAGCCCAGCCTGGCAGACTCTATACAATTTTCCACCATGTTCTGGAAAGGACAGTTCAGGCTAGCTGTAAAGGAACTGGCCGCCAAAAAAATAGGAGATATTATGGCACCTCCCCCTTTGAGCATCGACCATGATGCCAATCTCATGGAGGCGGCCTATGCCATGGTTTCCAATAAAGAGCGAAGGCTGGTGGTTTTAAAAGAAGACAAAGTAGTCGGGATAATCCGGGAACAGGATCTTTTCTTTGAAATCGAACGGATTTTAAGAGATTGATAAAGCGACCCGATGAACAGAAAAGGTATAAAACAGGAGTCATTTATGGATATCAGCAAAATAAGCGTTGGAAAAAATCCCCCAAAGGATGTCAATGTCATTATTGAGGTGCCTATCGGTTCAGATCCGATTAAATATGAGATTGACAAAGAATCCTGTGCGTTGGTGGTCGACCGGTTTCTTCATACCGCGATGCATTATCCGTGCAATTATGGTTTTATCCCGCATACCTTGTCTGCCGACGGCGATCCCGTGGATGTACTCACCGTCGGCCGACGGGCAATCACCCCGGGTGCGGTAATAGCTGTACGCCCCATAGGTGTGCTGATGATGGAAGATGACGGCGGCCGGGATGAAAAAATTCTGGCTGTCCCGGTGCCACGTATCCAGCCGTTTTACAATAATGTAAATACCTACGAGGATATTCCCGGAATTTTGCTTGACCAGATTGCCCATTTTTTCCAACACTATAAAGATCTGGAAAAGGGAAAATGGGTAAAAATACTCGGCTGGGAAAGCAAGGAAATGGCTGAAAAAATTATCCTTGAGGGGATATCAGCGGAAAAAATGAAAAAGCCCAAAATGGACCTATAGAAAAAAACCAGGTTTTTTCCATCGGAAATGGAAAGCTATGTCATAACTTTCCGATAGGCCCGTTCCCAGGCCGGGGATATTCTGATTTTCCGGGTTGGCCATGCGAATCCGAAATGGCCGCAGTATCGGCAAAATAGGGATAGCTGATCCAGCATTTCGTCTTTCGGATTTGGAAGATTTCTCCGGGAAAAGTGATGTCCGAAAATCCGGTCAATGCCGCCTGCTATGGCGCAAGGGTAATATCCGAGCGGGGTCAGACCGATACCGCAGTCTTTCAGGATCCGGCACCCGGCTGTCTGATCCATAAGTGCAAATCGAGCCCGATCCAGCGGTGCCATGTTGAAGGGGCGAAAAAGGCGTTGTTGTGAATTTTTGAAGGTGTTTTTTATTACCACGGTTTCCGGAATACGACTCAGTATTCGATTGACCCGCTTGCCGCATCCGTTGGTGCAGACCACAAGTCGAAGGGTCGGGTTGTGCTCAGACCTGTATTCCAGCAGCCGATCTAGAATATCGCTAAAACAGCTATGAAGGGTTGGCTCTCCTCCCAGAAGCCGGATACGTTCCCACTTGATGTTCATATCCAGGCTTTGCCTGATAAAGGAATCGATCTCGTGGAGCGATATTTCCAGATTACTGGGGGCCTGGGTGCATGAACGATTGCAGTTTTGGCATTTCAGGTTGCACCTGTATGTCAGATCCATTTCAATATGCCGGCGGCTTCTTTGAAATGGCCGTCCCAACAAACGGACAACGGGCTTTTGACATCTGAAATCCTGATAAAGGTCAAGCAACAGTCTTTTGAAGGTAATGTTTCGATGGATTTTCATGCGGTTTATCCCAAAGCAGCGAAATTCCCTTATGGGGGTATCCACCTGGCTTAACCCCCTTCCCGCCCCATGGGCGTTAACCCAGGGGATGTTTATTACGGATGCTTGGAAAGCTGGATCGGTTAACAGTAAAGTAAAAAGGTGATCGCAAACGTTCCCCCCTTTGAAAAAGCTGGTCTTTGCACACACATGACACAGCGGGCATATTTTGGGGTTGGTATCAGCATCGAGGTTGAAATCGTTATTCATGTATGTACGAAAATCAGTCGCCAAAGGCTTGTTTTATTAAGTCAATG
>SL_3KL_010_SEDDRAFT_10000795_pt1 | contig 27490 bp, 23 predicted proteins | sample SodLakKL_010_SED_2_FD_10381 | JGI IMG/M metagenome (IMG submission 10381)
TAATGACTCAATCTACCGGTTATTTTCAAAATTTGTGTAAGGAATTTAGTTGAGAAGGTTCATACAAATAAAAAGAGTTATGAACAGATCACTTATTTTATCCAATTTCAGAGCTGAATTCAGACGGAAAAACGCATCCTACAAAAAGGAAGCGGCCACGTTACGGTGGGTTCGCCGGTTTTTAGATGAGCTTTCCATTTCTCACTCGTCACAAATTAGGTTATGGCATTTCGATTATTTTATCTCCAATCTAAAAGAAGAACAGGTATCGTTTGATGAACTTCTTTTGGCAAGATCATCCATCCGGTTTCTGTTCGAAAAAGTTCTGGATCATAAGCCAAATGCCAATACAGAAGCAGAGCAGTTTAATCAGGCACCGGGTTCTTTTAGAATTACGGCATAGAACAAAAAAACCCGTCAGGTTTTAATACCTGACAGGTTGTTATCAAGATCGAAGTAGACCCGCGAAGGTATCAAAAGACTTCGCGGGTCTTTTTTATTGCTCTTCAATCAACCAGTAATCAAACCAGCTGCGGATTCGCTCCAGTCGATCCACCAGTAACCACGGCTCACCGGTTCTGGAAAGTCCGTGTGATGATCGGGGATATCGTACGAATTCCACCGGAACTTCCATCTTTTTCAGAGCCATATACCACTGCTCACCATCTGTGATTGGCGTTCTCCAATCCTCTTCACTGTGAACAATCAGCGTAGGGGCGGTTACATTTTCTACATAGTTAATGGGGGAGAGGTCTTGGTAACGCTCACGCTCTTCCCATGGATATCCGCCAAATTCATATTCTGTAAGGCCCTGAGCATCAGAAGAACCGTACCAGCTTTTCCAGTTTGAAATGCTTCTGCTTGTATTAGCGGCGGCAAATCGATCCGGGAAACGGGCGGTTAACCAGTTGGTCATAAATCCACCATAACTTCCGCCGGATACGCCAACCCGTTCAGGGTCTACATCAGGATACTTTTCAAAAACGGCGTCGAGTCCCGTCATGAAATCCTCTTCGTCCAGTTTTCCCCACTGCTCAAGAGTAGAGTACATAAAATCGTGTCCGTAGGAAGATGAACCACGCGGATTAGGATAGAATACATAGAAACCTGATGCTGACAACACATGAAACGTCTGGAACCAAGTATTTCCATAATAAGAGTGGGGGCCACCGTGAATTTTCAACACCATCGGGTAGCTTTCACCCTCTTCATATCCTACCGGTTTGATTACCCAGCCTTCAATTTCGGTGCCGTCTTCTACGGTCCAGTAGATCGGTTCGGCGGGGTTTACGGTTCGCTCGGATAACCATTCTTCATTAAAGTTTGTCAACTGTACTTCGCGGCTGCCGTCACCTCTCGAGATAAAAACTTCTGCGGGAGTAACCGCGTCGGTAGCCGTGTAGGCCAGATGCCGGCCGTTATCCGTAGTTGAAATTGAGCTCAATCGTCGATCGCCATGAGTTATCTGCTCAACATCACCACCGCTTCTTGATACTTCAAACAGATGCGAGTTCCCCGTAACTGCCGCTGAAAAGCGAATATCGCGGCTGTTGGATGTCCAGTGCAGGCCACCGGGGCTAAGATCCCAATCTTCGGTTACGTTAACCGGCTCATCCTGGATATCACCGGAGCGGGTTAATTGTGCTACGTAAATATTCGTTTGAGCACCACGCTCTTTTGAGCTTGTGAATGTTATATATCGGCCGTTTGGCGAGATTGTTGGGGAACTTTGCGATCCCTCCATCTCGAGCAGTTGTTTATGCTCACCACTTTCCAGGTCAATTACATAAAGATTTCGTGTATTATCGGTATTGTACTCGTCATCTTCTTCAGGATCACCGGAAAAGTAAATTCGGTTTCCATCTCGNGACCATTCAATTTGGCCGACATTGTAGGGGAGATCCGTAATTTGCTCAGGCTCGCCACCATCAGCTGAAATAATGTGAAGCTGCCGTTTTTCCACAACATCGGGGTGTGGAAGCATGGATGAACGGCCATCTTGGTAATATCTCATTTGTGTGATCACGCGTCCATCAAACCGGGAGGAATCGAGCGTTGTGGTGATGGCATCAGGAGCGATCCATCCCTCTCGTTCTGGACTCTCTTCGTCGGTAATCGGTTCGCGTACAAACGCAATTTTTTCGCCGTCAGGCGACCATACGGGAGAACGGTCCAATCCTTCAATTTGAAAAGCTTCACCGCCGGGTGCCGTTACGCGGATAAACCGGACGGTATTGGAGTCATCGCCACGGCGAGATTGAATACTTAAAAGCTCTCCATCAGGTGACCATTGTGGGTTCGAAGATTGAACGGATGGATCTGTAAACCGAAACGGCTCACCTGCTTTCTGTCCGTTGTTGATCTCCTGCATCCAAACTTCACGATGCCGTTCATTATTTTCTTCATCGATAATGGTTTTNGTNAATGCAACCAGGTCACCGTTTGGCGAAATTTCCGTTTGGCTTACGAAAACAGTTTCNTAATAATCTTCGGGCTGAATTCCCTGCTGTGCAACAGCNGAGTAGGTCAATCCAAAAACTATAAAAACTGCAAAAAATGAGCGTAGTGTAGCTTTTAAAGTCATGATTTATCTATTGGGTTAAATGTCATCCATGAATGTACGTGATGGGAGGTAGCTTTTAAAATATCAATTCCCGCAGACCATACAGTTTTACAAAATTTTATTACATATGGAGGCTTTGAAAAAATAGACAGAGATACTTCGACTTCATTCGTCAATCCGCTCCTCATTGCGCTCAGTATGACGTTAAACGTCACATTGAGCCTGCCTGTGCTAAAGCTTCTGCAGACAGGCGCAACGAAACGCCGTGGAGTGAAGTCGAAATGTTATTGCTTTAAGGTTTTTTAAAGCCTCCCGATATATAACCGGCTCAAATCTTTCAACCAACTACTTTCGCGGTTTGATGAACGCGTTGATTTAATAACTCAACAAACGATCTAGTTTCTCCTCCAGCCGGTGATTAGCCAAGTAGCCCTTTTCCAACTCTTTATTAAAGGGAATAGGGGTGTGGATTGATGAACATCGTAACACCGGGGCATCCAGCTGTTCAAAACATCTGTCAGAAATTCCTGCAGAAATTTCACTCATCGGCCCAAGTACTTCCGATGCCTCTTCAAGTAACAGCACTTTATTCGTCTTGGCTACAGATTTTTCAATCGTATTCCAATCAATCGGGGCCAGAGAACGGAGGTCGATAACTTCAATCTCAAGTACCTTTTCGGCATATAGATCGGCTATTTCTTCAGCCCAAAGCACTCCATATCCAAACGTAATGATGGTGGCATCAGATCCTTCTCTTACCACACGAGCTGAATCCAGGTCTACAATCCGGCAGCTGTCGGGGGTAACTTCCTTAATGCTTCGATAGAGTTTTTTATGCTCAAAAAACAGCACCGGGTTGGGATCATAAAGCGATGTGTAGAGCATATTTTGGGCATCTTCAACGGTTGAGGGAACAAGTACCCGGACACCCGGCAGACCCATAAACCAGCTTTCGGGCGATTGGGAGTGAAATGGTCCCGCTCCAACTCCGGCTCCATGTGGTGCACGAATTGTGATATTCATATCCGGCATCCAGCGATATCTACCTTTCGAAAGGTTGTTAACAATTTGATTAAATCCACAGGTAATAAAATCAGCGAACTGCATCTCTACAACAGGTTTAAACCCTTCCACTGCAAGACCAATGGCCGCACCTATCGCTCCGGACTCAATAATGGGGGTATTTCGAATTCGATCTTTCCCAAACTTTTCCAAAAAACCTTCGGAAGCTTTAAAAACTCCGCCATACTCGGCAACATCTTGACCCATCAACAGAAATGAGTCGTCCTCCTCAAACGCCTGCTTTTGTGCTAAATGGATGGCGTCAATGACCCGCTTTTCTGAACTCTCAGAATCAATTCCATTCTCATTACTCTTAGAACTTTGCGTTAATCCGGCCCGACTGCGTTCTTCGGCTTCATCAAATTGAGGCTCTTCTGCAATTAATGCTTTTTGCAGATCCGGTTCAAAACTCTCTGTGATCTCCTTCTTTAAAGAGGCTAACTCTTTTTTATCAACTCCGTGTGTTTCTTTTATCCACTGCTCAAATCGATGAATGGGATCTTTCGGCTTCCACTCTTCAAAGAGCTCATCCTCAACATAAAACGTACCGGATGCCTCTTCGTGGCCACGCATTCGAAATGTTTCCGCTTCAATGAGAACCGGTTTGCCTTGAAGAGCAAGTTCGCGGGCTTTTTCAACTACTTCTGTAACGGCAAAAAAGTCGTTGCCGTCAATTTTCATTCCTTCGAGCCCATAACCCGCAGCCCGATCAACAAGGTTTTCGCAAGCATACTGCTCAGATGTAGGAGTGGAGAGGCCGTATCCATTGTTTTCAATCATGAATATGACGGGCAACTTCCACACACCGGCAAGATTCAGAGCTTCATGAAAATCACCTTCACTGGTTCCGCCATCTCCACAGAAACTTATCGCTACTCGATCTTCATCTTTTAATTTTTGTGCAAGCGCAATTCCATCAGCCACGGGCATTGTTGCGGCGAGATGAGAGATCATCCCAAAAATACGGTGTTCTGTTGTACCGAAGTGGAAGGATCGATCGCGGCCGCCGGTAAATCCGTCTACTTTGCCAAAAAGCTGACAAAACAAGGTATAGAGTGGAACGCCGCGGGTGGTAAAAACGCCGAGGTTTCGGTGCATAGGTAACAGATAATCGTTCTCATCCACCGCAGATGCAACTCCAACGGAGATCGCCTCCTGGCCGATGCCGGAAAACCACTTGCTGATTTTGTTCTGCCGCAAAAGCGTTAGCATCCGCTCCTCTATCAATCGAGGACGAAGTAATAGTCGATAAAGATCAAGAGAATCTTTTTTTGAGATTTTTTTATGCGGCTCTATCATAATGGAATTATTTCTGCGTATTTTTAGTGTTTTGTAACTGTGATCCTGTTCGAGTATACAGTAAATTATTAATTACGTATGGACAGAATAATATGACTATTTGTCAACTTCTTTTTTCACTAAAACCCGGCTTTTTTATTTAAATATTGATAGAGACAATTATGGAAGCACTTGGACGACAAATTCTTGTCGAACTTTATGACTGTAAAGAATCAAAATTAAATGATGTTGAACATATTGAGCACTCGATGTTGGAGGCGACGAAAAAATCGCAGGCAACAATCGTATCACACAATTTTCATAAATTTAATCCCTATGGAATCAGTGGCGTGATTGTGATTGCAGAGTCACATGTCACAATTCATACCTGGCCGGAATATAATTATGCTGCTGTTGATATTTTTACCTGTGGCGATACTATCGATCCATGGATAATCCAGGAGTACCTGAAAAATGCGTTTGGGTCTGAGAACGTATCAAGCATGGAGATGAAAAGAGGAATGTTTAAAGTTCCGCCCGGACAAAAATTGCTGTTTAAACCGAATGAAGAAAGTAAAACTGAATAGATAATGCAGATAGATCCAACGCTTAAGATGGTGAAAACTCCAAATATTTATACCCTTGTAAAGGGGGCTGCCGAGGGTAGAACCCGCTTAAATGCTTTTGATAAAGCGTTGTTGCAGGCCGGAGTTGGCGATACAAATTTGATGAGAATGAGCAGCATACTGCCTCCTGCAGCTGAGCAGGTTTCAGTCAGTGATATTAGTTTTCCAAAGGGTGGATTGGTTCCTCTTGCATATGCAACAATCGACGGAAATACACCGGGCCGGTTAATATCCGCAGCTGTTGCAGTTGGTATTCCTGAAGATGATTCCGAACCGGGCGTAATCATGGAGTTCGAAGATCATGCCGACCTGGATACCGTAGAAGGTATTGTGCGCCAGATGGTTGTTGATGGGTTTGAGTATCGAGGCCGGAAGCTGAAAGAGATTAAATCTTTTGGAATAGAGCATAAAATTGAAACCTGCGGGGCAGTATTTGCTGCCGCCGTACTTTGGTATAAATAATAGTCAGGAGTCTTGAGATTTGAGTCTTGAGACTTCTTTTTCTATAGTCATCCCTGCCACCCTGAACCTTGTACCTTGAGATATGCCCATACAATACAACGAGTATTACAATGAACGCACCGGCCTGACCATTGGGCTAAAAAAACTGCTCTTTTCTGAACAGTCTGATTATCAGCTGGTGGAGGTTTATGAAACGGACAGTTGGGGGAACCTGATGACGATCGACGGGATGGTGATGCTCAGTGAACGCGATGAGTTTGTCTACCACGAGATGATTAGTCATACCGNAATGTTTACCCATNCAAATCCCAAGCGGGTGTTAATTATTGGNGGGGGCGATGGTGGAACTGCACGAGAAGTTTTGAAACACCCATCCGTGGAAAAAGTGGATATGGTAGAGATTGATAAAACGGTTGTGGAGGCATCAAAGCTGCACTTTNCGGGTGTAGGTGATTTTGAAAATCCAAAGTTGAATGTGNTTTATGAGGATGGAATTGCGTTCATCAAGCAGGTAGAAACGCCGTATGATGTGATCATCATTGATGGTTCTGANCCGGTGGGNCCNGCAAANGGNCTGTTTGAAAAAGANTTNTACAAATNTTGNGTTGATGCCCTNACNGATNACGGNGTANTGACGGCACANACGGAGAGNCCNTGGGTAAATTCTTATCACGACAGTATGAGAAGCGTATTCAGCGCTTTGGATGATCTGTTTCCGATTTCAAAAATGTATCTCAGTTTTATTCCGCTCTACCCGGCGGGAATGTGGTCGATGGGATTGGCCAGTAAAAAAGAAGATCCGCTTGCTGATGAGGTGTTGAGAAGGGCCGAGGAGGGAAGCAGCTTGATGAAAGGTCTACAGTATTACAATCCGGACATTCATCGCGGGGCATTTGCGTTGCCAAATTTTGTGAAGAGAATTATTGGGTAACTCTTTGTCTCACGAACCAGCATCCTTCCTTAGTCCATAGGTCCCGGAAGAGTCGCGGTGCAAAGCAAACAAAAACAGACTCTAATAGTAATTCGAAATGCACAGGTACTCTGTTAGGTTTTCTACTTTTCTTTGTCGCAAGAGATTTTTAATCATCCATCCACATATCCAGGGCATAAATGATGCTAAAACCGATGGCAATCACGCTGAGGCTTAAAATCGGCTCCCAAATTACAAATCCGCCAATGGTGCCGAGAATAGCCCCGAGATACTGAATAGTTTTGAGCTGTTCGTTCGTGGCTCCACGAATCATCGACTCCAGCTTCTCCTCATTATATTGACGAATATTTTCTTCAACGATCGTTTCTATATCAAGCCGATTGACCAGCATATAAATCAGATCGGTCATCCATTTTTCAATCTGTTCGTTTTGCTGTTCGATGCGGTCAGGCAGATTGTCAAGTAGATCATCCACCCGGTGGATTCGTTTTTCTACCGATGCCGGAATTTCATCAATCAACCCCTCAATAATTTCATTTAGCTGTTTTCCGCGCAGAAGGGTATAGGTTTTAAAGGCTACTTTTTCAATCGGCCGATGTTGCAGAGAATCTTCAATTTCGGATGCAATCTCTTCCGTCAACTGTACTTTTACTTCGGGATTATTGAGAATTTCTCTGCTGAGTGACATCACCCAATTTTTAATTTCCGCCCTAAATTCTTCTCGGTCAACCATTTGGTGAAGGGAGGCGGTGTACTGCTCTCTGTATTTTGGAATTAATCCACTGGATTGAATTTTCTGTTTGATAATCCCCGGGTTGATAAGATCCTCAGCTACTGTTTTTGCCATTCTTCGGGCAATACGCGCTTTATGGGCGGGAATCAACCCTTGTCCCAATATGGGACGTGGCCGGGCCGGGCGAAAGAGCATGCTGATGGCAATCCAATTGGTTAAAAAACCAATCAACCCGCTGATGGAGATAATACGCAGCAGGCCATCAAACTCTAAAGGAATGAATAGTGTGCCGGTAATTCCATCAAAATCCCAATAGAATGAGAAGAGGAAAATTCCAATCAATATCCAGGGCAGGGGCTTTANAAACGTTAATACCTTCGATTGATCCTGACGCTTCGGGGCCTTTCCATTAGGGAGCTTTTTAGGGTTTTTACCAGGATCTGAACCCATATGATTTGAAATAATCTTGCCCAACTTTTGAGCGTATGATTGAAATATGGAGTTTTTATCTGTTTGTGGATCCAATTGGCTACGGCTCTGTTTATCTATTCTGATGTTGGTGTAATGGACGTAAATATCTTATCAATAGTTTCGTCATCGAGATCTCTTTCGTCAGCATACGCCTGGATAGTTGTAAGCAGCTGTTTGTAATTCTCTGCATTGGGCAGATGAGGTTCGATTTGTTCACCGGGCCGGAGTCGGTTTTCATCAATTGTAATCCATTTTTTTGCGAGTGCCTTATCTAACCACTTGCCGAATGATGAAGGTTTTGTAACGCCAAGGTTGTGTAAAAAATGTCCTGCTGCAGAAATTGTATGAACCGGATAGATTTGTGTTATGCCATCTGTTTGATTTTCTGTACTGAAAAACTGTTGGTCAAATTTAGTAGAACTGAAAGCCTGCCTACCCTCATTTGGAACTGTAATTGATGAAATAGCTCTGTTGTAAATTATTCGATATAAATCTCCTAAAGTTGATCGGATTGTTTTCTCAATTTGCTCAGGCCGGTTTTGAAATATCACAGGGTGTATACTTTCGTGAGGGGATGAATCCGATGCAATATTTTGGAGAAATTTGGGACGGATGGTCTGTTCGTCATCACGTTGCAAAATCATGTTTTCAAAATGAGTCCAGCTGTTGGAATAGTATGCTTGGGCTTCTGTACGTGGATAAGTGATGAGTCCTTCGCCGGTATTGGGATCTGCTGTTTGATAGAGTTTATTGATTAAATTTTGTGCCTCTTCAAAGCTATTACGGTTGAGTTTTATCCGGGCTAAGGAAACCAGTGAAAATGTAGAAAGTGGTTCGGGAAGCGGATAGATTTTGGAGTTTTCGGCAGGGGTGAGTTCTATGGGTTCAGAAGGTTCACAGTCGATCGGTTCAACAGAGTGAAATAACTGTCCTGCTTCATCTGAAAATGTGCGGAATGTGTGTTTAGCACCGAAAAGAGCTGCCAACCCTGCTTGGTCCGGTGTGATTTTGTGAAGGTGCTTGTACCACGCCTGCTGTATTCGGTATCGGTTCTCTAATCTGTAGTGCAGGCGTTCATCAGAAATAGTAGAAGCGGTGTTCAGAAGATGGTGAATTCCGGGTTTTGTGATGGATTGAAGTAATCCGCGCTCAATATTTTCATTTTTAAGATAGCGCGATATAGTCCATGTGATGAAATCTCCGGCGGGATCGCTGTCGGCCGCAACGACAATTCTTGAGGCAATTTGAGATTGCGATTTCAGCTCTTTGCGAAGAGTTAATTTTTCTGGATCGGCTTTTTTACGGAGCGTGGATGTTTGGGAGTCATAGTGTGGATGCCAAATAAAACCATCGGTGCCTATCACGTAGATATTAGTGGGAGAGAGTTCCTGAATGCGTTTAGCAATGATCGAAGATTCAACTATCAGAAGAGTATAACCGGAAGTATCCAAATCAGTTAGGGGAGTTTCCCTAAATATTTGTCTTCGAGGTTTGTCATGATTGCTTTATGATCATCTGTAGAATCATCATAGCCGATAAGGTGTATAAAACCGTGAATTACAACCCGTAAAAACTCTTCACGCTCTGATTTTGCAAACTCCTTTCCTTGCTCTTTTATTCTTGGTGCGCAACAGTAGAGTGTTCCTTCAATCTGTTGGTTTGATGTGTCCTCATCATACCGAAAAGTGATGATGTCTGTAATATAATCCCGGTCTAAATGCTCTTCATTGATCTCTACAATCTCTTTCTCATCAACAAAAACAATCTCCAGATTTTGATAGCGAACATTTTCTCCCAGCTCTATTTTTCTGACAATGGTAGGTATTACAGAGCTGTCGAAAGGCAATTCTATCCCGGAAGTGTTAAAAACTTCAATTTTTGGAGCAGGTGATTCAGTTGGTAGATCAGGAAAGTTCATCGTCATCAAAAGTGAAATCGTCAAGTCCCTCAGACTCTGTAAGTGAAAGGGCAACGCCGCACATCATTAAATCTTCGGGGAGCTGTGTGAAATCGCCGGCCAGTACGGCATCTTTTACATTGGCATAAAGGCTGCAGCCTGCAGTTTCTTCAACAATCAAACCGGAGGTTAACCCATTTTGTTTTCCGAAAAAGGTGACCTGCTTGAGCATGTCACTGGCGATAAAAGCTGTACAGTTATGAAGCTGTAAAAAAGTATTACCGCTGTAAACGGAAACCAGATTCATCTGCTTACCTTCTACTTCCAAGCCGAGGTGAATCTCAAGAGCTAGCTTTCGTTGCTCTTCCTCGTTTGTTAATTCGAGACGGAATACATCATTGCCCAACGGTTTTGGAGCTGATCCAAGTACCTTTCCGATGGCGTCGATATTTTCTTTCGTAAAATCGTGTACCATAATGGTTATAGACAGATTGTTGAAGATTCAATATGCAATATACAACCCAGGAACTTAAGATTAAATTGCAGATTATATGCCAAGTCCAAACCTGCTAACCTCCCTTGATGATGTTTCTGCATCTTCTGGGAGTGAGAGTCGGCGATCGGTAATTAAGCTAACATCAATTGCAAGTTCTTCTGCCAGAGCGTCTTCTCCCACCTCATAAAATACGTTTTGTACAATTGTGAGTAGACTCACGTTAAAGCTTACGTCCTGCATATGATTTTCAACTGTGCGTTCTTCGCGATCAATTCTTCTTTGGAGGCGTTCAAAGCGGTTTGTTCGAGCATTTGCTCGTGCTTGCTGCGCCCGTTCTTCCAAATCGGCAATTTTTGCTTCTTTTTCATCGAGTTCACGAATATCATATCGAAGTTCGTGCAGTAATCGTTCTGCGAGGAAGCTACTTAGTTCAACTGCCCGTTCATTTTCCTCAACTCTCATGTAACGAAACGCATATTGAACAGGCAGTGACCAATCGTTTTCGATGGTTCGGAAGGGGATATTATCCTCTCCAAACTTTAGCCATCTTGCAGCCTCTTCCATATTTCCTTCACGTATGTAAACATCAGCCAGTTGAGTAAAACCATAGCGGTAGTTGCTCAACATTCGACGAATGTTTTCATCAAAATAGACTGTTGGACTGTTCCATTTATTAAATTCAAAACTCTCCAGTCTTGATGCATGTACATCAGGGTCTACATAGCCAAATGGACCTGTTTCACGCTGTTTTGGTACAAGGCGAAAAGCTTTCCCTTCGAACTGGAAATAGTCTTGCAGACCAAGTTGTCCATCTCTTGCCACGGTATTGGCAAAATAGATGGGGCGCATCCATTGGTTCTGTTCAATGATGTCGAGTATAGCTTTATCCTGAGCTTGCAGGAAGTGCCGCTCGTTGCCCTGTTGATCACTACCGGCGGATCGTCCCTGCAGGAACCATGTTACCTCATCATCGAGTTCTTCAACCGGTATAGAATAGGGGGTTGCCGAACGTATTTGATTTTGCAACAAGGGAGACGCATCTGCCATAATTCCGGTGGTATCCTGCTCAAAAGCAGCTGTTAAGAGCTCTTTATTTACCGGTACAGTTCTGTTTCCGGGTTGATGGAGTTCTAATTCTGTAGTAATGCGCTCAATTTCGTCATCCGTAAAGGAGATGGGGAGCGGCAGGGATTCATGAGTTTGACGATCGCGAAGCTGCTTGATGTACCAATCAGTATTTAGCAAGCTCAATACAACAACACGGACGTCCGTACGGATTCCCTCAACTTCTTGCAGATACCAGAGTGGAAACGTATCGTTATCTCCATTGGTGAAAAGTATGGCGTTCGGCTCCACAGATTGCAGCAGATTGTAGGCGTAATCTCTGGCTACATACCGCTCACTTCGATCATGGCTGGGATAATTCTGGTACCCCATCCATACCGGGAGTGCAAGAAACAGAGCTCCAATCGTACCGTACGACACCATACGGTTTTTGCCCACTGTCTCCCTCAGAAGTTCAATAACTCCGGTTACACCAAGACCTATCCATATTGAGAAAGCAAAAAATGATCCGGCGTAGGCATAGTCCCGTTCCCGGGGTTCATACGGTGTTTGATTGAGATAGAAAATAATTGCAAGACCCGTTAGAACAAATAGAGCAAGTACAGATAGACCCCTCCGCCAGTCTTTTTGAAAGTGATAAATCATCCCTATCAAACCGAACAAAAACGGCAGGTAGAAATAGTAAGAGTTGGCGGGATTNTGTTTATGTCTGGTATCAGTGAATCCTGAGTACCAACCGGCATCCTGAACGTCTGATTCACGNCCAATAAAATTCCAGTTGAAATACCTGAGGTACATATGGTTAACCTGGTATTTCATGAAGAATTCGAAATCACTGTCAAAGTTTGCATAGTACTGCAAATGACGGCCATTACCGGAATGGCGTCGCGGGAACAGCGTCTCCTCAGAACGGTCGATGTTTCCAACTCGATCGTTATATGTGTGCCCTCTGAAAAGTGGTGCCTGGCCATATTGGTCACGATTCAGGTAACTTATAAAAGAGGTGAGGGTTGATGGATCATTTTCATCAATCGCCGGTTCTGCCTGCGAGCGGATAATTACCATGGCGTAACTGGAGTACCCGATAATGATCATCGTGTAGCAGAGAATTAAAATGTTCGCCATCCGCTTTCCCTTTTTATGGGTGTAATAGATGCCATAGATCAGTGCAGCTATTATGACGGCCATATAAAAGAACGGGCCTATAATCCCATAGGTAGACTGCTGTACGGTGAGGGCGAAATTCGGAATTTCTATAATTGTGATGGGATATATCAGCAGAAAGAGCCCAATCGAACCCAGAACAAGCAGAGAGAAAGATTTAACATCAAAACTTCGGTACTTAAAGTAGATGATGAGTGCTACAAAAAAGAGTGCAAGCAGATTAAGAAGGTGAACACCAATACCCAACCCGAAAATATAGGCGATAAGTATTAACCAACGCTCTGCGTATGGTTTATCGAAGTTGGCAGACCAACGGAGAGCCAGCCATACCACAAGAGCAGTGAAAAATGTGGATGAAGCGTACATTTCAGCTTCAACGGCATTGAACCATTGTGTGTGAGTAACCATAAACGTTAAAGCGGCGATAAGAGCACCTCCATAGGCTCCCATTTGGTCAATGAAAGACAGACTGTCGATCGGCCCTTTAAACTCTTCTATAAGCCGTATAACGACCAAATAGAGTAACATAATGGTGAAGGCTGATGCTGTAACACTAATCATATTAATACTGAGTGCTACATATTCAGCGGGCACAAACATGGAAACCACTCGGCCAAAAAGGGCAAAAAATGGGGAGCCGGGTGGGTGTGCAACCTGGAGAGTATGAGTTATGGCGATGTACTCGGCAGGATCCCAAAATGATGCCGTAGGAGCTACCGTTAAAGTATAAACTGTAAATGCGGTGAGCCAGGAGAGAAATGCAAAAAAGATGTTCCGCGTGCGGTGCTCTTCAAAAATAGATTTAAAATCCATAAAGTTATGTAACAGTTAAAGTGTCTTTTTTTTCCGGAAATCAACCGGTTCAGTAACGATGAAATCTGATTGGATATTTTCTATCCTGATTGAGGAAAGTTCAAAAGATACCGAAACAGCATTTCAATCCACAACAAAAAATGTGGTTTTGAGTAATGGTGTGATAACGCCTTTTAAAAAAATAAAGCCACCGGGTAATTTATTTACCACGGTGGCTTAAACATTGGTTGTGCTACACTCTGTCATGTTGCGCAAGCACGGCATCGGTAGGGGATTCATCAAACCGGCTTGCGATGTAGATGGCCAGCGTGGATAGGATAAAGCCCGGAATGATTGAGTAAAGACTTATAATTTCATGCTCCACACCCGGGAGGATCAACCCGAGGTTTTCCCAAATCAGAACGGTTGCGGCACCGGTAATCATACCGGCCAGGGCACCATTTCGTGTCATCTGCTTCCAGAAAAGGGATAGAATGACAACCGGCCCAAAGGATGCTCCAAAACCGGCCCATGCATAGGCTACCAGGTCGAGGACAAGGTTATCGGGGTTGTAGGCCAAAATAAGTGCAACAATGGCTACACCGATTACGGCGAAACGGCCAACCCAAACGAGCTCTTTTTCGGGAGCTTTAGGTTTTAAAAATGCTTTATAGAAATCCTCGGCAATAGCGCTGGAACAGACCAGTAGTTGGGAGTCTACCGTACTCATTACAGCTGATAGTATTGCAGCTAAAATAATTCCTGCAATCCATGGGTTAAAGAGTACTTGAGTCAGTTCAAGAAATACAATTTCTTGGTCTCCGGCAGGAAGTGGGGATTCTGCAAAAAATGCGATTCCCGTAAATCCAACAAATACGGCTCCATAGAGGGCAAAAACCATCCAAATCATCGCGATCATTTTTGCTTTTGGCACATGTTTTTCTGACTTGATGGCCATAAAACGGGAGAGAATATGTGGTTGCCCAAAGTATCCGAGCCCCCACGCAAGCAGAGACAGAATTCCGATAGTTGTCATTCCCGAAAATACATCAACGTAAGCCGGGTCCATTGAGGAGGTTGTGGCAATAATTTCGTCCCAGCTCATGTAAGTGACAATGATCATTACGGGAGCGGCAATTAGTGCAAGAAACATTAATATACCCTGGAAAAAGTCAGTCCAGCTAACGGCGAGGAATCCGCCTAAAAAGGTATATGCCACAATAATAATGGTTCCGGTCCAAAGGGCAATTTGGCGATTTAGATCGAAAGCACTTTCGAAAAGTGTTGCCCCGGCCACTAGCCCTGATGCGGTATATACAGCAAAGAAGATGAGGATAACCAATGCCGATATCACCCGGAGCATTCTGGATTTATCTTGAAACCGATACTCAAAATAGTCGGGCAGGGTAATGGAGTCTTGGGCTACTTCGGTGTATTTACGAAGTTTACGAGCCACAAACTGCCAGTTTAGATAAGCTCCCACTGATAAACCAATAGCGAGCCATATCTGATTCAGCCCGGCGGCATAAACCGCTCCCGGGAGTCCAAGCAGAAGCCATCCGCTCATGTCGGACGCACCGGCACTAAGTGCGGCAACGCCACTGCCGAGTTTACGGCCACCCAGAATGTAATCAGACAGGGTGTTGGTGTATTGATAAAAAAGAATTCCGAAGCCAATTAACGCAGCGAGATAGAAAATAAACGTAGTTAATGTTGCCGGATTCATTCTTCCTCCCGTTTAGTCTCCACAAAAAAAGTGATGATTGATAACAGTACCACGGTTAGCATGGGGACTAACAGCCAAAACCAACTGGCTGCACTTAGTGACGTTTGCTCCATAATATTACTCCGTTCAAGTCAACAGTTAAAATTTCAAGGCATTAATAACAATTTTCCTGTCCACTAACAAGTATGAGGATCTGCCAATATTACTTTACATTAAATCAGTTAAAAGTTGAAACCATTCTTAATATGCATTAAAATTGTGTAGAAGAAAGAGTATTTAAAGCAGCGCGAGGATATATATGTCAAAAAAATTATTGATTTATACAATTGGTATAACTGTAATCTTGTTTATGGGATGCTCTACGGGGGCAGATGATGTGTCGATCGATTTTGGGTACGAATATGAAGTTATCGTTTCGGAGGATAGACCGTCATTAACAGACGGAGAGCTGGTTGTTGAGGTTGGATATGATGGGTGCGATCCGGCTCACGAATTTGAACTGAATTTACGGGCTGTTGGAAGTGATGCAATGGAGATGTGGCTTGTAAAACTGACTGAAGATGAAGAATGTGAAGACCGATTCGAACAGCTAAATATTTATGATATTGAAGAGGAGATAGAAGGTGCTTCCGAGAGGGTTCTATTGACTCCGGACGGTGGGGAAATTGATCTGTAACAGTCTGAAATTATGCTCTTGGGTGAAACTCTTTGTGTACTTGGTGCAACAGAGATCTATCTACATGAGTATATATTTCAGTTGTAAGGATTGATGTGTGTCCGAGCATTTCTTGTACGGCTCGTAAATCTGCACCACCTTCTAAAAGATGTGTGGCAAATGAATGCCGAAATATATGCGGATACACATTCTTTTCAATCTCCGCTTTTTGGGCGTACTTATTTACAATATTCCAGATGCTCATTCGGGTTAACGGGCCTCCACGCTGATTTAGAAACAGCTTATTTTCAGCTTTTTTACGGTTTTTCGGGTTGATGAACTCCTCTCTTACCCGCTCAATATAATGCTCAAGTGATGTTTGTGCAGCCTCGCCGACAGGCACAAGCCTCTCCTTATTTCCTTTTCCGATCACACGAATAAAGCCGATTTCAAAAAAGAGTGTGTCCATTTCAAGGTTTGTAAGTTCGCTAACCCGCATTCCGGTGGCATAAAGTGTTTCAAGAATAGCCGCGTCCCTGATTCCCGCATTATCAGTTCTGTCTGCTTTATCGATGATTCGCTCTACTTCATCAGCTGTGAGAACTTCAGGCAGCTTTTTCGCTTTTTTGGGCAGGTCTACCAGCTCTGCGGGGTTGGCTTCAGAAAAATTTTCAACAACGGCGAACTCATGGAAGCTGCGAATACTGGAAATATTCCGAGCAATGGTACTGGTTGTGAGCCCCAATTCAGTAAGTTCTTCCAAATAGTTTTCGATATGAGTGAGTGTAACTCCACCCAAATCGTTGATTTTCATGTCGTTTTTGATGAACCGAAGATATCGAGCCAGATCATTTTCGTAGGAGACAACTGAATTTTCGGATAAACCCTTTTCTACTTTAACAAATTGTAGATACCGTTTTAATTCCGTTCCAAAAGCTCCCATTTATTCTTTCGAGGTATCACCTTTAGAGTTGTCTACTTCTTCATTTTGGTTTGATGAACCCTCTTCTTTACCTGAGTCATCCGAACTGTTCTCTTTCTTTTTCACAGCCTTTTTAGTTTTAAGCTTTTTATCTTCAGGATACTCAACACGGCTGTGATAAACTCCCACCAAAATACTTAGGAACGACTCTTTGATAATTTGGATATGACGGAAGGTGAGGGGGCAGTTGTTCAATTGTCCTTCACTGATATGGTCATCAATCATTCGGTTAATAAGGTTCTCTAATTTGTTGTATGTGGGATCTTTCATTGCGCGTGACGCTGCTTCTACACCATCAGCCAGAAGCAATATTCCCTGCTCTTTGGTAAACGGTACAGGTCCATCGTAACGAAAATCCTCTTCAGGCACTTCATTCTCTTTTTCAGATGTAGTTTGAGCTTTATCGTAAAAGAAGCGAATAAGCGAAGTACCGTGGTGTGTGCGGATAAAATCAATAATCACCTGAGGCAGATTATTTTTCTTGGCCATTTTTACACCATCGCTAACATGGGCTTTAATAACTAAAGCACTCATTTTAGCTTTCAGCTTATCATGTTCATTCTCTTCGCTTTGATTTTCGATGAAATAGCTGGGTTTCACCATTTTTCCTATATCATGATACATAGCACCCACTCGGCATAGCAGAGCATTGGCTCCAATTGCAGATGCTGCTGCTTCGGCAAGGTTTGCTACCTGCAGGCTATGGTGAAATGTTCCGGGGGCCTTCGTCATCAACTCTTTAAGAATTGGCAGATTGGTGTCGCTCATTTCAAGAAGCGTAAAATCCGTGGTGATTTTAAACGATTTCTCGAAAAGAAGAATCAGGGGATAGGTGAATAATATAAAAACGGAATTTATTGCCAGGTAGAAGACATTGTCTAAAAATGGTTCCCACCCCGAAAAACGGGCTAATGCAAACGCACCAACCACCAGTGTGTAACTTATAAAAATCACACCCGGAGTTGTAAAGAAGAACTGTGATCGCTTTTTAATATCACGCACGGAAAAAATACCAAGACTGCAGGCAGTCATAGTCGCCACGAGGTATTCAAAACTGTTGTCATTTATCAGGGCCGTGATAATAGCAAGTGCAAATGTGGCAAGGAGGCCCACCCTCGAATCAAATATAATGGTGAGTATTATAGGGGCTATGGCAACGGGTACTATATAGTTGCTTACACCATCAATTGTGTAGATGGTAGCTGAAGCTATAATTACGATCAACAGTGTTAGAAATACCAGCAGAAACATTGCCGGGCTATTGTAGATTTTTCTTCTATACAGAAATATATAGAAAAGAAATACAAGTGAAGCGAGCGTAATAATGGTTGCTTCACCGCTAAACCGGAGCCAGCGCTCAAATTCCGAGGCTGTTGATGCACGAGCCTGGGCAAGGCTTCGCAACACATTATCCTGTTCTGATGTAACAATATCACCCCGACGAATAATTACTTCATCTTGGGTAATGGCCCCTTTAGTGGTGGAAATATTATCAAGATTTTCTTGTAAAACTACTTCAGAATCTGATTCACTGTAGATCCAATTGGGCTGTAGAATAATCTGCTGAATTTGCAGAGCTGTATGAGCTACCTCGGGTATAAAGTTGTCGCTGAATTCATTTTCGGCATACATGAGCGCTTCATCCTCATCCCTGACGCTGTTTAGGCTAACTGTGCGCTCCGTCCGTTCCCCTAAATTTCGAATTGTTATCTCATCTGCATCAATCTCTTGTTTAGATATATCGATGATGCCGTTATTCAGCATTCTGTTGGTAAGATTTTCTACCTCCGTCAGAATTTCATTCAGAACAGAACTGCGTTCAGTCTGCCCGTTCATCATAAGTGTAGAATAGTTCGAAAGTATCGTTTCCCAAGCTTCATCGTCTAAGTCCAGGTCGGCAAAGCTTCTATCGTCGCGGTAGCGTAAACTGTCGTTTCGGGCTGATTCTTCCTCATTTATTTTTGCCTGTTGCCACTGCAGATAACTATCCAACACGGGCTGCATTCGTCGCTCTAGGGAATCGAGATCGGAATCGACACTTTGCCGTACGTCTTCATTTAGATGGAAAATAGGAGGAGTTTGCTCACGGATAGCTTCACGTTCATCCTCGAGCTCTGCATCAGTTTTCTTTAATGAAAATGTGAATGGTGCTGTTAAATCATCGGAACGCCATGGCTCACCTACAGTGTAATTCGCTACCGGTTGAAATGTAGCTTCTGGCANCATGAAGATGACGATCATCAGAAAAGCTATAAAGGTAGATGCCCTGTAGAAAGTATGTTTCTTTTTCTGGGCTTCCTGTTCCTCCTTCTTCTTTTTTTCGCCAATTCTGGGAACGCCTTCCTTCTTTTTTTGTCCCAGTCCTAAGTTTTCGAGTAAACCCATGTGTTATATTGAGAAGTTAAACCGATGATGCGGCTATTGAAAAGTAACCGACTAAACATTTTGATTCCAAATAATTAAGAGGAATCCAATAATACGAAAACGGATATCAGTTAATTATTAACCATTTTCATTAAATCTTCTTCAGAAATAATGGGTATGTCTAATTTTTTTGCTTTATCCAGTTTACTACCGGCTGATTCACCTGCAAGCAGGTAATCTGTATTTCCACTCACTGATGATACGGTTTTACCACCATGTTTTTCAATGATTTCTGAGGCTTCATTGCGGGTTAAGCTTGGAAGCGATCCGGTTAAAACGAACTTTTTACCCTCCAGCGAGGATGATTTCTGCTCATTCGATTTTGCCTCAAACTGTAATCCCGCATCAGCCAACCTACTAATAAGTTGTGTACTCTCTTCTCGAATGAAAAATGAATGTACGGATTCCGCAATCTTTGGACCAATTGAATCAACGGCTGTCATCTGGTCTATGGTGGCTGATTGCAGCTCATCCATAGTTTTGAAATGGCTCGTAAGATCTTTGGCTACAGTTTTTCCAACAAAACGGATTCCCAAGGCGTAAAGTACACGGTGAAAATCTTGCTTTCTGCTTTCATCTATAGCAGATATTAAATTTTCCGCACTTTTTTCACCCATTCGCTCAAGGGGTATCAAATCTTCTTTGTTGAGTTTGTAGAGATCGGCATAAGTAGTAATCAAGCCGGCATCCACAAGTTGATCAACCACAGCTTCGCCAAGTCCTTCTATATCCATGGCATCTCTGGATGAAAAATGGATAATTCTCTCTCGAACTTGTGGTGGACATTCCGGATTTACGCATCGCCATTTTACTTCCCCCTCAAATTTTTCGAGCTTTTTGTTACAGGCAGGGCAGTTTTCCGGCATTGCAAATGGTTCAGGGCGGTTATCTCTGTCGGCATTTACTACGCTAATCACCTGTGGAATAATTTCCCCGGCTTTTTCAATTACAACGGTGTCGCCGGTACGGATATCTTTCCGATGTATTTCATCTTCATTGTGGAGCGAAGCGCGTTTAACCGTAGTACCTGCCAGCGAAACCGGCTTGAGTTCTGCAACCGGTGTAATACTACCTAAGCGCCCAACTTGCAAAGTGATGGATTCCAGTACAGTAGAGGCTTGTTCGGCCTCAAACTTATAGGCGATGGCCCATCGGGGGGCTTTTGAGGTGGATCCCAATATTTCCCTGTATCGATCTTCATTAACTTTTATTACAACCCCATCAATTTCGTAGGGGAGGGAATGTCGCAAATCATCCCACTTGGAGATCGTTTCCAGAGCTGCGTCTATTGAATCTGTGACTTCGAAATAATTACAAACCGGGAACCCCCATTTTTTCAGGGAGTCCATTTTGCCGGAGTGTGTATGGTCGTGATCATCTGTATCATACAAAAGATCGAAAGCAAACATCCGTATCGGCCGCCTTGCCACCTCGCGCGGATCTTGCATTTTCAGTGAACCGGCCGTTGAATTTCTGGGATTTGCAAAAGGCTGCAGATCATTCTGCTCTCGGTATTCATTTAATCGTATAAAAGCCTCTTTTTCCATATACGCTTCGCCTCGAATTTCGAGCGTATCGGGTGCTTCTTTTGGCAATGTAAGAGGAATATCTTTGATGGTTTTTATATTTCTTGTGATGTCATCGCCTTGCTCTCCATCGCCGCGGGTAGCTCCTAATACGAGTTTTTGATTTTCGTATCGAAGCCGTGCTGAAGCCCCATCAAATTTAAGCTCTAGAGCGTAGGTATAACGTTCATCACCAAGGCGATCCTTAACGCGCCTGTCGAAATCCCGAAGTTCATCAGCATTATAGGTATTGTCTAAACTTAGCAGCGGAACAGGATGGGTAACGGTTGGAAAATTATCGGTTGGAGCTTCTCCAACCCGTTGTGTGGGGGATGATGGATCTGCCAGATCGTGTTCTTTTTCGAGCTTGTTTAGCTCATTTAGCGCTTCATCGAACTCCCTGTCACTGATGAATGGATCGGCATCGCGGTAATAGGCACGATTGGCATCATTGAGGAGTTTACGCAACTCATCCACGCGTTTTAGTACTTCCTTCTTAGACATACTGAAAAGTTTTTAAAATCTTGGACGCTGGGATATTGAGTCGGGCATTGCAACATTTTCCGGTAAATCTAAGTCAATGGGGGCTGCCCACCTGGTATCTTCTTCAAAGAAATCTCGGGTTAATTCTACTGCTTGCTCCTCGGAGTTGTAATGATCTTGCCTGAAGTTTTCAACTCTGTGGCCATTCAAGAAAATTAGCATGCGGGAGTATTGACCTCTTACGCGTATGGTATCCTGAAATTCGAAATTAAAAGCTTGTCCCTGGTTCATCCAGTATGGATCCATACGGGGTTTTTCGTCGCTCCAAACGCGTACAGGTTCAAGTTGATCGTAAGCTGCATATACCGTTAGGTAGAGAATTTCATCAAGGGTAGTAACCGGAGCTTCCTCTTCTTCAGCCGGCTCATCCGTAAAGTCTAAACTTAAATCCGTTCCGTTTTCATCGGATTCTACAGGAGGTGGTGTTTCTTGTGCTATCGGCGGTTCACCGGTTGTTGATTCAGAACTAAACACTCCATTAGAATAAAGCAGATACGCTCCTCCAATAACTAAAGAGGTAATCAAAATAGTACCGATTAGCCAAACAGGCACCTGTTTTTCGGTAGCTTTGAACTTCTTTCCCATATCAGCCCAATCGACACTACGGACTCCTGGAGGTGGTGCTACAGGTGATTTTGATTTCTCTTCAGGAGCAGAATGTTGCTTAACCTCTTCCTTTTTAGGTGCGTCTGTTTTTTCCTCTTCTGATTTTACCTGTTCAGGCTTTTCCGGTTGGGGTTCGGGTGGAATATGATCTTTCAGTTCGGGAAACCGTTTGAGAAGCAAATGATTGTAATTCCCTGCCTCTTGTTGGTTTAATGCTTTAACTACATCATCCTCATTTAGATGTATAGCCCGTCCGTAGCTCCTTACAAAACTACGCACATAGGTTTTTATCTCATCTTTGTTTTCAAACAGAGATCCATCTTCAATAGATTGGATGGTTGTAAGGGGTATTTTGGTAGCCTGATGAATATCCTCGGCACTAAATCCAAGATGGTCACGAATAAGGGCAAGATCTTTTCCTATCGACGGCATGTATATGAGTTTTATTGCAAGAGTTGAAAGACCTAAATCTAATTAATTATACGCCATAGTAAAAGAGGTATGCCTGTTTTTAAAAGTTTTATGAAATTCGGCTAAACAAGACAAAATGTGTAAGGCTTTCTTTCGAAATGGTTCATACAAGAAAAGAACTTGCTATGATAAAGAAGATAATCTCAACATTTTCCGAGATTGCATTTCCCAAAGTGTGCGTTTGTTGCGGAAATAGTGTGGTGCCGCCTAATGAATGCATCTGCAATTACTGTTTGAGAAATCGGTTTGAGCCACATATGTCAGATGAAACACTCATACTGCCGGAGATTATCAACTTTCAGTTTGCAATGTGGCAGTTTGATAAAGGGGGATATCTTCAAAATCTACTTCATAAGCTGAAGTATGATTATCTGAAAGGTGTTGGCGAAGAGCTCGGGTTTGCAGCCGGAAAAGCTTTTTTAAAATACAATGAGATAAATAATTTCAATATTGGAGAATTAACTCCATTGATTGTTCCTGTGCCTCTACACCCATCAAAACAGAGGAAGCGAGGTTATAACCAAGCTCGCGCGATTGGAGAAGGAATTTCGAAAGTAACGGATTGGCCTGTAATAGCAAGCGCAGTGGTGGAAAGGGTTAAAAAAACAACAACACAAACAGGATTGAGCAGTGAAGCGCGCAAAAAGAATCTTTTTCAAGCATTTAAACTGAATGACAGAGAGATTATCAATCATCATTTTCCAATAGTTGTTGACGATGTATTTACAACCGGAGCCACCACGTTTGAACTGGCTGATGAACTTCTTAAAGAGAACAGGGAACAAAGAGCCGGAATTATTACAGTAGCGATGGCATAGAGAGCGATTCCATTTTTGCTTTAATCGGCCTATCTTATCAGCATGTTTAATTCACGTTCTCACAAAATCAACATCTTAGAGTCGCCAATTTCAACGATAACCTCTGCGGGGCATTGGTTTTTTGCCACTCGCAGTAGTGTAGAGGAGTATGTTCCGGGAATTTTGGAGGCTCATTCTTTCGAAGACCTCATTAAAAAGGCAGTTACCTGGATTGATAGCGCCGACTCACTGGCCATGATTCTCTATTTTATCCTGGCATTTACAGTTAATCCCTGGATTGCCATAGGAGGAACATTTCTTTTTCACCTATGGTGGTATTTCAACAAAAGTGCATTTGTAAATATACCTGCCACTCCAATTTTGACCTTTCTGAATAACGATTTTTTACAACTCTTGGTAGCGGGAGTTGCGCTCAGCTATATGGGAATCAGCGGGATGTACCTGGCCGTTGCATTTGGGATAATCTATTTCTTCCTGTTTAAAATTGGAATACTGCGCCGCGGCTGGGATCGATTAGAAAGAAACCGTCGTAAAGATGATAAACTCCCCCTGAATGATCGGGTTTTAAAAATGATTCTTGTGCGATACTCCATGAAAGAAAATATTGCTCCCGGTGAAATTGAAAAGTTGGAAAAACACGTACAAGACGCCGTAATTGAGTTTAATACCAAAAAGAAGGATCGCAAGAAAAAGTAGCATGAGTACAACTATTTATCTGGTCCGGCACGGAGAAACTGATTTTAACAGGCTGAAAAAACTTCAGGGGCGCGGTATTGATGCATCACTGAACGATACAGGAAGGGGACAGGCTGAAAAAGTGGCTGACTATTTGGAATCTGACCCAATCCGGCATCTCTATAACAGCAGCCTAAAACGCACGATAGAGACTTTACACCCTCTGAAAAACCGAACCGGTTTACCCGCTTACAGCGATAAAGATCTGGACGAAATGGATTTTGGCGATTTTGAGGGACGGTTGATGGAGGATATTCAAAACGACCTTATCCGTATTCAAAACTCGTGGAAAAGTGGAGATGTAGAGTTAGCCATTCCGGGTGGTGAGTCCCCTGTTGAGGTATTTGAACGAGCCAATCAAACTGTTCGTGAGCAGATAGATGGTCATGCCGGAGAACCCCTTCTTTTTATGCTCCATGGCCGTTTAATTCGTATCTTATTGTCGTCTTGGCTTGGTTATGGATTGCAAAATATGCATCAAATCGAACATAAGAATGGTGCTATATATAAGCTGGAGTTTAAGAACGGGCAGTTTGAGTCTCATTATCTAAATTACACTGAGCACCTCCGGGAATGAATGGAATTATCTGCAGGTTTAATGACCGGTATGCACCGATAATATTTAATATTGAATAGTTGAATTGATAGGAAGTTATGAGCGAGAAAGTAAAAAATATGTTTGCCGATATTGCCGATGATTACGATCGGATAAATGGAATTCTATCTTTTGGAATTCACAATGTGTGGCGTAAGAAGACGGTATTGGAGAGTAAGGTGAAGCATGGAGATAAAGTGCTCGATTGTGCAACAGGTACCGGAGATCTTGCCATTGAGTTCAAAAAAGCCGTAGGCGATAAAGGATCTGTGCTCGGTACAGATTTTTGCAAAGAGATGATTGAACACGCTCCGGACAAAGCGGCAGATCAGCAGCTTGTTGTTGATTTTGAGGTAGCTGATGCCATGGATCTGCCCTATGATGATAATACGTTTGATGTTGCCAGTATCGCTTTTGGAATTCGTAATGTAGATGATCCGGTGGTTAGTTTAAAAGAGATGTCGAGGGTGGTAAAACCGGGTGGAAGAGTTGTTGTTTTAGAATTTGGTCAGCCTACGGGAATCGTAAAATACCCGTTTGAATTCTACAGTAAACATGTAATGCCAACGATTGGAGGATGGATTAGCGGTAACAGAGAAGCGTATACCTACCTGCCCGAAACGAGTGCCGCTTTCCCCGCCGGAGATGATTTTTTAGAGCTCATGAAGGAGTCCGGCGGATTTAGTGACTACAAAGCGGAATCACTAACCGGTGGGATTGCTTATGTTTATGTGGGTACCGTAGCGTAGAATTACTATATTTGATCCCACTTAAGCCATTAAGTTAGGAATTAGACATCTATTTACTTTAAAACTCCTTCTAAATGGTTATCAAGCATACTTGTAATAGAAATTTATTTTATGATTAAAATAGAAGAGATAAAAAAACTTATTCCTCACAGATACCCATTTTTATTGGTGGACCGTATTCTTGAACTGGAAGAAAAGCGGATACTTACCCTGAAAAATGTAACTGTAAACGAAGAATTCTTTAACGGACATTTTCCGGGTAACCCTATCATGCCGGGAGTTCTGCAAGTTGAGGCGATGGCGCAGACCGGTTGTTTAATGGTGATGAAGAGTAATTTGGCTAATCCTGGTGAAGATTTAATGGTATTTACAGGAATTAATAAAGCAAAATTCCGTAAATCGGTAGTGCCGGGTGATCAATTGAAAATGGAAGTGAACCTTGCCAATCAACGCAGAAATTTCATCAACATGGTTGGGAATGCTACGGTTGATGGAAAAGTAGTTTGCGAACTCGAAGCATCAGCTGCAATTGTACCAAAGGATCAATCATGAGTACCCAATCAGGATCAGGTAAAAACAAACCGGAAAAAGTAACCACGCAAACCGTTGTTGAAATGAAACGGAGTGGTGAAAAAATAAGCATGCTCACCGCTTACGATTTTACGATGGCCGGAATTGTAGATCGAGCAGGTGTGGATGTAATTTTGGTGGGTGATTCCGCCAGTAATGTAATGGCCGGGTTTGATACAACCATCCCGATGACGATGGATCACATGATCTATCATACATCATGTGTTGTTCGTGGCGTGGAGCGTGCTTTGGTGATTGCCGACCTTCCCTTTATGAGCTACCAGGTTACAACAAAAGAAGCTCTTAAGAGTGCCGGACGAATGATGAAAGAAGCCGGGGCCCACGCTGTTAAACTTGAGGGCGGCAGAACGATAAGCGACACAATTAGAAAAATTGTTGACGCAGGAATTCCGGTAATGGGTCATCTTGGGCTCACTCCACAAAGCATCTATAAGTTTGGTACTTATAAGGTTAGAGCCAAAGAGGAGGAAGAGGCAAAAACGCTTATCGAAGATGCCAAAATTTTGGAAGAAGCCGGTGTATTTTCAATCGTTTTAGAAAAAATCCCGGCAGATTTAGCGGCAAAAGTAACAGAGTCTGTATCAATTCCGACAATTGGAATTGGAGCAGGTGAAAAATGCGACGGACAGGTTCTTGTACTGCATGATATGCTTGGGTTGAACAAAGATTTTTCACCCAGATTTCTTCGCCGATATGAAGATTTAGATGCAAAAATGAATGCTGCCATCTCCAACTATATACGAGATGTGAAAGACGGCAGTTTTCCGAATGAAGATGAACGTTATAACTGAGTAAGATTTATAGATGTCTGATAAAAAGAAGCCGCTGATTTTAGTTTGTAACGATGATGGTATCTTTTCAAAGGGAATTATGGCCCTCGTGGAGGTTGCCGATGAATTTGGAGATGTAGAGGTTGTAGCCCCTGACAGACAGCAAAGTGCAGTTGGGCATGCGATAACAGTATCGAATCCTCTGAGGGCTCGTCCATTTAAGCTGGATAGTCGATTTAGCGGTCAAGCTGTGAATGGGACACCGGCGGATTGCATAAAGCTTGCCCACGATAAACTGCTTGACCGTAAACCGGACCTGGTTGTAAGTGGGATAAATCATGGAAGCAATGCGGGAATAAATATTCTCTACTCCGGAACCGTTAGTGCCGCTACCGAAGGTACCATTCTGGGGTATCCCTCAATCGCTGTTTCTTGCACAGATTTTGATGAAGATGCTGACCTTACCGGTTGCCAGTCAGCTGCTCGGAAAGTTATCAAGTATGTGTTGGAAAACGGTTTGAAAAAAGGAGTTACGATGAATTTAAATGCTCCTTCAGGCCCATTGAAAGGGGTTCGGTGGGCACGCCAGGCTGAAAGCCGGTATGTTGAGGAGTTTGAAGGCCGAATTGACCCACACAATAGAGATTACTACTGGATGACCGGAAAGTTTGAGCTTTTGGAAAAAAATGGTGGTAGTGATATCGATGTGCTCGAAAAAGG
>SL_3KL_010_SEDDRAFT_10000796_pt1 | contig 27489 bp, 17 predicted proteins | sample SodLakKL_010_SED_2_FD_10381 | JGI IMG/M metagenome (IMG submission 10381)
CCATGCACCCGTACCGGTAAATGAGCCGCCGGATCCGCTGCCATCGGTGTCATAAAAATCCGGTGCGCCAAGAATGTGACCAAATTCATGACCTATGACCCCTATGCGTGTGATATTGGTACCACTGTTTCCCCGCAACTCGGGCGAGCATGCATAGCGGCTGATCCATACACCGTCGAGCTGCACCGGGTCTATGTTCCAGGCATGCGACCAGATGGTATTGGGGCCGCCTCCGGCTTCTTCACCATAACCTGCGAAGATCATGTAAATACCTTCAACCCATCCATTGCCATTGTTATCATATTCCGAATAGTCAACATCCGGGTTGGCCAGATGCACAGCTTCTGTGGCCAGTTGCCTGGCACCGGCCCAGGTAGAGCCGTAATGTGACATGTTGTGTTGTGCAGTATAGGGGCCAACCACATCAACCGTAAGGTCAAACAGCCCATACGAATTTTCCAGGTAGTAATCCTTTAAGCTTCCTGTTGCTCCTCCAATTGTGTATCCAACCTGGTTAAGCAGTGCGTCAAAATCCGTTTGTGTTTTTGTAAAGGGAACATCAGGCGTTTGCATCAGGATGGCGATCAATGTGCGCTCTCCGGTTGAAGGGAAGCGGGATGACTCCTCTTTCCTTATGTTCCAGACCTGCCTCATTATTTCTGTCTGCCGGTCGCTAAAAAACAATCCCTTCGGAATACTTTCCAACCATTGTTTCTCCTCTGTTCCCCGCATACCGATTTCAGACACCCTTCGCCCGGAAAAAACCATATCGCCGTATTCATCATGAACGGCATATTCATAATAGCCTTCCTTTGTGACCAGGATGCTGTAGCCGTCAAGGGTTTCAGCCCAGTTTATCCGTTCGTCTCCTTTCAGGAGTATGGTTATGGTGGTACCATCAGGCTGAGTAAACTGGATAGGATGGGGATATGCCGGAACACCCATCACAGACAAGTTGGGAGTTAAAATAAGGATTCCTGCAAGAATAACTGTCATCAATTGTCCAGTGAAAACAGAAAGAAAGACCGGTTTTGTAATTTTTGCAACAGTGAGCATAAAAATATGGGGTTTATTTGGTTATTGTCAATTGTTTGTGGTTTGAATTTCCAGACAGCTTCTCACTCCTGCAAGGAATCGAGCATCCGCAACACGTCTTCATTCCTGTCTTCTCTGTTCCTGGCAATAATACCTGTGCCGGACAATGTGCTGTTGACTTTTCTTGCATATTCATAGTACCCGTCATCATTCATCAGTAAATAAAACCCGTCAACGGTGACTGCCACATGGCCAAACTCATCTCCCCTGAGGTAAATTAACAGTTCATATCCGTCAGGAAGGACGTATGTAATGGTGTCGGGAAATGCAGGAGCTGTGGATGGAAAATTATTTAACTCATTCGGTGTTTCTCCGGCAGGTTCTTCCTGGAGTGCTTCTGTAACAGATTCCCTGTTGTGCGCTTTTTGGTTGCTTTGGCAGGAATTGGTGCCGCCAATCAGGGAGGCGGCCACAATGATGATGATGAAAAATTTGTGGTGATATTTAAGAAAGCCGTATGGCATGGGTTTGATTTTGTGGCCGTAAAGATAGATATTTTTTTGGAATTTGTTAATTTGGCTTTATTAAACAATTATTTATATATTTGCATTTATGAGAGCACATAAAATACTGGCATTGCTGCTGATGATAATCGGCACCAGTGCATTTTCACAGTTGCCGCAGGGTATTAGTCACCAGTCGGTTGTTCGTGATAACCAGAATAACCTGATAGTGAATCATCCTGTAGGCGTGAGAGTTAGCATACTACACGGATCTTTTGAGGGAGAAGTTGTTTATGTGGAGACCCATAACCTGGTAAGCAATCAAAATGGCTTAATTACAATGATTATCGGTGAGGGTAATCCTGTTACCGGCATTTTTCCGGACATTGACTGGTCAGGTGGTCTTTATTTCCTTCATTTAGAGGTGGATCCAACCGGGGGTGATGATTATTCCATAAGCGGTACCACCCAGTTTCTTAGTGTCCCATATGCCATGCATGCCGGCAGTGCAGAGACGGTAACAGGCCTGGAGCAGATGATATATAACGTACTGATAGAGGCCGGGCTGGTATCATTGGTCGCAGACATTGACGGAAACCTTTATGATTATGTCACAGTGGGTGATCAGCATTGGATGGTAGGCAATTTACGTACCACAAGGTATAATGACGGCAGTCCTATTGTAACGGGTCTTAATGATTCGGGCTGGACCAGTACCACTGCAGGAGCTTATACCATTTTCCCTTATTTGGGCGGGCCATTTTGTGATGGCGTATTGGGAATTGATTCAGATGATGATATGGTTGCGGCATACGGCAAACTGTATAACTGGTATGCCGTTAATGATCCGCGGGGTTTGTGTCCTGAGGGTTGGCGTGTGCCATCAGATGAAGATTGGACCAATCTGACAAACTTCCTCATAGCCGGTTATGGTTATATTACCGCACTGAATGTAGGCAACCGGTTAAAATCATGTCGCCAGGTGAATTCACCGGCTCTTGGTGATTGCAATGTGGAGGAGCATCCACGCTGGAATGAACACAATGTGCATTATGGCACAGATGATTTTGGTTTTTATGCTCTGCCCGGTGGTATGCGTAGTAACAATGGTGTCTTTTTGAGCATTGGCCTTTTGGGCTATTGGTGGACTAGCACTGAGTTTTCAGATGTTTCGGCCCGTGCCCGAGAGATGAGTCGTGCCGGCGGCCGTGTAATTCGTGATCCTCTTCCCAAAAGCATGGGGTTGTCGGTGCGATGCGTGCGCGATGCGGAGTAAAGTCACAGAAGCAAAAAAGCAAAACGGGCACCTGCATTCGCAAGTGCCCGTTTTTTAAGATTGCATAATGGGTTCAATCCATTTGGATTATTGTATGACAGTCATTTTGATGTGATTCAAAAATTTAGACCATAATGAATCACTGCCTGATCCTTACTTCACATCCCAATAAATATTTACCCTTCGTTCTCTGGAAGCATCCACTCCATATACAGACTCAGGCTCATTGTCCCGATCTGATGATATGCCGGGTTTTGCTTCGCTTGATCCTTTTGCAACATGTGTATATTCAAGGCTGCCATTATCCAAGAAGCGGACAAGTGCCCCATTTTCCCATTCAACCATGAAGTTTTTCACAGCCGCGAAACGCCTGTTGGAAAGAAGCATGTTGTATCTGTCGGAAGCAATCGGACTGGTATGTGAAGTAAATGAAAGAACGATGTTTTTGCCGTCTTCAAGTTCGTCAAGCAGGTGTTGCATAAACCACTGCAATTGCTCCATGCCATTTTCTATACCAGTAAACAAAGCAATGACTTCCAGTCGGGAGTTTGCAGACTTTTCAATAAACTCGGGCAGTTTTGCCAGATATTGCAGGTAAAGTTCTTCATAGTTTTCATCTGTATGACTCTTCCATGTATTTGGATCCGGGTAATCGTTATCGAAGTAAACTACGAAGTAACCATCTTCAATGGCTTGTCTGATTGGAGGACTTAATTCGGGAGTGAGTTTTGGTGTAAGCTGGACGATCCAGCGCTCGTCTTCCCGGTTGAAAGCCAAAATTTCTTCTTCTACAGGCAGATAGCCTCCTTTTGTTAGCGTAAGTTTTATTGGCAAAGGCTGCTCATATGCTTCAAAAAGAGTCACCTCACCGCTTTCTGAAGTCACCGCTGTTCCTTCGATTGCCGGATCTGCTGTTTGGAACGATACATTCATGCCCGCGATCGGTTGNCCTGTTTCCGGATCCACGATACGCAGAACAAATGGTATCGGACGCATATCAAAATGAAAAATGTTATCATTGAAAGCGTCTAGCCCTCTGTTTGAGGAAATGTAGCCGGATGCTTCATCAAGAAATGTAATGGCGAAGTCGTCATACATTGTGTTGAAAGGTTCGGGTAGCAAGAAGCGGGTGTTGTCTTTGAAGAGAACGATGCTGAGTCCACCATTTGTTTCAATATGGTTGCTTGCATAGAAGAGGTGCCCGTCGGGAGATAATGACGGAAACACTTCATCATATACGGAGTTAATTTCAGGTCCGAGATTTTCTGGGTCACTCCAGTTCTCTCCATCCCATCTGGTTTTATACAGATCGAATCCTCCTTGCCCTCCGGGCCTGTCCGATGAAAAGTACAGTATACTGTTGTTATCATCAAAGAAAGGATGTTGCATGGAATGATCCGGATCGCTGAATGGAAACATTTGCTCTTCACCCCACTCTCCGTTTTCTTTTACATAATAGGCGAGATAGAGATTCTGCAGACCCTGCTCGTTTGGTTGAGTGAAATTTCTTGTTATTACTACCAGTGATGTGTCCTTAGCGATAGCCATGGGGCCGTCGTGCAGACTGGTGTTAAGGTCGCGCGGCAGGAAGTCTTTTTCTCGTCTGTTGCAATTGGCGTCAAAAGCATAAATATTCAGGAATGCATTGCGGGTAAATGCATATTTGTTTCGCTGCCGTTTTTTGGTGTCGGCTCTTGAAGAAGTGATAAATATCAAATCCTGCCATACGAACGGTGCAAAATCCTCACTGTTAGAATTGATGCAATGCTCATTGATCCGCAACAATGGCTGCCATCCTTCAGAAAAATATCCTGTTTGCTGATCGAATGGGGAAGTTTGACCCAGACGTTTGGCGACATGGGAAAAATTTCGTTGCTGAGCTGTGCTCAATGGCAGATCCAGGGAGTCTGCCTTTCTGTACATTCGCAGAGATTCTTCCAGGTCGCCTTTGAAAAACAGGAGGTCTGCATACAGTCCCAGCATGGAATCCGGCTCCATTTCCATCTTTTCCTGGTACAGTTTCTGAAGCGACTGCAGATCAACGCCTACAAGGTGTTCGGGTATCGTGTTCCTTTGCGCCATTGCGGATGGTTGAATCACCATCAGTACCATGGCAAACAATATGATTATGCTTGTATAAATTCGTTTCATGGGTATATTTTTTAAATTTTGAAATCCGACTACAGGAAAAATCTCGGTGATCTGATGAACGTTTCGCGAACTGTATCCCATGAGAACCTAAGGGTAACTTCATGGGTTTGTTTTGTCAGATTCTGAATGTCACTCAAAGGATATTCGTACATGTATCCGAAATACCATTTTTCAAGAAATTGAATTCCAATGAGGAATCCGACCGCGTCGAACCAGTCATTTGCATCAGTAAAGTTGGTTCGGATCATTGGCCCGAAATCAAGCGTGTTACGGAAACTGAAAACTGTATTTAGATCAAGCTGTATGGGTGTATCATCCACATATCTGAACATGGTTGACGGGATAAACAGGAATTCGTCCGACAGGTCAATATTCAGACCGGCATAAGCAAACATATGAGTAGCCTGTTTTTTTCGGAAGTCAGAATCGCTGACGGTCATCTGTGTCCTGAACACTTTGGGAACAGAAACACCAAAAAAGGCTTTATCGCTGTAAGCAAGAAGGCCTGCGCCAGCATTGAACATTAGCCCGCTTGACAGGTCATCGTTAAAAATTGGGTTGTTTGGATCAACATTCGGAACATCAGTCAGATTAGCTCTCAGATGTGAACCCACTAACCTGACACCCGCGGAGATATTGAAATTGTCGGATATTCTTGCGTGGTAGGCAAGGTCTGTTTGAAGCTGTAAATGCACCTCAGGCCCTAACCTGTCATGATGGATCCCTACAGACATTCCTAAGCGCCGTGGTAAACGGAAATTGGCAAATACAGTTTGTGTTTCAGGGGCACCATCTACTCCCAACCACTGATGTCTGCTAAGTACACCCCATTGGTTTGCATTGTTTCCACCGGCTTGGGCAGGGTTTATAACCGATACGTTGAACATGTATTGGCCAAACATGGGTTCTTGCTGGGCCTTAGATTGGCCCGGCATCAGAAAAAGCAAGAGAAACAATATGATGCTGACATGTTTCATGGCAAGTATGTTTAAATTCATGACAATAGTTTTATTGGATTATTTAATGAAATAAATGTAGCCTGAGAATGGCTCTTCACCGGGTTCCAGCTGCAGGTAGTAAAAATATGTCCCTGCCGGTAATCTTCCGTCGGACTCGGTAATAATCCTTCCCCGGTTTGGAATACCATCCCAGTCGTTTTGGTATGGGGATGCCTCATAAACAAGGGTCCCCTGTCGGTTATATATTCGAAGGGTGTTTTGCGGATAATACTGAAGCCCATCAATATAAAACACTTCGTCAAACCCTGTGCCGGGTGTGAGACCTCCGGGAACTCTCATGAAATTCACGGATAATTCAATGATATCAGACAGCGGATTGCCATCAGGATCGAAGCCGTTAAAGGACACCCTGTTATTAATATGTCCTCTGTCAACATCGGAAAGACTAACTGTATGGCTGACTGAATAACTTTCGTTTTCACCCGGACTTAAAACAGGAATAAACCAATTGCCTCCGGTCAATTCTTCTTCAATATCAACATCAATGATTGTTAAATTTCCGGTGTTTTCAATCTCAATAGAAAACTGTATAACATCTCGTTCCTTAACATATACGGTTGGATTGGCCGTAAAGGAAAAGGCAAAATCAGCTATTCTTTCCGAAGCATTTACAACGACTTCCGCGCTTCCGAAGACAGTGTCACCATGTGATGAAAAGCCGTTGGCTTCCGCATAATTAAACACAGAACCCATATCCATGTCCTGCTGTGTAATCGTGTATGATGTTGTAAATGAGTCGCTTGCGCCGGGTGCTAACAGTGAGATAAACCAATTGCCACCGATAACCATCATCACATCGATATCGTTAAGCGTAAGGTTACCGTTGTTCAGCACAACAACCTCGAAGCTGATCACGTCACCAACGGCATCAAACGAGGAGGGATTTGCCGTTATGGAGACATCCAGTGATGCGTTCAGATTAACTGCATTAACAGTAACAGAATCACTGTCTGATACTTCATTTTCAAGTGGGTCAAAAGCTGTAACTTCAACGATATTGGTCACATATCCCACGTCCATATCATTTTGGGTAATGGTATAAGATGTGTTGAATACTTCACTTTGGCCGGGGGCCAAAACTTCAATAAACCATTCTTCACCTGTTAAGTCATCAGTTATATTGACTGATGTCAGCGTAAATTGGCCGGTATTTTCAACCAGGATATGGTACTCAATCACTGTACCTACTGCTGCATAGGTAGGTGTATTGGTTGTTTTGGTAATACTGATTTCTCCGGGAAACAAATCCTGGTCCACAAAAATCACTTCTTCAACCTCTGCATCCACCTCTGTGCCTTCTGATCCGGTACCAGAGGTTGTGGCGTGGTTTGTTACACTGCCATAGTCCATATCTTCCTGGGTGATCGTGTAAGACGTTGTGAAGACTTCGCTTTCGCCGGGTGCCAGAACTTCAATATCCCATGACTCTTGTGTGAGATCATCTTCAACATGAATATCGAAAATGGTAAAGAAACCCGTATTTGTAACAGTAATGGTATAATTGATAACCTGCCCTGCCTGATTGTAGGTTGGGGTATCGGCATTTTTGGTTATTTCCAATGTTGGATCGGGTAAGTCCGGATCAATGTTTGTGACAAGCCGGTATAACTCACCAACCTTTCTTCCGAAGGGATCAATTCCTTCGGCTTTACCGGTGTTTTCGATGGACCCATGATCAACATCCTCCTGGGTTACGGTGTAAAATGTGGTAAATTCTTCCATGGCACCAACCGGAAAATCAGGAAGTGTCCACTCGTCAAGTGTAAGATCATCTTTCACGAAAAGATTGGTAAGCGGCAGACTTCCTACATTGTAAACCACAATGGTGTAGGTTATTACATCGCCTGCACCTCCAAAGGTCGGGGGGTCAGCAGTTTTAGCAATCTGGATGGCACCAACAACTGCCTCAGGGTCTAAGGTAACAGTGACCACTTTTATGTCGGCCACCTTCTTACCGGAGGGTGCAACACCTTCAACCTTTGCCATGTTGGTTACCATGCCGGCATCAACATCTTCCTGGGTAACCGTGTAGCTGGTAGTCACCAATTCTGAGTCACCGGGGTCCAAAAATGGAAATTGCCATTCGTCGTTGGTGAGGTCATCTCTAAGAATGACTGTTGTTAAAACAACATTTCCCGTGTTTTCGAAATACAGGGTATAGTTGATTACATCACCAGCTTGCTCAAAATGTTCAACATCCGCTGTTTTGGTAAGAGAGATTTCTGCCATCTCAAGATCGTCGGCATGCAGAGTTGCATTTGGAACCATCATAAAAAGTACAAATGCTGCAAGGAAAAAAAGAAGATGACAGCTCCTGTTTGAAAAAAGTAGTTTTGTTTGCATATGACTTGTGTTTATAATTAAATAGTTAATTGGTTTCGATTCTTATCATAACTGACAAGCGCATGAATTTATTTAACTAGGAAATACTGTTGTGTAAAAATAAGAAAACATTTTGACAAAAGTATATTGTTTTAAGGATTAATTTTTTAATCTCTTAATCAGAATATTGCTGTTTCGATCATCAGCCATCATGTTTTGTTCGCTTAAATCAATTAATGTATCTTTGGAAAACAATAATGTTTAGCTTAAACGATCGCGCTTCGAATATTGATTCACATCAGGTATTTTTATTTTCTACAATGACATATAACAGCAAATCCGGTAAATTGGTTTTAGCGAAAGACATTTTTTCTACAAAATTTTTAAAAATATATAAAAAAAGCCCCCGGAGTATCCGGGGGCTTTCCTGCTTGTATGGTTGACCGACTAGGATTCGAACCTAGACAGACAGCTCCAAAAACTGTAGTGCTACCATTACACCATCGGTCAATCCTGATTCGGGTGCAAAATTATAAAAAATCTTTTTCCTGACAATATCTTTGTTAAAATAGATGTTAAAAAGATAATCTGATGATCCATTTTTGCGTACTTTTGCAATTCAATCACAGACGCATAAAAAAACAGATAAACCTCTCATATCCAAATAAATCAATACACAGATGGATGACATTCTCTATCGAAAATGGAACAATTACCTTGGATGGGCACTTTTTGCCTTTGCCGCACTGATTTACCTTCTCACCATTGAACCAACAGTTAGCTTTTGGGACGCCGGTGAGCGAATAGCCGTTTCCTACAAACTGCAGATCGGGCACCCGCCGGGAGCTCCGCTTTATCAAATGATGGCCCGGTTTTTTTCATTGTTTGCCCTGGGAGAGGTGTCACGTGTAGCATTCTGGATCAATACCATGTCGGCGGTTGCCGGCGGACTGGCTGTTATGTTCCTTTTCTGGACCATCAATATTCTGGCCAGGAAGCTCATTGCCAATGGAAATGAACTGACCAAAGCGCAAACATTTGCCATTTTCGGCAGCGGGCTGGTGGGTGCATTGACGCTGACTTTCAGTGATTCTTTCTGGTTTACTGCTGTTGAGGCTGAAGTCTATGTCACATCTGTTTTTCTAACCGCTTTCGTCTTCTGGGCGATACTGAAATGGGAAGCACGCGCCCATCAAACCGATGCAAACAAATGGCTGGTGCTGATTTTTTATATCATAGGATTGTCTATTGGTGTACACTTGTTAAACCTGCTCGCTATTCCGGCCATTGTATTTGTATATTATTTTAAGAAATACACACCTACAACCAAAGGCATGATCGCAACCGGTATCGTTGCCGTTGGTTTGCTCTATTTCATCCAATCAATTCTGATACCGGGTGTAGTTAACCTTGACTGGCAATTTGAAAGGTTTTTTGTGAACACTGTTGGACTGCCTTTCCATAGCGGAACCGTCATATTTTTTGTTTTGCTTGTTGCAGGTATCATTTATGGGCTGTATATCACACAGAAAAGAAAAATGGTGACATGGAACACCATTCTTCTGGCCTTCACTTTTATCATGATCGGGTATTCCTCATTTTTTATGCTGGTAATTCGTTCAAATGCCCACGTTCCCATTAATGAAAATGCACCCAAAGATGCGCTTGCCATGAAAGCCTATCTGGGCAGGGAGCAGTATGGCGCCTGGCCACTTTTGTATGGACCGTTTTACAATTCACCCGTAATTGATATGGCTGACGGCAGACCTGTGTGGGGAAAAAACAGGGAAACCGGGAGGTATGAGATCATTAACCCCCGCAGGGGGCTAGAACCAATATATGACCCCCAGTTTAAAACCATTTTCCCAAGGATGTACAGTTGGCGAAGCCAGCATGCAGCCGGATATGAGGACTGGGGCAACGTGCGAGGAAGGCCGGTAAGGGTTACACGGGGCGATGGAACTACTGAAACCATCAACAGACCGACATTTATGGAGAATCTGCGGTTCTTTTTCAGTTACCAGGTTGGACATATGTACGTTCGCTATCTGATGTGGAACTTCAGTGGCAGACAAAATGACATTCAGGGGCATGGCAGCCCTTTAGAGGGCAACTGGATCACCGGCATTCCATTTATAGATGAGTTACGCCTGGGCCCGCAAACCGACTTGCCGGAGAGTATGACCTCAAACCCGGGTTATAACAGATATTATATGCTGCCTTTCCTGCTGGGCGTTATCGGTTTTCTGTATCAGCTGAAACGACGGCCCAACGATGCACTGGTGGTCGGTCTTTTATTCTTTATGACCGGACTGGCCATCATCATATACCTGAATCAAACTCCTTTTCAACCCAGGGAACGTGATTATTCTTACATCGGATCTATTTATGCCTTCTCCATTTGGGTCGGACTGGGCGCGCTGGCAATAATTGACGCACTGTTTAAACGATTAAAAAAGCCGGGTGAACAGGTTCAGGACAAACATGGAACAATGGCAGCAGTTGTCGTTACAGCTATAAGTCTTTTGCTGGTACCGGCAAATATGGCCCGCGAAAACTGGGACGATCACGACCGGTCCGGCCGGTATGGAGTAAGAGATGTGGCCATCAATTATCTCGAATCCTGTGCCCCCAATGCCATTCTGTTTACCAATGGTGACAATGATACTTTCCCTTTATGGTACGTACAAGAGGTTGAAGGGATTCGGACAGACGTAAAGGTAGTCAATATGAGTTTGTTAAATACCGATTGGTATATTGACAATATGCTGCGTCGTAAAACTTACGATGCTCCTCCGGTACCTTTTAGCTTCGAGCCGCACCAATACAGAGATGGTACCAGAGATTATGTATATTTTCTTTCGCGGCTGGAGGGTTATCAAAACCTGCGGCGCATTATGGAATTTGTTGGCAGCGACGCTTCCGGAACCCGTATTCCGACGGAACGAGGCATGGAAGATTATTTCCCGACCAACAAGTTTCGACTGCCGGTTGATTCTGCCAAGGTAGTGCAAAATGGCACAGTGGCCCCGGAAGATGTGCATCTTATTGTTGATGCCATAGAATGGGAAATGCCCGGTGGGAGGGGTCTGAATAAAAACCATGTGATGGCACTTGATTTTCTGGCCACCAATAACTGGGACAGGCCGGTGTATTTTGCCATCACAACCGGCAGTGAGTCATATATGGGGCTTGAATCATTCTTCCAGCTGGAAGGCATGGCATACCGTCTGGTACCCATCAGAAGTGAGCACGACCCAAATGAACCGGGAAGAATAAATACCCGCATCCTTTATGATAATCTGATGAACAGATTCCAATGGGGAAATATGTATGATCCGTCCGTTTATCTTGATGAGGATCACCGCAGGTTAACGGTAAGTTTCAGAAATGTTTTCCAAAGACTGGCCGCTGCACTTCTGGAAGAAAACAAACCGGATTCGGCCATTGCTGTCCTTGACAGAGCTATGGAGATCATGCCGGAACACAATGTTCCTTTCAACTTCTTTACTTTCCTGATGGCTGAACATTATTATGCTGCCGGTGCAATTGATAAGGCCAATGCAATAGCCGAAAGGATGATTGATATTCATGAAGAGAACCTGAGGTATTTTTTCAGGTTCAGGGGGAATCTGGCGGGGCGCATAGCAAGCAGGCGGCAGGAAAGCCTGATGATGATGCAGCGGATAGCCCATGTGGCAGAAATGTTCGGCCAGGATGATTTGGCCAACAGGGCCGATGATATTTTTGACACATATTATGATTTGTGGATCAGAAGCTTCTGATCTGCTAACATTCAGCAATAATTGCACGAACGGTTTTGGGGTTTTGACCAACGCTTACTGTAAGTATATACAGTTCAAAACACTAAATGACGTTTTTTTGGTGTGTAAAAGAAAATGATTACCTTTGCACCGCAATTTTGTTTTGCCGGGTTTGAAAGGGGGCACTACGAGTCCCCTTCTTTTATGGTAACAGGCGATATGATAGACAAAGAGAATGTACGCAAATATGTGGATGAATTCCTGGATGGGACTTCCATTTTTGTTGTAGAGATCAAGGTTACACCACATAACAAGATCATGGTTTATGTAGATGGTGATCAGGGTGTTACCATTGAAGATTGCTCGAAACTAAGCCGTCATATTGAGAGAGAACTGGACAGAGACCTTGAGGATTTTGAATTGGAAGTCTCTTCTGTAGGAGTTGGACATCCGTTACAGTTAGTCCGGCAATACCATAATAATATTGGCAGGAGGCTGGCGGTTGTTACCAATGATGAACAAATCATTAAGGGAAAGCTGACGGAAGTTACCGAACAAGGAATTGTTATAGAGAAAGACAAACCGGCTAAAGGAAAAAAGAAAAAGAAAGACCCTGAAACGGATATCCATGACAGGATGTTTATACAATTTGTGGAAATCAGGGAAGCAAAAGTGCAGGTGTCGTTCAAATAACTGTCGGATGCCGGGTAAAAACAAACAAATGAACCCCGGACCGAAGTGATTTAGAATTTTAACACAAACAGAAAAAAGCAAATGGAAACAATTAACCTGGTTGAGTCGTTTTCGGAATTCAAGGAATTCAAAAACATAGACCGCTCTACCATGATGTTGATCCTTGAGGACGTTTTTGGCAGCCTGCTGGAGAAAAAGTATGGCTCGTCCGATAATTTTGATATCATCGTCAACATCGACAAAGGTGATCTTGAAGTATGGAGGAACCGTGTTATCGTTGAAGACGGTGATGTTGAAGACGAGAACTCCCAGATTGCCTATTCCGACGCCATCAAGATTGAACCCGATTTTGAAATTGGGGAAGAAGTATCAGAACCGGTCAGGATGAGTGATTTTGGACGAAGGGAAATTTTGGCCATCAGACAAAATCTGGCATCAAAAATCCTTGAGCTGGAAAAGGACAGTGTTTATAAGAAATACCAGGAACAGATCGGCGATTTGGTTACGGCCGAGGTATACCAGGTTTGGAAGAAGGAAATCCTGGCACTGGATGATGAAGACATTGAACTGATTTTGCCAAAAACAGAACAAATTCCTTCTGACTTTTACCGCAAGGGAGATACTTTAAGAGCCGTGGTGTCGAGAGTAGAGATTAAGAATAACAATCCGCTGATCATTATCAGCCGCACTTCACCCGTTTTTCTTTCAAGATTATTCGAACAGGAGGTGCCGGAAGTTTATGACGGGTTGATCACCATCAAGAAAATTGTACGGGTACCCGGAGAACGGGCAAAAGTGGCTGTTGAGTCCTATGACGACCGCATTGACCCCGTAGGTGCATGCGTTGGTATGAAGGGCTCGCGCATACACGGTATCGTAAGGGAGTTACGCAACGAAAACATCGATGTAATCAATTACACTACAAACACCAATCTCTACATCTCAAGGGCGTTAAGTCCTGCAAAGATCACTTCCATAACCATTGACGAAGAAAATAAGCGCGCTGAAGTTTACCTGAAACCGGACCAGGTATCTCTGGCCATTGGGAAGGGCGGATTCAACATCAAACTTGCCGGATTGTTAACCGGATATGAGATAGATGTGTATCGCGATACTGATATTGAAGGTGAAGATGTGGATATTGAGGAATTTGGTGATGAGATAGAAGGATGGATCATCGATGAACTGAAAAAGGTTGGATGCGACACGGCAAAAAGCGTTCTTAGCCTTACTGTGGAAGATTTGGTAAACAGGACGGATCTGGAGCAGGAAACAGTTGAAGATGTAATGCGTATATTAAAAGCAGAGTTTGAATAAAATACCCTAAATTTGCAGCGTTTTTACTGGCTCCAGAAATGGATAGATAACCTAAAGCAATATATGACTGAAGGGATCAAGACAAGACGATTAAGTAAAGTGGCCAAGGAGTTCAACATTGGGCTCGCAACCATCGTGGAATATCTCAACAAGAAGGGTATCGCGGTGGAAAACAACCCCAATGCTAAAATTTCCGAGGACGCCTATGCGCTTTTGATTCAAGAGTTTCAAAGTGAAAAGAACCTGAAAGAAGCAACGCGTAAAGCCGGTTTAAACATCCTCAAGCGCGAATCGATTTCATTGGGTAAGGATGCCAAACCATCCCAAGAAGAAAAAGAAGCTGAAGAGAAGGAAGAAGAGTTCCTGATTAAGGACATCAAGAGTCCTGTCAAGGAAAAAGAATTGCCTGCTGAAGATAAACCGGTTGAAAAGCCTGCGGAGCCCGAAGAAAAAGAGGAGGTTGTAAAGGTCGCACCCAAAGTAGTCGGGAAAATTGATCTGGAGGATAAGGATAAAAAGCCCGATCTGCCAAAAGAACCTGAAAAAGAAACAGAAGAACCTCCGAAAACGGAAGAGCCTGCTGAGAAAGAGGAGGAAGTTGCAGAAAAAGAAAAACCTGCAAGCAAGCTCAAGGTTTTGGGCAAGATAGAGCTTGAGGAGAAGAAGCCCAAAAAGAAAAAGGCAAAAGCCAAAAAAGAACCTGAAGCTGAGCCTGCTGAGAAAAAAGAAAAAGAGGCTGAAAAGGCTTTTCCAAAGGAAGAAACGACAATAGCTGAAGACGAGAAAACTGTTGAAGCAGAGAAAGCGTCACCGGCGGAAGCCCCAAAAGAAGCTCCTGAGGAAAAAGAAAAGAAGGAGACGCCTGCAGCAGAGCATCATCAAACCCAGTTTAAAAAACTGGACGGCCCTGTCATTCTTGGCAAAATGGAATTACCGGACCCGAAAGAAGCAGCTAAAAAACCGGTTGCGTCCTCTTCCGATCCCGGAAAAGCCAAAAAGAGGAAACGAAAGCGAATCAAAAAGGAAAAAACTGCTGAACAGCAAACAGTACAGCAAGATAAAAAAACGGCCAAACAAGAAGGTAAAGCCAAAAAGCCCGGAAGGAAAGAGCAAGTGCGGCCGGAGGTTTCAGAAGAAGAAATATCCAGGCAAATCAAAGAAACCCTTGCCAATCTCAGTGGAGTTGGAAAGTCGAAAGCAGCCAAACACCGCCGCATGAAAAGGGAAATCATGCAGCAGCAAAAAGAAAGGGAAAAAGAACAGGCTGCAACCGACCAAAAAACCCTTCAGGTCACTGAATTTATTTCTGCTGCCGAATTGGCCAGCCTGATGGATGTTTCTGTAAACGAAATTATTTCCACCTGTTTGTCAATGGGCTTGTTTGTTTCCATCAACCAGCGGCTTGATGCAGAGACCATCGCCATTGTTGCCGACGAGTTTGGGTTTGATGTGAGCTTTGTGAGTGCAGATTCACAGGAAGTGATACAGGAAGAAGACGACGATCCTGCTGATCTCTCGGACCGTGCACCCATCGTTACTGTAATGGGTCATGTTGACCACGGGAAAACATCTCTGCTTGACCAGATACGTCATTCAAACATCATTGCCGGTGAGGCCGGTGGTATTACACAACATATCGGTGCTTATTCGGTAGAGCTGGATAATGGGAAGTTCATTACTTTCCTCGATACTCCGGGTCACGAGGCCTTTACCGCCATGCGTGCACGCGGTGCCAAAGTTACCGATGTGGCCATTATCGTCGTTGCCGCTGACGATAGCGTGATGCCTCAAACCGTTGAAGCCATAAATCATGCCCAGGCAGCGGGTGTGCCCATCGTTATTGCCATCAATAAAGTAGATAAGGAAAATTCAGCTCCTGAAAAGGTAAAGGAAGAACTCGCCAATATCAATATTCTCGTGGAAGATTGGGGTGGAAAATACCAAAGCCAGGAAATATCCGCAAAAAAAGGACAAAACATCGACAATCTGCTGGAAAAAGTACTCCTGGAGTCAGAAATGCTTGAGCTGAAAGCTAACCCTGCAAAAAATGCCAATGGAACAGTGATCGAATCATCACTGGACAAAGGCCGGGGTTATATTTCGACTATCCTGGTACAAAACGGCACATTGCGAGTTGGCGACATTGTTGTGGCAGGTACCACACACGGGAAGGTAAAGGCGATGTTTAACGAAAGAGGACACCGGATAAAAGAAGCAGGACCATCAACTCCCGTCTTAATTTTGGGTCTTGATGGCGCACCCCAGGCCGGTGATACCTTTAATGTAATGAAATCGGAAAGCGAAGCCAAAAATATCACAACCAAACGGCAGCAGCTTCTTCGTGAGCAGGGACTCCGAACACAAAAACATATCACACTTGATGAAATCGGCCGCAGAATTGCCATTGGTGATTTCAAAGAGCTGAACGTAATTGTTAAAGGGGATGTGGATGGTTCTATCGAGGCTTTGAGCGATTCTCTGCTGAAACTGTCCACCGACGAAATACAGGTGAATATTATCCACAAAGCCGTAGGGCAAATTACCGAAGGTGATGTGTTGCTGGCATCTGCATCCAACGCTATCATTATTGGATTCCAGGTAAGACCATCTGTGGCTGCGAGAAAACTCGCAGAACAGGAACAAATTGATATTCGGCTGTACAGCGTGATCTATAATGCCATTAATGAGCTGAAGTCGGCCATTGAGGGTATGCTCTCGCCTGAAATTGAAGAAAAAGTAACGGCAAACCTGGAAGTTCGTGAAGTATTTAAAATCTCTAAAGTGGGTACAATCGCCGGCTGTATGGTGCTCGACGGCAAAATTACAAGAAATGCCAGGGTTCGTCTCATCCGCGACGGTATTGTGGTATATACCGGTTCGCTGGGCTCACTCAAAAGGTTTAAGGACGACGTTAAAGAAGTCGCCACAGGTTATGAATGCGGTCTGAATATCGAAGGATTTAATGACATCAAAGTCGGTGACATCATTGAGGCTTTCCAAACCGTCGAAATAGCAAGAAAGCTTAGCTAGAAAAGGCCTGCAACCAGTTGGGCAACAAACCCCATACTGACCGGCACCCGACCAGCATTCATTTTCTTATTTAATGAGAAAAATACCAGGCAATGTGTCCGGTTACACACTCCACCTATTTTTGACCAATGTTTTTAATTATATTTTTGAATATCCTGATGTGCTAATCAATTTAAAATGGTATTGATATGATTCATCTTTCTTTTGATGCCGGGCAGTCTGCCCGATTTGTTTCCCCAGATGAAGTCGCATTGTTTAACCGGGAAATCTCGCTTCACAGAAACAATATTTATGAAAAAAAGGGCAAAGGCAATGATTTTTTGGGCTGGGTTACCTTGCCGGAGGAAATATCAGGGCAGTTGTTAAAACAGTTGCAGGATGATGCCCAATCCATCAGAAGTCAATCTGAGGTTGTAGTGGTTATTGGGATAGGGGGTTCTTACCTGGGTGCCCGTGCAGTGATTGAAGCCCTCTCCGGTGCTATGCCATTCAAAAATGCCGGTCAAAGTCCTGATCCGGAAATCTTATATGCGGGGCATCATCTGGATGAAGACTACCATTATGCATTGCTGAAGTATCTCGAAAATAAAGATTATTCATTAATCGTCATTTCCAAATCAGGAACCACCACTGAGCCGGCCATTGCTTTTCGTCTCCTGCGCAAACATCTGGAAGCAAAGTATGGTGTACCGGAGGCGGCAGGAAGAATTTATGCCATTACCGATGCCAGCCGCGGTGCGCTCAAGCAACTGGCTGATGAACAGAAATACAAAAGCTATGTTATCCCGGATGATGTGGGTGGCCGTTATTCGGTACTTACGCCGGTTGGTCTCTTGCCAATTGCTGTTGCGGGATATAACATTGAAACATTAATGGCTGGTGCCGTGGCAATGGCCGAACATCTGCAAAAAGAAGACAAGCTTCAGCAGAATCCCGCTGCAAAATATGCGGTATTGAGAAATATCCTGTACAATAAGGGAAAGCATATTGAAATTCTCGCCACCTATAACCCTTCACTATTGTTTATGATTGAATGGTGGAAACAGCTTTTCGGTGAAAGCGAAGGCAAGGAAGGGAAAGGGATATTCCCTGCCGGAGTGGGATTTACGACCGATCTGCATTCTCTGGGCCAATATATCCAGGAAGGAAGAAGAAGCATATTCGAAACAGTCATCAGCGTTGGTAACACCCGTCATTCATTAACTATCCCCGAAGACAGTCAAGACCTTGACGGGCTTAACTACATTGCCGGTAAGCGTTTAAGCTATGTAAACGAGATGGCATCCCGCGGAACCATGATGGCTCATCTGGAAGGAGAGGTTCCCAATCTTGAGATCCGTCTTCCGGCAATTAATGAAACCACGCTTGGAGAGTTGATCTATTTCTTTGAAATGAGCTGTGCATTAAGCGGATATATTTTAGATGTAAATCCGTTTGACCAACCGGGAGTAGAGGCCTATAAAAGGAATATGTTTCAGTTGCTGGGCAAACCAGGGGCCTGAGGACGTCTGTATTATGTATGGTTTTCTTTTCGGAAGCAGCTCCGGCAAAGAGGCTCGTAAACATCCGTTTCGCCCAGCAAAACGAGTTTTTCATTGGCAACTGTACGGTGTGAATATTGAGCAAGACTGCCACATTTTACGCAAATGGCATGCACCTTTGTAATATATTCGGCCATGGCCAGTAGTGCCGGCATCGGTCCAAAAGGTTTGCCTTTGAAGTCCATATCCAGACCTGCCACGATTACGCGGATACCCGAATTGGCTAACTGGTTGCATACATTGGGCAACTCGCTGTCAAAAAACTGAGCCTCATCAATACCAACCACATCCACATCATTGGCCATCAGCAGAATGTTACCGCTGGCTGGCACCGGTGTTGACATGATCTCATTTTCATCGTGCGATACAACTTTTTCTTCATCATAGCGTGTATCTACCCCCGGTTTAAAGATCTCAACCTTTAAACGGGCAATCCGGGCCCGCTTTAAACGTCTGATCAGCTCCTCCGTTTTTCCGGAGAACATGCTTCCGCAAATCACTTCTATCCATCCGCGATTATGTGTGCGGGCCACGTCATTTTCCAAAAACATTGATCAGGACTGGTTTTCTTTTACACTTCAATGGATAACACAAAAATAAACAATATCTTTACATCGTTTTGTATCCTGATGCATGTTTATTTCTAAAAACAGAAAGAGCAAAAGTGTTATATCACCGGTATCTAATCCAGTTTTACATATGAATACTACAACAATTAAAGATGATATTGTTCAGCTATTGGAAGCGATTGTTAATCGTTCACATCGNATTAATCAGCACCATCCTGTAAAAGACCTTTTAATTGAAATTGACCTGGCACAAGATGACCTGCGTATGCTTTACAGACGACTTGAAATGCTGAAAGAGTTTAGCCTGGAGGAAGAGCAGCAGAACGCCATGAATCTGCCGGTAGCTGATGCTGAAGTCACTACGGACGAGGGTGTGAAAACTCCACCGGTATCACATGAAACGGAAGTCCGGGAATCAGAGCATCCGGATTTGGTTGAAGAGCAAAAGATGGCAGAAAAAGAGGATTACAGTGTTTCTTCTGATCCGGCAGCGCAAACACCTGCCGCAGGAGAACAGGAAAAATCCGTTGAAGAGCAGAAGTCCGAAGCAGCAGACCAAATAAAAGAAGAGGAAATGCCNGAAAAGGAAGATTTAGAAGGNCCTCCGGTNCAGGAAAAAGAGGAANGTGCAGGAAAAAGAGGAAACACCTCAGGCTGATCAACATATGTCGGTTCCGGAACCGCCGCCGCCACCACAACCGGTCGAGAAGGAAAAATCCAACAATGGAAACAAAGCGCTCATAGATATTCTGGCTCAATACAGGAATACAACCATTGGTGATCAGTACCTGCAGGAAGATGATAACAGTTTACACAAGCGAATTGCATCCAACAAGGAGGATAGAAGTATTGGTACCCGCATGCAGCAACAGCCCATCAACAACCTGAAGGAAGTAATTGGTGTTAACGAGAAGTTTTTGTTTATCAATGAGTTGTTTAACGGAAACATCCAGGAATACCATCAGGCCATTGCGAATCTCAATGAAATGGAAGACATCAGAACGGCATTCGATTACCTGAACAAGCTGGGCATGGAACATTCATGGGATGCAGGCAGATCGGCCACCACCATTGAAAAACTGGCCAACTATGTGCAGAGAAGGCATATGCACAAATAGTTTTCAGGGATAAAAACAACACAGTTATGGCCGGTCTTATCATTGTTCCTACACCTGTGGGCAACCTGGAGGATATAACACTCCGGGCTCAGCGCATTTTGAGTGAAGTGGATTATGTTCTTACCGAAGATACCAGGGTAACCGGAAAACTGTTGAAACACTTTGACATCTCGGTAAGGATGATGAGTTATCACCAGCATAATGAGCATAAGGTCTTACCCGGTTTGATGGAACGACTCCGATCTGGTATTCGTTTTGCCCTTGTTAGTGATGCCGGAACACCTGGCATTTCAGATGCCGGTTTTCTCCTGGTGCGCGAATGTATCAGGGAAGCTATTCCTGTTGAGGTATTGCCCGGGCCTACGGCTTTTGTTCCGGCCTTGGTTGCCAGCGGGTTGCCCTGTGATCGTTTTTGTTTTGAAGGTTTTTTGCCTGTTAAAAAAGGAAGGAAGTCGCGACTGGATATTCTGGTGGATGAAACGCGTACCATGGTGTTTTATGAGTCGCCGCATCGCCTGCAAAAAACCCTTCTTTCTTTTGCCGATGCATTCGGTATGGATCGGCAGGCGTGTGTTTCGCGGGAAATCAGCAAACTACATGAGGAACATGTGCGCGGAACCCTGGCTGAGCTTATTGCGATATTTGATCAGCGAAGCGTGAAGGGAGAGATCACCATTGTGGTGTCAGGACTTGTCATCTAATTTCAGAACCGCCATAAATGCCTGCTGCGGGACTTCCACATTACCCACTTGACGCATCCTCTTTTTCCCTTTTTTCTGCTTTTCAAGCAGCTTACGTTTCCTTGTGATATCACCGCCGTAGCATTTTGCCGTTACGTCTTTTCGCAACGCTTTGACCGTTTCACGTGCAATAATTTTCGCGCCGATACCCGCCTGGATAGCGATGTCGTATTGCTGCCTGGGGATCAGTTCACGCAATTTGGAACATATGCGCTTGCCAAATTCATAGGCATTTTCGCGATGAATAAGGGCCGATAGTGCATCCACGTGATCACCGTTGAGCAAAATATCCAGTTTGATCAGGTTAGATGGTCTGTATCCGATGGGGTGATAGTCAAAGGAAGCATATCCCCGGGAGATGGTTTTCAGGCGGTCGTAAAAGTCGAACACGATCTCGGAAAGCGGCATTTCGAATGTCATTTCTACCCGGTCGGTGGTCAGATATACCTGGTTTTTCACGATGCCCCGCTTGTCGAGGCACAGGGACAGGACAGGTCCAATATAATCCGATTTGGTGATGATTTGCGCTGAAATATAAGGTTCTTCGATCGATTCCAATTCATTCGGGCCGGGCAAATCGGAGGGGTTGTTCACCACCTTCTTTTCACCTTTTTTTGTGAAAGCATGGTAGGAAACGTTGGGTACAGTATTGATCACCGTCATGTCAAACTCTCTTTCGAGGCGTTCCTGAACTATTTCCATGTGCAGCATCCCCAAAAACCCGCATCTGAATCCAAAACCCAAAGCAGCTGAAGACTCCGGTTCATAGGTGAGTGATGCGTCATTTAGCTGCAACTTCTCCATGGCGGTCCTGAGTTCTTCAAAATCATCCGTATCCACAGGATAGATACCCGCGAACACCATAGGCTTCACGTTTTCAAATCCTTTCACGGGTTGATCGGTAGGTCCTTTTACATGGGTGATGGTGTCGCCTACTTTGACCTCCCTGGCGTCCTTGATACCGGAAATAATATAACCCACATCCCCTGCCGATATTTCTTTGCGCGGATGCTGGGCAATTTTCAACACACCAACTTCGTCGGCATGGTATTGCTTTTTGGTATTCATGAACTGGACATGGTCGTGCTGCCGGATTTTTCCATCGTAGATCCTGAAATAAGCAACCACTCCCCGAAAGGGATTGTATATCGAGTCAAAAATCAGGGCTTTAAGCGGGGCATCCGGATTCCCTTTTGGCGGAGGAATACGCTCGACAATAGCATGCAGAATATTTTCGACGCCAAATCCAAGCTTGCCGCTGGCCGGTATGATCTCATCCGGATCACAACCGATCAGGTCAACAATNTGGTCGGCAACTTCTTCGGGCATGGCACCAGGCAGGTCCATCTTGTTCAGTACCGGTATGATTACCAAATCATGATCGAGGGCGAGGTAAAGGTTGGAAATGGTTTGTGCTTCTATCCCCTGCGAAGCGTCCACAATGAGTAAGGCTCCCTCACAAGCAGCTATCGAACGGGAAACTTCATAACTGAAATCAACATGGCCGGGTGTATCAATGAGATTTAACTTAAAGAGTTCACCTTCGTGTGTATGGTCCATCTGGATGGCATGACTCTTTATAGTGATGCCGCGCTCTCTTTCCAGATCCATATTGTCCAGGATCTGGTCCTTGAAATCCCGTTCCGTAATGGTGTTGGTCATTTGCAGCATACGGTCGGCAAGGGTACTTTTCCCGTGGTCAATATGTGCAATGATGCAAAAATTGCGAATGTTTTTCATAGCCTGCAAAATTACAACTTAAAACGGTATTTTTTTATTTTTCTGATGCTGTTTTGATACCCAATACCACTCTTCTGAACAAATTTTCATTAATTTTGACCATCCACAGGAAACAAAATAAAAACCCTGATTTGTCGTATTGACATAAAGGTATGATCAACACCCTAATAATAAGAAGACCAATCTTATGAAATATAACCCCATCCCGCTCCTTTTGTTTGCTCTGTTCTTTTTACCTGATCTGCACAGCCAGACCATTTTTCCCATCGACACCATTGTTGAAGAACAGACGATTATTGCCTGCGAAGGTGTTTTTACGGACAGCAGTCTGGGCGACTCACTGACTGCATATCTGCCTAATGAAAACCATCAGCTTACTTTTGTGAGCACCAACCCCGGGCAGTCCTATCTGGTCTTTACTTTTGACATGTTTGGGCTGGGCAACGGCGATACCTTATATGTGTATGATGGCCCTGACAGTTCATGGCCGCTGATCTTAGCCGCTACTCACCAGGCTTTGTCCGGTGAAACCATCTATGCTTCAAACGGAAGCATTCACTTCCATTTTGTGTCTGCTGACTTTGATCCTGACAATCCGGATGCTACTGAGAACCGCTTAGGCTGGCTTGCTCCCTTTCAATGCGTGGACCAGTGTGAACTTTTTACTGCATCCATTGAAACCGATGATCCTTCCGACCTGATGCAGTGTCCAAAAGATCCGCAGGAAGTTACATTTTATGGTTCGGCTACTTATTTGCCGGAAAATTTTGATTATGATCCGATTAACTTTCTGTTTACATGGATTATTGAAGAAGAAAGTTTTTCCGGGCCGCAGGTGTCGTATCTGTTTGAGGAACCCGGTGCTTATACCATCCGGCTGATTGTGGAGGACGCTGTTACCGGCTGCATGGCTACTGCTGTGGAAGTACTGATGGTGGGCACCATACCGACTTTTGCAGGTACCATGCCGTCCGATACCATCGTGTGTGCTGAGGAAAACTTCACCCTTACAGGTGTTGTTAACCCGACAACATGGACAGGTTTCCCCATCGCGGTGGAGGAGGATCCGCCTTTTTTGATTGGTCTGGAAGAGACGTTTTATGAGTCGTCACTGTTTTTTGACGTTTTTCCGGAAGGTTTGGAGGTATTATCTGCCGAGGATTTTGACCGGATTTGTGTATATGTTGAACATGTTGACCAGTCGCAACTGAAGTTTGAGCTGGAATCTCCCGATGGGGTGGTGGTGCAGCTAAAAGATATAGGCGGGCCAACGGCCAATCTTGGTGAACCTGTGGTATGGAATGATCATATACCCGGCAAACCCTACGCTTATTGCTTCTCACCTTTCCCCCAGTATGGAACCTTTGCTGAAACAACAGCCCTGTTTCATGAATATACCGACAATGCCGGCAACTATTATTTCAATGCCCTGTACATGCCACCCGGTAATTATACACCTGAGGAAAGCCTGAACGCCCTTGCTGGCAGTCCGATGAATGGCACCTGGACCATGCGGATAGAAGATGTAACCATTGGAGAAACAGGTCATATTTTTGGATGGAGCTTGCTTTTTGATGATCAGTTTTATCCTGATTCGCTGATATTTACTCCTGAAATTGTCCAGGAGCAATGGTACAGAAACGGTGAAGCAATACCCGGCAACCCGGCTACTACCAGCATCAGTGAGGCCGGAGAATATACCTTCCTGTTTGAAGCAACCGACAATTTTGGTTGTACTTATGACACCACCTTTGTAGTGGAAGTGTTGAGATTGCCAAGGGCGGAAATCACTTCAGAACTCGAGATTCCGATATGTGAAGGAGATTCTACCCTGCTCACAGTATCACCACTCAACAGTGACGGCTTCGGATGGAAATATCAGTGGCAGCTCGGAGGCATTGACTTGCCGGAAAGGACCTATGACACACTGATGGTAAAAGAACCTGCTCTCTATACTGTCATGATCAGTGAACCCAACGTATTTTTCACGGATACGCTCTGGTGCCTGAACTTTTTTGACAAAGATGTTACCGACCAGAATTGCGATCTTACCATTCCCAATGTTTTTACCCCAAATAATGATGGTATCAATGATCTTTTTGAAATCCGGAATCTTGAGCATTATCCAAATGCACAGATCGTGATTTACAATCGTTGGGGAAGCAAGGTTTTTGAACACAATGATTATTATAATAACTGGTGGGATGGGAATAATGTTCCTGATGGAACTTATTTTTATATACTTCGTTATACCCGGATGGGAAAAACCCGATATGCGGAGGGGACTGTGACCATCATACGATGACGTTTTACCCCTGACACCTGCCTTTTTTGCATCTGTTTCTAATTTTGCAACTATTTGTTTCTTTGTTTTTGAAAGAAAACGGTTGTTAATGTGAGAATGTCGAAAGGTCGAAAGGTCGAAATGTGTGAAATGTCCAAATGTCAAAATGGCTAAATGTCAAGAAGATACAATAACGATTTAGCTTTCATCCTATCTTTGCGCTTTTTGCGTGATTTAGCCTTTGCGGCTTGTAGTTATTTTTTACCGCAAAGACGCAGAGCACGCAAAGTTTTCAATGTGCAAATCCTAGCTGCTACCTACTGCTTACTACATACTTCTTACTTTCTCCCCCTCTCTCTCAAGTCCCTTAAGTCTCTCAAGCCCCAACTCCCAGCTCCCAGCTCTCAGCTCCCAGCTCCCAGCTCCCATAACCACCCCCTGTGTGTCAAACATCCTTTCACGGGTGTTTCATGTAAATTTTGCGAGGGATTCTATCCGCAGCATCAATATTTTACAATTAATTTTTGTGTTTTGGATGAAAGCATTAATTTTGGGGCTTTCAATTTTCCATTATACTAACATAACTGACAAGCTATGGCCAAAACGGAAGACCCCAAAGGGGGTATATTTAAACGAATTCTTGACAAGGTTGAGATTATTGGCAATAAATTGCCGCAACCCGTTACCTTATTTGCGATCCTGATTGTGGTTGTTTTGCTGCTATCATGGATATTCAGTGGAGTATCGGTAGTCAGACCCGGCACCGGGGGAGATACAGGGGTTGAAGCAGAATTCATCGTGGTGGAGAACCTGCTCACCAAAGAGGGTATTCAGCGGATATTCACCAGCATGGTGAATGTATTTGCCACATTCCCTCCGCTTGGCCTGGTTCTGGTGGTTATGCTTGGTATAGGTGTAGCAGAGCACACCGGTATGATCGCAGTAGCTCTCAGGGTATTTGTTTCCAAAGTACCCAAGTATCTGATCACCTTTTCCATTGTTGTTGCAGGGATGGTCAGCTCTGTTGCCGCGGATGCAGGTTATGTTGTGCTGATACCCATGGGTGCAGCCCTGTTTATGGGCATGGGAAGGCATCCGCTAGCCGGTATTGCCGCGGCATTTGCCGGGGTATCAGGGGGCTTCGGTGCAAACTTTCTGCCCACCGGTCTCGACCCCATGATAGCGGCTTTTACCGAACCCGCCGCCCAGATCATCGACCCCTTATATACGGTTAACCCGCTCTCCAACTATTACCTTATGGCTGCTTCAGTACCATTGGTTGGTATTGCCGGAACCTGGGTTACAGAAAAGATCGTTGTCCCCAGGCTGGGAGAGTATCGTCCCGATGGTGACCTTGTTTTCGAAGAATCAAGCAATGACGTGAAGCCACACGAGCGCAAGGCACTCAACTGGTCGTTACTCTCCATCTTGGTCGTGATTGCTTTGGTTGCTGTTGCCGTTATCCCGTCCAATGGCTTGCTTCGCGGCGAATTCGACGAAGTCACCGGCAGCCACAGTTTCAGACCATTTTACGACTCCCTGGTACCCATCATGTTTATTATCTTCTTCGTGGGGGGGCTGGTATACGGAATAGTGTCAAAAACAATCAAAAACGACAAGGACGTTTCGGATATGACTGCCAAGTCAATGTCAACCATGGGACTGTACATTGTGATCGCTTTTGTTGCGGCACAATTTGTGGCATACTTCAACTGGTCAAACCTGGGCAGCATCCTTGCGGTGAAAGGATCTGACGGCCTGGAAGCCATCGGGTTTACCGGCATACCGCTCCTGGTTGCGTTTATCATCATTGCCTCATTGGTAAACCTGATCATGGGAAGTGCTTCCGCAAAGTGGGCGCTGCTCGCACCGATATTCGTACCTATGCTGATGCTGATGGGATATGCTCCGGAAGTAACCCAGGCAGCCTATCGTATCGGCGACTCATATTCCAACATACTAACACCCCTGCTCCCATATTTCCCGCTCGTAATCGTATTTGCCCAGAAATATGACAAAACCGCCGGTATAGGTACACTCATTTCCATGATGTTGCCCTATGCCGTAGCGTTTATGATTGCAAGGATACCCATGTTTATTGTCTGGATATGGATTGGACTGCCGCTTGGCATTGAGGGGCCGATTTATTATGAACATGATTCAACACGTCCCGAAGCCCATCAAATCATAGAAGAAAAAGCAATCATTGAAGATAAAGAATTGACAGATAATACCCTGGTGATAGAAATAGTTGACTGACCAGGCTGTTGAACTGACTGAAGGGCCCCGGTTTTGCCGGGGTCTTTTGTTTTAGGCTGTTGCCTGATGAAGGCTTCCCAATACCGGTCGGCATATGAAACGCCCATGGCAGGATTTTTGGCACACAG
>SL_3KL_010_SEDDRAFT_10000797_pt1 | contig 27487 bp, 9 predicted proteins | sample SodLakKL_010_SED_2_FD_10381 | JGI IMG/M metagenome (IMG submission 10381)
AAATCGACTCTCCAGCTCCAGCTTGTGTCGCGGATGGTGCCGTAGGTGTAGCGGATACCCGGCTCTATTTCTATTCTCCATCCCCTGAACATACCGGTTTCCTCGGTTCTCTCAACCGACTTGAACTCCTGCCTCAATGCCGTTCCTTCACCCACCGAAAATCCGCCGTACATGGTCACGTCATCATCACTGCCATCGAGCTTGCGGTGGTCGTGGCGGATTTCGAGCCCGTCATCATGCTTGGTGAAAATCCATGTTCGCGAACGGTCCCAGTCTTCTTCTTCTTCAAGCTCGATATGAAAAGGCATCTTGAGCTGATTTTCATCACATTCCCTGAAGTGAACAATCAACAGCTCTGTGCCGGTAAGCATCTCATCTCCGGGCGGTTCCAGCGTGAGCCCGCCGGGGTAGGCATTGCCACACTGCTCGGCTAAAGCAGCAAAAAACTGCTCGTATGGCTGCTGTTCGGCCTGTTCGCCGCACGCCGCCGTTATGGCCATTACGGCACCGAGTATAAAGGTATATCGCTTCATGCTTACTGTATTTGATTGTTTTAAATGCCCGGCAATATATCAATTGAAACTTATTAATTCCGTGAATCTGAATAAATTGTCAATGAAGATCCGAAAAGCTAACTTTGTTGGCTGATAAATTATCTTTTGGTAAACAGGTAAGATTTTGTTCTCTTCTATCCATCTCAATTGCTATACTTAGGCGTTTGCGCATTATCTCATCAATGTTGAATGGACAATACGGGCAGCATAAATAAACACAACAGCAACAACTCGTTGAACCGGGAAGAAATCATTCCTGCAGTTGATCGAAACCTGCTTCTCTCGGAGCTGAATGAATCAACCTATCTCAGGAATACCAACTACTCCAATAATGAGATTCACCTGGTTGATCAACGGAATGCTCCCAATGTACTCAGGGAAATAGGCCGTTTGCGTGAAATGAGTTTTCGCGCGGGCGGCGGCGGAACCGGTAAATCACTTGATCTCGACGACTTCGACCTTCGCGCCAATCCCTATCAGCAGATGATAGTTTGGAGCAGCGAGCATCAGGAAATTCTGGGCGGATACCGCCTGTTCGATTGCAGCAAGGCAGACTTTATGCCGGATGGAAAGCCGGACATCACCATGTCGCGGCTGTTCAATTTTTCTGATGAATACCTCGAAAAATTCCTTCCCCAATCCATAGAACTTGGGCGTTCTTTCGTACAGCCTGAATTTCAGTTCCGCAATCAGAAAGCCGCGGTATTTGTGCTCGACAATCTCTGGGACGGTATCGGAGCCGTTGTGAGAAATAATCCGCATATCAAATACCTCTTCGGGAAAGTGAGCATCTATCCGCACATTCATCAGGAAGCTCAAAAGCTGATGCTTTCGTTTCTGAATGTCCACTTTAATTCGGGCAGGGATCTGATTACCGCAATTGATCCGGTTAACGTGCCTCAGGCCAGCGAGATTTTTTCAGGTGAGGATCTCAAATCGGATTACAAGCTGCTCCGTTCTGAGCTGAAAGCGTATGAGGCACAGATGCCGCCGCTCATCAATGCCTATATGAACCTGGATCCTGCATTTGAAATATTCTCCACCACCATCAATACCCATTTCGGCAACCTTATAGACTCGGCCATTCAAATTACGGTAGACAAGATTCCGGAACACAAACGTAAACGGTACTTCGGGGAGTAGAAAGAACTCTGTATCACAGACACCCAGAGCCGGAAAAAAGAAGTGCATTTAACAGCTGATCTCTTATTTTACAGCCGCTCAATTAAACCGTTACTATTTGTATGAGAAAGGCTTTCGAAGGAACCGTTCGGAAATGGCAGCATCCTGAAACAAGGCGCCGCATCTACTTCGGTGCGTTTATGGCGCTCGTTATTGCCGGCGTCTATTACGTAACCACATGGGGGAGTTTCCCCGAACAGAACGGACATTACGGATTTTGGTCCATCATGCCGCCGCTTGTTGCGATTGTGCTGGCTTTCTGGACGCGTGAAGTTGTGAGCGCGCTTTTTATCGGAATCTGTCTTGGAGGGGTTATTTCGGGAGAACTGAATATTGTGCAGGGCTTTCTGATCCCTTCCATCGGCACCGAAAGCTTTGCGCTGATTCTGCTGGTGTATCTATGGGCTCTGGGAGGCCTGATCGGAATCTGGACCCGCACGGGCGGCGCCGAGCGTTTCGCCACCTGGGCCAGCAATCTGATTGTTGTAGGACCTCGCTCTGCAAAATTCTTCACCTGGCTCATGGGCCTCATCTTTCACCAGGGCGGCACCATCAGTACGGTACTAACCGGTGCAACAGTACGCCCCGTAGCCGACAAGCACAAGGTGTCGCACGAAGAGCTGTCGTACATGGTTGACAGTACCGCATCGCCCGCGGCCACACTTATCCCCTTTAACGTGTGGCCGATTTATGTGGCCGGACTGGTTGTTGGTACTCTTGCAATTTTTGAAACTTCCGCAGATGGTATAGCCTTTTTCTTTCAGTCTGTTAAGTACAATTTCTATGCTATCTTCGCGATTCTAATCACCCTGCTTTTCGCATGGGAGATTTTGCCATGGGTACCCGGCAAGAAAATGAGAGCGGCCATAGAACGGTCGAGAACCAAAGGCTTGCTCGACAGAAAGGGCGCAACTCCGATGGCCGCAGGCGAACTTACCGACAGCAAGATTCCGAAAAACTACAATCCCGGACTAATCGACTTTTTCGGACCTATTGGTGCTCTTCTTGGGGTGGCGATTATTCCCTATGTTTATACCTTTTTTATTCTCGAATCCGACAGCCCAACGTTGCTCATCGCTGAAGCGTTTGTACTTGCCGTGCTTGCCGGTATCGGTATTGCCATAGCCAAGGGAATGCCGCTGCAGATAGCAATTAACGGATTTATTGACGGCTGTAAAGGTGTTACCATCGGTGCCATCATCCTCGCCCTTGCCGTAACACTTAAAGAAGTGGCCGACGCGGTTGGCACCGCCGATTACGTAGTTATGATGATCGGCGATCTGATCTGGCCGGCATTTCTGCCCGGTGTTTTAATGGTGCTCTGCATGATCATCGCTTTTTCAACCGGAACCTCATGGGGTACGTACGCGGTGGTATTTCCGATCGCCGTACCTCTTGCGTGGGCCGTGGTACCTGACGTGTTTTTCCTGCAACTCTGTTTTGCGGCTGTAATCGGCGGAAGCGTGATGGGTGATCAGTGTTCGCCGATTTCCGATACCACCATCCTGAGTTCATTGGCTACCGGTTGCGACCTTATGGATCACGTTACCACTCAGCTTCCTTTAGCTATACTGGCAGGCGTGCTTGCAATGATCGTTTATGCCTCGCTGGTAGTAGCGTTTGTTTAAAAAAACCGGAATAGCCGTGCAATACGATTTTCTAAAAACCCTTTCAATTGCGATCCTGGCAGTATCAATGTCTGTTCTTTGCCACGCTCCTTCAGTCAATGCTCAAAACAGTTCCTACAACTATATAGAGCCGGGGTATCAGATCACAAACATTTTGGGCAGCTTAGGCAGTTTTGTTGAGATTGAAGCCGGCAGAGAAACATCCGGTGGATTTTCATATGGTGCAACAGTCCATTTTCTGATTTCCGACATTCAAAGAACCTCCGGAACCATGACTGAAAGCATGAGTTCGCTTTGGTATATCGGGCCACGCATTCAGTACAGCTCATCCGTGAACGAAAATCTGTCGGTGTATGGCGGCAGCACATTTGGAATCGGAACCACCAACTATGAAGAAGCTCAACCGGGACTTGTTGTAAGCGGGGGATTTTTGATCGGCATCAGGCCCGAAGCCGGAATCAGGCTGCAGGTTTCGGATCGTATCCGGGTAAATGCCGGAGTGAACATGCTCTATGGAATTATTAGCTCCCGCTCCAATATTGCTGCAGCACCGGCGGCACGGATCGGGCTCAGGCTGGGCAAATAGCAGGGAACAGGGAACAGGGAACAGGGAACAGGGAACAGGGAACAGGGAACAGGGAACAGGGAACAGGGAACAGGGAACAGGGAACAGGGAACAGGGAAAATCTGGTTCAGGAGTTGTCCATTGTCAACTTCCTGATGTCAAATTTTAGGATTTAGGACATTAGAATTTTGGATTTAAAATTGTTTGGCTTTGGAAAATTGAACTATGGGTAAAGAGTTGACCACTGCCATTTTCCACTCATACAATCCCCGCCACTCCTCCTCTGCGTTCGTCGCCGGCACCGGCGTAGCCATTTGGACCGTGACTCACCACGTGCACTCCGCCGAAAAAGAGGTTTTTCTCTTTCCATGTTTTGTGATCGGGATAGTGCCTTGCAAGCTTTTCAACAACACGATTCTCAAAACCGGCCTCGATATTCAGCAGGCCTTCCTCGCAATGAATTCGGGGCGAGCTGACCGCCACTTCAGGATCCAATCCGAATTCGGCCAGGTTCATCAGCACCTGCATCATGGCTGACCGGATGCGGTTCGATCCGCCCGAGCCAAGAGCNGCACGNNTGCCGTCGGGCAGCTTCAGAATTGCGGGAGCCATCATGGAGGTCATGCGCTGCCCGGCCTGCCAGTTGTGAAATCCGCCCGGATTCAGATCCTCCTCACCAAGCATGTTGTTGAGCATCACTCCCGTTCCGGGGATCATCACCCCGCTGCCCTCCCCGTTGCTGCTGGTCAGCGAAGCCAGATTGCCGTGCCTGTCTGCCACACTGATCTGTGTGGTTCCCCGGAAAGAAGCCATCCTGCCGGCAATCTCCCGTTTATAGTCCACAAGCATTCCGGGGTCGAGCAATCTCTCTGCGGGATTATCGTACGGACTGTTTACGAAGGCATCCAGTTTAGCCTTGTGCGTCATATCCTGTATTGAAGCAAGAAGGGCCAGGTGTTGAACCGACCCAAACTGCAGATCCCCTGAATTCATTTCCTCCATTAGCTTCAGCGCAAACGCGATCAATACTCCGCCCGAAGATGGCGGCGGATTGATTGAGACGCGGCTTTTTCGGAAGCCTAACAGCAACGGATTCCGCTTCACCACCCTGTAGCTGTGAAAATCTTCCTCTGTGAGATGCCCACCCAGTTCACTGCACAACTCCACGACTGTTCTTGCGATCTCACCCCTGTAGAACAACTCCTCTCCATCTGCCGCCAGCTCTTCAAGAAACGATGCCAGCTCCGGCAGCTTCAGGATTTCCCCTTCTCGTATCAGCCTGCCCGGCTCACGCCTGCTGCCGAAGATTCGCAGGGTTTCATCGGTTGACCTGTAAATCGGCTCAATAATGTCAAAAATCTGTGACTGAAAGGCGTTTACTGTCATCCCTTTTTTAGCAAGAGCAATGGCATATTCGGCAAGCTTTGTCATCGGCATGGTGCCGAGATCGCGCTGGATGGCAAACAGGCCTTTCACCATGCCCGGAGCGGCCACCGATCCCGCCCCGATATGAAACTCTTGCCGGGCCTCCCCGAAATCGGCCGTGATGGGAGCGAACTGAACACGGGAAACCGGCTGCTTTTGAAGGGGAGTCTGAACAAAAAAATCGTACACCGTCTGCATGCCATCCTCTTTTTCGGCCAGCAGAAACCCGCCGCCGCCCGGTGAGGTGAGTACCGGCTCCGCCACAAACGCAGTGAGCTGGGCCGCCACTACGGCATCAAAGGCGTTCCCGCCCTCGCGCAGTATCAGCTCAGCAGCCGCGGCCGTATCTGGGTGTCCGGCAGCAATGGCACCGATCGGTTTGTGCATGTTGTCGTTTAATGGTTATTAGTTATCCGTTAATTGGAGCATGAGTTCGAGATAAGAATTTGGAAACGAGCAAGAATCTCCCCTCCTTCGTAAGGAGGGGCCGGGGGTGGTTACAGCAATTTGATTGGGGATACATTTTGAGAAATAAGTTAATCTCGTTTCCAACCACCCCTAAATCCCCTCCTTGAAAAGGAGGGGACTTTTCGTTTCCATATTCAAGCATCTGATCTCGAACCCACGTCAATTGTATAAATCTACATTGAACATAGCTACCCCAATTATACGATTAACCATTAAACGAATACACCTTTGACGAGTCTTTCACATTTCCGCTGCTTCATCGTACCGGCCCAGCCTGAAGAGTATTTCCCTTAGATATTTTCTTAGCTGCTCGTTCTCGGGATTGGTGAGGTAGTAAGGCTGCCAACGCTGCACAAGCATGTCGAGATCGCCGGTTTGCCTGTAGGCTGAAATCAAACTCCGATAACCCAGCTCGCTTTCCGGCTGCAGGGATTGATACCGGTGCCACGCCCGGCGCGCCTCCTGCCAGTTCTTCTGATACTCATAAATTCTGGCCTGCAACACATGGGCTTCCGGCTGTTCCGGCATTATTGATATGGATTGTTTAACCAAGGCAAGCGCTTCCTCATATCGCCGGTTCTCAAACTCTTTTTTTGCGGCAAAGTAGATGATTTCTCCCCGCTCGCCGTGTTCCTCTTTTAAAACAAGAAGTACTGAGCCTGCCTCATGATCGCTGCAATGTTTTAATACAAAATCAAAGGCATTGTGTAGCAGTAAACGGGTATCTTCGAGCTGTTCCGGACGGCGGTCAATTTCTCTTTTTGCCTGCGGTGCGGAAGCAAGCTGCTCCATATGGCTGCCCAGTCTGGTTCGTTTTTCAAGTACTTCTTTATACCCGGACTGAACTGCTTTTGCTGATAACCGGCATGCATTAATAGCTTCTGAAGCAGATGCATGATACCGGGCCAGTGAAAAATACACCTTTGCGTAAGGTTCTTCGAGTTCAGTTAGTTTCTCATAAATGGTACGTGCGGCCGCCAGACCCTCTGCATTTTCTTTTGAAACCGCCTGGTTGAGCAGCGCCTCAGGTTTACCGTGTAATCGGTAGAGGTTCTCCCATATACCCGCTGCAGTTTCAAAATCTTCAAGGTCCATGAGCACCCATCCCAGGCGTTCAAGCAACTTTTCTGATTCCGGCACTATCTCAAGCCCTGCCCTGTACTCTTCAGCCGCTTTTTCCGGCAGCCGTTGCAGTTCAAGCATCCTTCCTTTGTGGATAAATGCAGTCTCTTCATAGCCCGCAAAACCGCTAAGAGTGTCGAGTTTTTCGGCCGCCTTATCCCAATCTCGCATTGCTTCGTGCCGTGTGGAGAGTTCAATCAAAATCTCCGGGTCATCAGGAAAAGCTTCCCTCTTTTTACGGATGATCGTGAGCTCGCCTTCGGCATGGCCCATTCGCCGGTTAATGGCTGCCAACTCATCAAAAAGAGCCGGATTATGGGAAAACTTCTCTATCAGCAACTCCGCATATTCATCGGCCTCCTCACGCCTTTGATCTACAATAAGTGCTCTGAGCCTGGAAAGGTGCAAATCAAGGTTTTCAGGATCGTTCTCAATCTCTTGCTCAAGCAGATCGATAACCCGGTCTATTCTCTGCAATTGTGCCAGAACTGTGAAACGGAGCTCCCTGGTGGGCTCATGAACATCATCAATAATCAGCACCCGCTCTATACTATCGAGCGCTTCATCAAATCTCTGCATTTGATAATAGGCAACGGCCAGGTTGTGCCATGCGGCAATGGATTCAGGCTGATGATTTGTCACCTTCCGAAACCATTGGGCTGCATCACGGAACTGACTGCCCGCGGCGGCCTGTGTACCCATCGCGAGATACACATAGCTCAGCCTGTCGATCACCTGCGAATAAAGCTCCGGATCGTGTTGTCGGGCATGGCCCTTCAGGTTCTCGTACAGTTCCAATGCCTGACAGTTACTGCCTGCCTGCAGATAAAACTCACCCTGAAGTTGCTTCAGGTAGAGATCGCCCGGAAACTGCTCAAACCCCCTCTCCAGTTTTGCCTGGGCTTTAAGAAGCTCTCCCCGCATCATTTCAGCAGCGGCATAAAATCTGTAATAATCCGAACCCAGTTCCTGTTTATTTGCAGTTTGCAACAGTTCGATAGCAGTTGCGGGTTCTTCGATGGAAAGGTGGTATTCAATATCTGATGCGCTCTGTGCCAGGGCACCTGTGAAGGCCAGAAAAAAAATCAATATCAGAAATGAATACTTCATTTATATAATTACTGCTGACGTAAACTTACCGGGCGGCTGGGCATGCTTACGTTTCCAAACTCATCAAACGCCCTTATTCGGTACCACACTCTTTCCTCCATTTCAATATCGGCCCAAGAGACATCATCAGCTCCCAATTCTGCCACCAATTCATAACCGGTGGTGGATATTTCTGATCGATAGATTCGATACCCCGCCAGGTTAGAGGAGCGTACACCCGCCCAGCGGATTTCTACCTGGCCATCGTCTGTTCGCAGCATATGTACATTCCTGACCACGGGCGGCCGATTTGAATCGGCAACACGTATTTCATGAACGGGAGGATTCAGGCTCACATTATCAAAGGAATCTACAGCAGCCACTTCATAGCGGTAGGTTGCTCCGCGCTGCACGTTACGGTCAGTAAAGGTTATTTGATGGCGGGGCACCAATCGTTCAATAGAATCTTCCGGGTTCTCCCCGGTTCGGGTAACACGATATTTAACCACATCTCCTGAAAGCGACTGGCTCCATGCAAGCGATACCTGCCTGCCGTTGGTGCGGGCCGTAAGTTGTGAAGGTGCCTCTGGCGGAGTGAGGCCAGGAATCTGGAGGGCTACAAACAGTGTATCGCTGATATTCTGTGAGCTGTCGGCGGCGGCGATACCATAACTATAAAATACCCCTTCAATGAATCCTTCTCCTGCAATACCGCGGTCTGTGTAGCTAAAACCTGTCAGGTGATCGTGATTAATCTGCGAGTAGTTAATGGTTGCATCAGGCACCTCGATCCGTCGAATCAAAAGATATGTTAAAAGATCGGAAGCGGGATTTTCATCCTCCCAGGCAAGATCCACGGTGTCGTTCTCCTCATTATAGATAGCAAGCAGATTCTGAGGCATGGATGGCGGAGTGCGGTCGGGCACAAAAACGGAGGTAAAACTGCTCCATTCACCTTCGTTGCCCCACTCATTCACAGCACTAACACGGTAGAAATAGTACCGTCGATCATCCGGAACGGTATCTGCAAAGAAAGGATCATCAACCGGAATGGGTTCGTCTGTGATCAGTTGGTAATCGGAGTGAGAGTCCACGGCTCTGTAAATTAAATACCCGGTCACCCTCGGGTCCGGGCTTTGAAACCAGCTTAACATTACTTCGTGCCCTTCCTGAAATGATCCACGCACTCCGCGAACGATGGGTGGAGGGGTTGGATCAACAGTTTGAACCGTTGCACTTTCGGTTGAGCGTGTTGCCTGCCGGATGATATCAATTGCTTCAACCCAAAAAGTGATCTCAATACCCGGTTGTGGCAAGGGTATGCGATACGTGAATGAGCTGAGGTTGGAATCGCGTGCTATCGGGTTGGTATGTGCCTTGGAAGATGCATCATCACCCTCTGCCTGCATCATTACCCGGAACGCGATTACATCATCAAAACGATTGCCGATTGCACGGGTAAAGTCCCAGCCAATTTCAATAAAACCTTCATCCTGTTTTGCAGTAATATTTTGGGGTGCTTCCGGCCTTGTAGCTTCAAGCAGTAAGGAGTGCTCAACAGGTTCACCAATTGCAGTGCCGCGGTCGTTCACAACCTGCACCCGGTAAGTTACTTCACTGCCGATGGGTGCATCCGTATCAATAAAGCGGCGGCCAAGCAAATCGGCCACTTCCGGCCTGAAGATGGTGAGAAAACGGTTTACCTCGCGATTGGTTCGCAGTGCAAAAAACGTACCCTGGGCATCATCCCTGTTTAAGAATGACCGGATCTCCTCAAACAGATCCGGGTCAAGCTGCTGCTGCATTTCCGCCGCAGTTATTGCCGGCATAACAGGCTCTTCGGTCAAAAGTTCAAATTCACCACCTTCAGTACTTCGGTAAATAAGCACACCATTTCCCAAACCAGGGGTTAGGAAATGGTATATATGAGCAGCCTGGTCCGCTTCATGAACGGCAATGTACATGTCGGGCTGTTGGGCTAAAACCGGAACAGCCATTAACATTGATGCGATTATTGTTTTGATCGATTTAATCATGGTAAATAGAACTTGTCATTAAATACGTTTCTTTCATTCAAAATTGCAAAACCCGTACGGTTATGCCTGTAATTACATACCCTCGGATGGATCACAAGCAGCAGGCCTCCTCCAATTTCAATCGAGGTATATTTATCATTTTTCTGCAGATGCAAAGCCATCTCCCTTTGTGATTACAATCTGCTCCTCAAATGTTGACCGCACACCTGCACCACTCTCTACTTCTATTGTGATGTTCAGGGTACCACTATCCAGTAAATCATCAATTGGAATTCCTGAAAACTGGGCATCGGTAACAGTTGTTAAATTTGGGAGGTTATCTGTATAAGACACTCTTCTTTCTAACACAGAACTGCCTTTAGCTTCTGATATGGTAATCTTCACATACCTGATTCCCGAACTAAACCCATTAACAGACAGTGCATTTACATCGAGGAGTTTTTGATTTTTACCATTCACAACAGAATAGTAACTGTTCGTTTCTATCGATTTTAATTTGGGTTGCCGTAAATCAAACTTCACGCCGGGCACAACTACCGATTGAGAGAACGTTCCATTTCCTGACACAGCCCTGACAACAAGATCCAATTCCGAATTTGCGGCCTGCATGGGTATTCGGAAATAAGGTGCTGAATTGCCCAGTGAAACCAAATCATCGTTTGTGAAATCAATGGCTGGCGTATGACCCGTACCTTCTGGCCAGGCTCTAACTGCTGATCCATCCTCACTTCGATATGAGAACTGATAGCCTACAATACCGCTTTCTGGGTCGTTGGCCAGTTGCGGCAGAAACACCCTCAACCCGTTATTTCTCGGCTGTACGGCAACTTGTGGAGCCGCAGGGGGAGTGGGATCGGGGTGTCTGATCTCATAGGTTTTCACATCAGAAAACAGCCCGGCATTGTTTTGAGCCCTTGCATGGACATACCAGGTGCCAAACGACGGAAGCTGAACGTTTTCAAACGTAGTTGTTTGAACAACATCAACCTTGTCTCTGTTAGCGAACATCCCCTGGCTGCCTTCTGAATTTTGATTCAGTACCACCTCGATGTTCTTGATGCCTGAAACCGAATCGAAAGGATCTGCGATTTTGATGTCTCTTCTGTAGTCACTTAAATCAACCTCTTCAACGTGTACAACAGATGGAGATCTCGCCGGCATAACACCCTGAACAACTGTACCAGACATAAAACTTGATGGCGGTTGTGCAGGATTATCTACCCAGGGGTAGCCGCTGTTGTTATCGATTTCATCATCGTACCACTGTGGAGGTGTAGTATCCAAAATCAGGGTTCTGCTTTGAATAGATGAAGTGGCAGAACCATCGGCAGCTACTGCTCTTGCCTGAAGAATGTAATGAGTTTCATTTTCTGCAAATTCCGGTTCGTTCAGCGTTCCGGTAAGAATGGTATTGCTTCCGGCATAATCTCTCACTCCCGGCACTGTTTGCCAATCCATTATGGTTAACCCGTTTTGAGCAAGTAATCTTACTTCGAAACGGTTAACGCTTGCGCCGGATGCAGCCAATTCAAGCCGCAGTTCATCGGAATTATGTGTGTACCATGTCTGCCAGTTACCCGTTGTTTGAACGCCTGATAATACTTTGATACCATACAGGTTCGGTACTGCCGTTTGCATCACTTGCTGGCCACTGCCAGGCCATGCCGGAACTAACGCCATATGGCTGAAACCGGCGAAACTATCGCCCGCAGAGGCAACTGTTGATGAGAAATTGCCCTGCACCGATACCGGTATTCCTGCACGGCTTCTTGCCCTAAGGTTTACATGGTACGCATTTGTAAATTCGTTCTGGGCAACTTCCATGTCTCCGGCTCGAAGCCAGGAATAATGAACAAACGAGTTTGCCTTACTGATTGCCAGCGGAGCCGGGTTTGGGCTAGCGGAAATACCCAGTTCCACATTCCCCACCCCATCCATCACATTTTGCCACGGGCCGGAAAAATTCCATGAAAGTGTATTTCTGGATATGAAACGGTCCCTGAAGGTGTTTGACGGCGTAAGTTCTGAAAGTCTGTTAAAATTTCCGGTCAGACTGCTGATTGCCGGTGGCTGCAGCCAGTTCTGAAGCTCATCTTTAAACGAGAGAATCTCAGAAGTAGTATATAGCGGAGGCGATTCTACACCACGACTTGTGCCGGTTCGGCCAGAATCCCCATCCCTATCGAAACCGGCTTGAAGGAATTGTGCAAACGAATCTGTCCTTTCTCGTTCTTCCTCTTCATCGGCATCATCTTTTTTCTGGAAATTGACGATATCATCCTGATGTTCCTGGTAAAAAATTCTATATGCATCAATCAGGCTGTAGAGTGTTTCCGAAAGCTGGGTTTTCAGAGAAAATAGCTCAGCCATCTTATCAGTGTATCCAAGGTGGTTGTCCTTAAAACTATCGATCTCCCCTGCTGCGGCTTCATTGAAATCACCGGCGGCTGAATTGTATGCATTTCTAAGCTCACTAAACGCAGCGTAGTGGATGCCATACCAGAAATTCTCAGCCGTAGTTTCGAAACCCTCTTTGATGGTTTCTATGATTTCTAAGGTTGTATCAAGTGCAGCTTCATAAGTGCTGGTATTCGCCTGTGATGGCAATGTATTTATTAAGTTCTGACCATTATTAATCACAGAGTTTATAGAATAGTTTTGGTTAACCATTGCGGTAAATGGAAACACACCATCATTCACAAACGCAAATAATGTGTTTCTATACGTTGTGAGGGCCGTCTGTAAGCCTTCAGCAGCATTCTCGTAACCAATACCGGCAAAGCCCTGCATTTGTTGAGTTCGGGCGATGGCTATTTCACCGGCAACAGTTATACAGTCAATAAAACTGATTGTGCCTCCGCCTCCCACAATGTTTCTGCATTGGTTAGGATGCATTGTGGCTATACGGTCCCATGAGAATTCGATGGCCTCCATGATCTGGTTCTCCTGATTCACAAGTGCATCGTACAGCTCGGAATACTTTTGTAGATACTGCCGATATTCACTCACCTCTTCCCCGATATATTTGAGCATATTAGAATGTGCCGAGGCGTAGCGGTTTCCATGGTCGAGAAGATCCTCTTCGATGGCCTGATCCAAAAACTGAAGATTTGCAATGGCAGCAGAGATAGCCGTACGCAGCTCTAAATCCCGCTGTTGTAACTCCTCCGGCTCCAGCCCACTCAGACCGGCCATACTTTCATCGATAAACTGCATGGTTTCCTCTCGCGAAATGGTAAAGTTACTCTTCACATTTACCACCAATCCATCTTCATAGAGTAGCTGATCTTCGCCTTCTCCGGTGGGATCTGCCATCGGTTCTATGGCTTCAGAAAGCGTTTCGAGGCTTTCAATGGCATAAACCTGCACTTCCTGGTATCTCTGGTGTACTTCATCTTTATGGTCATTCAGGCTGGAAAGTGCGTTTTCCAGATCCGCCTTAGCCTGCGTTTTATATGAATCGTCTGGAAAATCGGGGTTCACCAAAATGTTTGCATTCACCCACTGAAAAGCAGCGGGCAACTGTTGGCCTTCATAAATTTGCTCCTCAATATTGATGACAGCGGCCAATGGTAACAGCCCTATCGTTGCAAGCCCTGAATGCTGATTACGTAATTGATTTACATTTTGTACGGCCTGCCCGGCTGCAACAAGTTCTTCTTCCGACATGTTCACATCAAAATCGGGCAGCTGGAACAGGAAGTTTACCGCATCACTCATGGCAGACTCCATATCTGAAGCCTGGCCTGATGCATCATCTACGAGTGCTTGCAGCTCCGGGCTGAGCGAATAGGCTACCTCAACTTTAATATTTGGCATTTCTCCAAGTACATACAGCATCTCAACAAGGATAAATCCTTCGATGGATGCAAAGTCGCCTGCTTGCAGCGCCGCCAGGGCAAAACCTTTCAGGTAGGTTGAGTTTGCTGTTTGTTCGTATGCAAGCTGAAGCTGCAGAGATACAAAATCAAAACCAAAGGCTGATGCAGAAATCGACGCGCTTGCAAACGCTCCGAGGTTAGGGTTGTTAATGTCGGGTACGGCCCATACTTTGGCATCAAGGCTGCCTTCAAGTGCGGCAAGGCCCAGGTTTAGATCCGCCGTAACGTTCATGCTCGCAAAAAGGCCCGCGGGCGAAATAAAAAATTGACCGCTGCTTTCAAGGCCCACAATCCATGCCTGGTAATTGCCCCAGAGTGCCCAGTCTACCGTTACCGGGGGCCCAAAAGCTACCTCCACGGTGTACCCAATATTTCCGCTGCCCTCTAATACAGGGTAGGTTATACCCGCATAAATTTCTCCTCCAATTACTATCTCGCTGGAACTCCATTTTACGCCTGTACCAAGATCGGCTGAGATATTACCCTCCTGCATCAGCAGCACGCCGGAAGCATTTAGTTGTATAAACTCGTTGGTTAATGCAAATAGGATATTGCCCTCCATAGCATACACTCCGGCCTGACCCAGCATGCTGAAACTTCCATAAGCCAGGACAGCGAATTTAATATTGTCAGAAATATCCGGCATCCCCCAGTCATTCAGGTTGGATACATCCACGCCAAGAAACGGCGAGCTGTATATGGCCTCTATTACATCGCTGGTTGGCCTGTAAAAAATGCCCCCGCCAATTCCAGTAAGGTTAATTACAGGTGGTGCTTGTGGTATAAGCGGAATGCCTGGATTAAATCGCCCCGCTATGAACAGGCCCATGCGGAAGTCGTTGCCATCTTTCTCAAACTCGCCTGCAAGCATAAAACCATTGGGGCCAATACTTGCACTGCCCGCCGCCATTATGTAGAACCTGTCGTCGCTCGATTCATAATTGAGCGTGAGGTTCATAGAAACCAGCCCATCCGCACCCTCAATCGAAAGGTTGGCATTATCGATAAACACCCGCCTGTCGCCTTCGGTTGTTTCGTAGATTTTGATCTGATCCACGCCGCCGCTAAACAGACCTGTGAATGATACTTGGAGTGCAGAACTCTCATCATCCGCTCCTTTAAAGTGCAGGAAGTAGTTTACAGCAATCTCTTCAACCATTGGTTCCGGATTGTCCGGCACATCATCAGGGTTTTCCGGAATTTCATCGACCGCCATTTCAACCACGCCTCCAACAACATATTCGTACGTTCCCAGGCTTACATTCACAATTCCCATAATCGAAATTTCCACTCCCGTGAGAGTGGGCCATTGTATGATGGGATTTTCATCCAAACCGGGAGGAACACCAACTACAAAATTGTCAAATCCAATGCCTGCCCCGGTGCCTCCCGAATTATTGGAACCCTCCACGTTGGGAATGTTAAACTCAAATGAGCCGCTTGCATCCAGCACCAGCGGCCAATGTTGTGCATGTTCCGGCAGATCATCCCTGGGCACAGTTTTTATGTTGGCTAAAGTCATTTTGAATACCCCTAAGTCTACTTCAATACCTGTTGCCTCTACATGCCAGGTGAATGACTGATCACCTGCATTGTAGCTGAACCCGGGTAAATCCGGATTATTAAAATCACCAAAATGCACCACTTTGTCTGTTTTCCAGCTACCGCCATCCTGTTCAAAATAAAGCCCGGCATACCCGTAAAACTCTGAATCGAGAGGGCTCAACAGATCTACATTTACACCTAAACCGCGTACTTCAAATAGAAAGAAATCTCCAAGCTCTATAAAGTTAAAGGCATCAGTGCTCTGATTGTCTTCCATATCGGCAAGGGTCTCAAAGCCAACATAAACACCCAACTCCGATACGACCTGGCCATTGTTTTTCTGCGTAAGGCTCAGAGATCCGCTGATTTCATCTACACCCGATCCGTCTGCAATTCCATCGGGCAGGTTCAACCCCACACCACCTGTAAATCTTAGCACATCATAACCTTCTTCGTCTTCACCTTTAAAAAGCTCAATTGTATCAATCCATGCGTAGTCTTCCACAATATAGATTGAGTCTGCCAGGCTCACGTCAATCTCAAAATCGAGATTTGTATTGATTCTGAGTGTGTCAAAAACAACTTCTGTATCGAGAATGGTTAAATTACCAGCAATGGATATGCCGATAACATCATTATCGAACACAAGGCTGGCTCCGGTAATATTTCCGGTCATCTGTTCATTAAAAAGTGAAAAGTCAGGTTTCTCTGTTTCACTACCCCCTGTATACGAAATCGATTCCGCGCCTACACTTATTCCGTGTTCATTATTCACGGTTAAACCCAGTTTTTCGGCATGGAGCGAAAATTCCGACCCCAGCAGATCCGAGAATCCGATCGCGCCTGTAATCCAGGTGTGCAGTTCGCCTGAGCCGTTTTGTGTTGACATGGTGATAGAACCTCCAAATGCTTCCACACCGAGGGATGCCAGGCCAAGATTTATTTCCTGTTGATCTTCAAGATTCATCGTTAAATCCCAAAGATAATTTCCATCTTCTCCTTCCCATATGGCATTGTAGTAAAGGGGATTGCGGTCGTCACCCGATGCCATATAATCCAAATCGAAGTAGCCGGAGAAGCGCAGCGCATTTTCACCGCCAATGGCCAGTTCTATTCCGTAGATGGCAAATTCCCCTCCAACCCCCTCACTGATCGATTCGGAAATGAGCGGTTCTGTTTCTGTGTCATAAACGTATGTGCCAAGTGCAAATGAACCCTGCTGAAAACCGCCTTCGGTCAACGTAATTTCCTCAATCTCAAGCTGATCAGCACTCAGCCCAAAATGATTCATCATTGATTCAGGCAAGTCGAGCCGTGCAGACATCGACAACTGAAATCCGGACTCAGTTGAGCTGTAATCGAGCCCGGTTAATGTGAGCGGGAACCCGGTTTTTTCCAGCAGACCGGGTGCGTCAAACGATACATCGAACGAATGCACTGCTGTAATTGCCGAATAGTCGTTGTTCAGTGCCACATCCAGGTTATCTACTGTAGCAGTTATTTGGTTGCTTACCCCAAATGCATCTATTACAAGGGAAACGCCACTTGCCGCTAACCTGCGATTCCCATCCACCATTTCTTCACTGATATCGCTGTTTTCGAGGTCGAGATAGGCTATGGACTCGGATGGCAGAGGAATGCGGTTGGGCAACAGTGAAGCCAAAATATTGATACCCATGAACTCAAGCTGGTTGTTTTCGTAGTACGCCAGCACGGTTTGTCCTTCCATAAGGTTTATACGCCCTGATTCCATACTTACCGGCAGCAATGCTCCCGGCTCATTCAGAGCGAGGCGGAACGGTTGCCCTTCTTCATCTTCTACAACCTGAATGTTCAGGTCACCAAAAAATGACTGGCCGCCTTCTGCATCAACGTTCATACCCGCAATATTCAGCCAGCCTACCGCGTCGCCGGAAAGTGAGATGCCATTCATGTCAAGAGTCAACCCTCCGTTAAACACCGCGCTGAAGTGGGCTTCATCGGGAGTATCAATATCCACATTCCCTACATCCGGCACAGAAATATTCCACGAATGGCTGCCGCCTGTCAGGCCAACGTTAATCTGAAGAGCGCTATCAATAGAGAGTGATCCGCCGGTTATAGCAAAGGTCTCGAACGAAAATTGCAGACTGTCCAGTGCTACATCCAGCGAAGCCGTCTCGCCAAGCAACAGGTTCGATTCACCTGAAATAGTAAAACCGTCCGGATCGAGCCAGGCCTGGTTTACCTGTAAATCAAGAAACGGGTTTTCCAATGATGGAAGTGAGTAGCGGAATGGAACATCTACGTCGATCGATCCGCCGAGAATCTCAAAGTTGAGAAGGTCGATTTCCAGGGAACCTTCAGCAGTTGGAGAGCTTTCAATGCCCACACCTGGAAGCGGCGGCAAAATCAACGTTGCCGAGCCATCAAGTATGGCGGTTTGATTCTCTTGTGATGTTGAAAATATGAGTGTACTCGTTCCCATTTCCAGCGCCAGCGGCCCCAGTTCTCTTCGGCCGCACGGATTTATTTGCACTTCTCCGGCAAACTCCGACCCGCCAACAAGCTGAAGCGCTATTTCCGACGGATCGCAATTCTCCCCGTTTGAATCAAAGCCCGGCAAATCATATACCTGCGCACTAAACATAAAATCGAATTGCTGCACATTATTATCCACGTAAAACACACCGGAAGCTTGCTCAAGAACCGCTTGAACCGGGCCGATTGGAATTGGTAGCCCACCGTTAAACGTTCTGGCTGATATGTCCCCATTTAAAAACCCATCTGCAATCGTTGCACCCTGTATGAAAAACTCAGTCTGGCCAAGTACACTCAATGATGGAGTATTGGTATCCTCAAATGCAGGAAGACGCAGGGTAAAATCGAACTCCGGTTTTATATCCAATAGCGCCAATGGGTCCCACTCCGACCAATCTATTTCAAACTCATCAATGCTGATGAAATCGGTTTGTAGCCGGACTCCGAACACATCGATTTCAGGAATATTCAGGGGAAGGCCTGGGTTGGTGGGATGAAGATCAAGTTCGGCAATGTGTAAACGTTCTTGATTTAGATTAATATCCGGTATGGGTATGGTAAACGTTTCATCATCGAGTGTAAAACCCATGTACATATCCATACCAAGCTCAAAGGTAAAGCCTGTACCGGGCTGATAGTTCAGTGATAAATGATTCACCTCTTCAACCCCTGCAAACACCGGCCCCAGTTCGATATGTGTGGGTACTGTATCGTCCATTTCAATAGCAGAACTGATATGGAAACGGCCATTGTTTAGCCACTCCGCCCCTATTTGCGCATAGGCAACAGCATTGTCTCCATCAAAAAACCCGATGCCACCGTCAAAATTGAGGTTAAGCCGGTTCATGAGGTTTGCCCCTGCATTTGGGCTCTCATTCATTTCAATGTTCAGCTCATTGATTACAAGCTGCACAAAGTCGAGGCCGGACACCAGTTCGATCCGTTCGTTCAGGCCCGTGAGTGTCAGCGACCCGCCGAAGTTTCCATCGGCATTCACATAAAACATGACATCCGGCGATTGTTCAAAAAGGTGGTCAAACAGTGTTATTTGCCCGTCCACAAAAAGTTTTCGCACTTGTTCTCCATCCACATCTCTAAAGCCGAAGCTCAGATGCCTCATGGCTATCGGCAGGCCGAGAGGGGTGAGGTCAACAGGATCAAATCCTTCCGGAATGGATGCAATAATCTCGCCCTGAAGAAGGGTATGGCTGCCACGCTCCAGTTCTACCTCGTTCAATGTTACCTGCCACGCAGGAGTTGGCCCACCCAGGCCGGCAAGTATAGGTGCCTCGAAATTGAGTGTTTCACCTTCGATGGTTGATAAGGCAATTCGATCCTCTTGTATGGTATAGTCCACCAACAGCTCACCATCATCACTTCGCAGTGTTACCGATGCGATGTCGGCTGTGGGCAGGTAGAGAGTTTCCGGTATTAGTACTTCGTACCACTGCGGATCGGCAAAAAACCCGCCCGACTCCACCCATGCCACTCTGCTGTTGTTCAGAAATAGGTTCATTTGGCCTGTGGTAATTACCGGCGAGTTAAAAGCAAGCCTCATTCCGGCATCTTCAACGGGTACGGAGTCGTCGCCAAATTCAACATTCAGTTCGGGCAGATCAAAACCTGCAAATCGCAGGCCCGCGCTGGCCGAACCTGAAAGAAAAAGTCCATCCCTATCCAGCACAATACCACTACCCAGGCGAGCCAGGAAACCTGTGCTCAAGGTTTCGGGCAGGGTGGTGTCGGCATCAGAGAGTGAAAATGACACCGGCAGGCCGCCTCCTGCATCCGGGTTGTTGCCATCCAAGTCGCCGCGAATGGCGAGTACTTCCATAATCACTACCTCACCGCTTTCAATTCGGCCATCAAAGCCAACCTGCACTTCATTAAAGAGTACATCAATCGAATCGTCTCCCACTAATAACGATTGTTGAGCATCCACATAAAAACCCTCCCGGTTCAGCACTATTTGCTCCAGTTCAAATTCCATGAAGGGGTTTTCTTCGGGCAGCCGCCAGATGTAAGGGCCTTCAATTTCGAGGTAGAGATCTTCGATTTCGCCTGTAACAAGATTGATGGCAATATGGCCCTTGCTGGTTAGGTTTTGGCCATCTCCACTATCGTACTCCAGTTCGGCCGTGGCAGTGAGCCTTGCACGCTGCCCCAACTGGCCCGCCCTGAAGGCTACGGTTGCATCAGTCAGCGACAGAGAAAAACCGCCAAGCTCCAGCGGACACTCAGTATTCCCACTTAATTCGCCTTCAAAAATTCCGTCTCCCCGAATGGACAAATCGCCCGTCAACAGCTCTGTTGAGCTTTGATTTTCCCCGCAAGCAAACGGCGCTCCCGCCATCAGGGCGGTTTCAATTTCAATGTTCGCAGTTTGATTGAACCCTTGTGCGCCTACTGATCCGCCAAACGAACCTTTGATTTGCTTGAGTTTCAACCCGTAATCTTCTCCACCCACAAAACCGGGGCCAAAACTGGTGAAACACCCCTCAGCAGGGAGGTCGGTTGTTTCTACCATTGCGCTAAGCTGCCCGTTGCTAAATTCAGCTTCTGCAAGACGAATACCTACATCCTGCAGGCACTCGGGAATCTGTACCCTCGGTTTCACGGTGGTACACCCCAAACGCAGTTCCGCATCGAAAAAGAACTCAAGCGGAAAATCAACAGTGCTGGAAGCGGGCAGGTAGTCGGCCCAGGGCAGAACAAATTCCGGCATGTGGAACCGTTTTGGCTGTACAAAAAAGCCGCTGATACACCCTTCTGAATTTCTGAGCTGGTTTTCATCATACTCTCTTTCCCTGAACTCAAGCCCCTCATCGCTGATGGCATCACTCTCTTCCGGGTCTTGCGGGCCATCATCGGTTGGGGTTCGAATCGGTTCACGACCCGGTTCGGGCGGTGTCGTTTCGTCTACATCGTCATCTTCAAAGGAATCGCCTGGCTGCTGACCGGGTTGGTCACCAGGCTGGACGGGATCGGATGGATCATCGTCACCTGGCGGTGTGGGATCATCGCCGGTCTGGGCGGCATCATCGCCGGGTGATACCGGATCATCTACATGTTCCTCGTCATCCGGGTCCTGACCGGGCTGTTGGCCGGGTTGTGACGGATCACTCATATCACTTTGGCGACGTTCGAACTGAAATGCAAGGTCCTGGTTGGCCGGGATGCGGTACCCCCAGCCATCATCCTCCGAATAGCTGATTTCGGGCGTTTCAAGATTGCGTATGTGCAGGGTACCGATACCGAGATTTAATGACGGATTGGTGAGACAGCTTGAACTGAACGATTGCACAATCACACCATCTTCATTGTTGATGCCAAGCTGCATGGAGCTGCTGCAATCGGGGCCGGTAAAGAGATTCAGGTTCAGGTCTGCCGACAAACTCATGTTGAAGGCTGTCTCCCCGTTTGCATTAGAGCTCAGGTTGCCCACCGCCCGTTTGCCCTTCAACGCAACCAGGTCGTGGCCCTCACTCAGGGGTATCTCCTTGTCGAGATCACAATCGAATGCCAAACCGGCTCCATCCTGACCGATGGAGATTGTTCCGATCTGGCATCCGGCACTTTCCCCGAACAGGGAAAGGCTTCCCGAAGCAGAAATCATTGCTTCCGGGAAACGGGCGGTTACGGAGGCAAGTTCTGCCTCAACCGGGTTTTTACCTATTTTCAGCCCATCCGGGGCGTCTGCCGTAAGTTCACCTTGCAGCCCCTGGGGAGTCCATGATATAGAACCCGATGATGCCACAGCACCCGTTCCGGGCAAACGTATATCACCGCTCAGCTGAAAGGCTTCACCGAACGTCCAGCTGATGTCCAGAAACTCAACCACTGATGATGCCTGTCCAAAGGGCAGTTCTGCCTCCTGAACACCGCCATTCACGTTGCCTCCCAGAACCACGGGGTTATCGAGCCCCGTTTTCTGTATTCTGAGCTGGCTGAACTGTATTGGCACCGTTGTCGGGTTCCCGATATGAAGCGTGGCGAATCCATCGAGCGTGTAGCTGAATTCATCTTCCTCACTTTGCTCTATTATCAGGTTCGTGAGACTTGCGAATCCGGGCACAAGAATTATCTCCTGAAGGTCAGCAAGCGACTCTCCATCTCCCGGCAGCCCGCTGTAATTAAAAATTCCGATTTCACTGCGCCCGCCGTTGCGAAACGGATACTCGCCAAAGGCATCGCGAGCGGTAACCTGCCACGCGTATACCGTGCCTGGTTCAAGTTGCAGTTGCTGTGGTGTCATCATAAAGGAGGTAAGATTTTGTACAACCTCTTCCACTATTGGAAATCTTGCGCCATCAATGGCCTGTTCGGGCTGCTGCCCGCTCAGAAGCTCCACAATCCGGATCTCATACTCCACATTCACGTCGGCTGGTGCTATGACCGGGCTCCATGTAAACACAGGGAATGGCTGAATTACAAAGCTTTCTTCGGCCGGCGATACCAGCTGCGGAGGCTGCCCATACGAAACCGTAAACTGAGTAAACCCGGGCAGGGTCGATATCATGGAAAACCGATCGTCGGGCACTGCCTCGATGGTGAGCGTGTAGTTACCTTCCGGGAAAAGGCCTGAGTTAAACGAACTGCGTTCGGCGCGCGGCAGGCTTCGGATGATCTGGCTGAGGGTTTCCCTGAACCCGATCTGCGGATCGTCGCGGAAATTGTTGTAAAGATAGAACCCGGGGCTGAAGGTTACCGGTTCGGACTCAACTTCGGCAAGCCTGCGGCCGTCTCTCTCGAGAGTGAATAAAAACCGGAATGTCTCTTCCCGGTTGGTCGGTGCCGTGTACACGAACTGGATCGGGTATTGACCGGTTTCGAACCGGTTTATCTGTTCAGCCAGTGAGGGTGAATCGAGCACGCCCGGCACACCGAGAATCTGTACCTGTGCCGAGCCCTGGGCGCGCAAATCCTGCGATACGGTAGCAAACAGCATGGTTAACAGAAATGAAAGTACAAGAAGAAGTTGATATCGGGTCTCTTTCATCATAATTAAAACCTGTAGTTGAATTGCAGTGAACCCTGCAGTTCCTGGTAATTGGATACACCTTCAGCCCGGTTGTTGTTTAACAGCCCGCGAAGCTGAAACCGGATGGTAGAAGCATCTCCCAGGCGGTAGTTTGCGCTCATCGTGGTGTTCACCTGGTCGGTAACTCTGTCGGCCATCGGTTCGCCGGTGCTTACCGAAAGCCGGTTTTGCGACCATCCCGCCGAAAAGTTGGTGTTCAGCCTGTCGTCAAAAAAGCGGAAGCCGGTGCCCAGGTTTGCACCCGCCGAGCGGATCGACGTACCTGCACCGTCTGAGAAGAGGAAGTTTCCGTTGCTGTTGATGCTGAAACCTGAAGGAAATTGAAGCCGGTAGCTAAGTGTGTTTGTTGAAACGTTTTGATTGCGGCCCGGCCTGATTCCTTTCCTGACAGCGTCACTGCGGTCGCTCATAAACTGAAGATTGCCCGAATAGCTAACCATGTGAGACAGATCACCTCTTTCAAAATTGAGCGTGGGGCTGAACATCACCATTTGTGTGATCTGCAACTGCTGCAGCCTAACCGGGTCTGCAGCACCCTCTCCCGGCCTGTTTTCATTGCCCATGAAGTTGTAGGCGCCCGACAGCGTGAGGCGTTCACTTACCGTATACTGCATATTTGTACCGGCCTGGTACCTGTAATAGGTAGAGAAAAGCTGGCCCAGCAGGTTGTTTCTCGAAAGGCTTGTATTCACGCCAACACGCAGCCGGTTATCCATCAGGATGAATGTGGGCTGCAGGGCAAACCGCTCCACATCGTTCAATATTCTTGAAAGGCCAAGAGATTCAAACCCAGGCTGTATTCTCTCGTATTGTGCCTGCAGGCGGAAACCTTCGAGATTGAGGCGCATCTGCATCTCGCCGGCGAAATCCACAAAACTCCCTTCGCGCTCACTTATCAGGAACGACGGGAAGAAGGAGCTTCCGCCCGAACCAATTTCAGGGTTTCTCATATCGGGGGTGAGTGCCGATGCGGTGACCTCACCCTCGAGCTGAAGGCGTCCGCCAAGCAGATCCAGTCCGCCTTCGGTGGTGATGTGCACATTTTCGGCCGGCGACACAAGGTCGGTATCTCCGATCGATGTCTGCTGATCGCGGACAAAGGCGCCGCTGAGCCTGAAATAGTTCGAGGTCTCGCGCCCATAGCCAACTTTGGCTGCATACACCATGCGGCGGAATGCCGGCTCAACAAAGGCGCGGTCGGGATTAAACTCGGTCGGCCTCCTGTTCTGTCCGCCGGCCATCGAGAATACGAAATCACCCTGGTTCAGGGTCAATTCACCACCCCTTACATTGATTCCCCTCAGTCCATAGCGGGAATAACCGGGATTCACGTCGCCGGCAGCAAGTGTTCCCCAGCTCCAGCTTGTGTTGAATGCCAACCGGTTGATATTCTGATTTATCCGCGATTCCTGCGTGGTGTAGGTCAGATTGATGCCCGACCTGAGCCCGAGCAGGTTAAATGACGCGTTGGCAAAAGCCTGGGCGGAAATCGTTTCCCGCCGTGCAGGAATGCCGTTCACACCGTAGCCTCGAACTGTAAACCCGACACTTCCGCTATAATCGAGCGGACCCGATTGCTGTGCCGCGGAAGTTTCCGGCATAGCTGTACAGATCAGCACGCACAGGCCTGCTGCAGCCGCAGCGGCAAGAATTTTTTGATATGTGGTTCTCAGCAACATCGTTCCATGCTCATTTTAGCAGTGTCAGTTTTCGCACCCGTACCCCGGCTGTGGTCTGGAGGCGGTAGATGTAGACTCCGCTCGACAGTGACGAGCCATCGAACTCTACAGCGTGCGATCCGTTTTCCATCCTGCCATCCATCAGCGTGGTTACCCTGCGGCCCAACAGGTCGTAAACCGAAAGGGATACGGGACCCGACTCGGCCAGGTAGAAGCGGATGGTTGTGGATGGATTAAACGGGTTCGGGTAGTTCTGGTGCAGGTAGATGGCTTCCTCGCCGGGCACGTCAAATATCTGCGAGATATCATCCGGCTGACCGTCGTTTTCGACAGGTGTGAGAAGAAATGCACGAAGCTGACCGTTTACTCTAGCCGTTCCGGCAATCTGGCCCATCCGGTTTACGGAGGCCGCTTCTATCAGCTGCCAGTCACCCGCGTTCTGCACAAGGTCGGCCAGTATGTAGAGGGTTCCGCCAACGCGAAGCACCGCTGATGTAGCACTGCCGTCGAGAGTGCGTGCTGCCTGTCTTCTCAGGTCAGGACGCCCGTCTTCATCATGGAAGCGGAGCCCGAAGCCTGCCCCGGCTTTTGCCTGCTGGCCTCCTGTAACAAGCCCGGCCATCCAGCCCGATTCGTTTACGCTGTAAAACTCACCGGTTTCGGCAAGTACCTGCGGCTCGCCGTTCAATGGCCATATCATCGGGCTGTTGTTGATGCTGCCAACTGCAAGCCCTTCATCGTTTATGTCGTAAATTCTGGAATTGTCTGGCCCTGTCTCACCGTTTCTGAAACCGCGCGTCACACCGTTTGCATCCTGTACCAGTCCAGCAGGTGTGTTATCATCGGCCAGTGAGTAGACGATGCTTAAAACACCCTCCGGTACGTTGATTGCAATCAGCTCTTCATCCCAGGCAAACCCCCTGTATTCGCTGCCGGTCTCCATCACACCGGCTATCACTCCGCTGCTGTTGATTGCGTATGCCGCGCTGTAACTGCCCGATGCGGCCGGGGCAAAGTCGGTTTCTCCGTTGTGATAACGAAACGCGCTTCCCTCCTCAGAGCTCACACCCGAAAAACCGGCCAGCATTCCGCTGTTGTTCATCGCGTAGACCTGGGCATCGCCGCTGCCAGCAACCTGCGGTTCCACAAGTTCATCTCCGTTCCAGACAAACGGCCTGATCATATCGGAGCTGTTCAGTGAAATTCCCGCCACTTCTCCGTTGTCGTTCAGAGCCGTGGCTGCGCTTGCTCCGCCTCCGAGATCGCCCAGGTCGGTAAGTTCAAACAGAATGGCGTTTACATCAACGGTAATGCTGGCCGATGCCTCCCGGTTCAGATCGTCGCGCACCGTGTAGGTAAAACTGTCGGCTCCGGTAAAATCATCGGGCGGGGTGTATCGAATCAACAGATCATCCACGATTACTGCTGTGCCGCCGGCTTCTGTGAGAGTTTCGGTATCCGACACCGATACCGGCCTGTTTTGTGGATGGGAAGCTGCATCGCCCAAATCGATCAGCAGAGACAGGTTCATCCAGGTAACCTCATCGAGATTTTCTGCCACGGGCGGATCAAAACCTTCATCCGGCTCAACCGTAACCTCGAACTGGTCCGATACAGTGCCGCCCCTGCCGTCATCCGCCGTTACCGTGATCACGGTTGTGCCCGGAGCAAGCGATTCTACCGTAAGCAGCTCATCGACGGTTACAGATGCAACGCTTTCATCACTGCTTTCAGCCGTGAAGGTGAGTGTATCTCCGTCGGGATCGGAAAAAACAGTATCCGGATCTGCCAGGTAAGCGGCACCCCCTTCCACAAGCACAATGTCGGGGAACGGACTAACTACAACCGGCGGACGATTGGACTCCGTAACTGTGATGGTGAAATTGTGTTCGGCGAACAGTTCGCCATCACTCACGCGTACCGTAAAGTCGTATTCTCCGGCCTGGCCAAAATCAGGATTGAAGATGAAAAGGCCGTCCGCTGTGATAGAGGCGTTCTCAACATCATCACCTTCGGTGAGGCTGAAGGTCAGGTCGTCGCCGTCAGGATCTTCAGCTTCGAACTGGAATTCAAACTCATCCCCTTCTGCGATTGTAACTTGATCTATGACTACGGTAAAGCCCGGTGGACGATTCGTCTCCGTAACCGTTATCGAGAAATCGTGCTCATCAAACAGCTCGCCGTCACTCACGCGTACTGTAAACTCATATTCTCCGGCCTGACCAAAATCAGGAATAAAAGTGAACAGGCCATCCTGTGTGATGGAAGCGTTGTCCACATCACTGCCCTGGGTCAGAGAAAACGTCAGGTCATCGCCATCCGGGTCTTCAGCCTCAAACTGGAAGGAGAACTCGTCATTTTCGGCAACGGTGGCTTCATCGATGGTGGCGGTAAAGACCGGGGGCTGGTTCGGCTCTTCTCTCACCTCGATGGTAAAGGTTTGTGAAGCGGTAAGGTCGCCATCATCCGCGATCAGCTCTACTTCATGATCCCCAACGTCTTCCGCCGATGGCGTGCCCTCGAGAAGGCCGGTTCCGTCACCGTTATCGGTAAAAGTAAGCCACGAAGGAAGGAGTTCCGCAGTCAGGGTTATAGAATCCCCGTCAGGATCTTCCGCCTCTGCAAGATAGCTGTACGTCTCATTCGCCTGTGCAATGGTAACAGGTTCGCTCACAAATACCGGCTGACGATTTACAGGCGTGACCGTAACGCCGAAATCGTGCTCATCAAACAGCTCACCGTCGCTCACGCG
>SL_3KL_010_SEDDRAFT_10000798_pt1 | contig 27485 bp, 30 predicted proteins | sample SodLakKL_010_SED_2_FD_10381 | JGI IMG/M metagenome (IMG submission 10381)
CATGCGCGGCGCATGGGGATCAGTGTCAGCGACGACATGGTCAACCGGGCGCTGGAGCAGATCGCGCGGGAGAACAACACCGACCTCACCGGCTTGCGCGAGCACTTTTCCCGCCAGGGCATCGAGTTCGCCACGGTGCGCGAGGACATTCGCACGCAGCTGATTCTCCAGCAGTTGCAGCAACGCGCCGTGGCCAGCCGCATCAGCATTGCCGAACAGGACATCGAGGATTTCATTGCACGCCTCGAAGAGGCCGACGACGAGGAAGTCGAGTATCGCGTGCAGCACATCCTGATCAGCGCTTCGAGCAGTGCCGGCGACGACGAGATCGAACAGGCGCGCGCGCAGGCCGAGCAGACCGCCGCGGAGCTGCGCCAGGGCGGGGATTTCGCGCGCATGGCGGCGGAAATCTCGGCCGGACCGCAGGCCACGGAAGGCGGCGATCTCGGCTGGCGCGCGCCGGACCAGTTGCCTTCGCTCTTCCTCGAGGCGATCGAGGGATTGCGCCCCGGAGAGATCGCCGACCCGGTCCAGAGCGCACGCGGTTTCCACGTCCTGCGCCTGGCCGAACGCCGTGGCGGCATGGACCAGGCCGTGACCGAAACCCGGGCGCGGCACATTCTGATTCGCGCCGACGACAACGGCGAGATGCAGGACAGCGAGGCCCGGGAGCGCATCACGCAACTGCGTGAGCGTCTGGATGGCGGCGCATCATTCGAGAATCTCGCGCGCGGGCATTCCGAGGATCCCGGCAGCGCGAGCGAGGGCGGCGATCTCGGCTGGTTCGGCCCGGGTGACATGACCCCGGCCTTCCAGGAGGTGGTGGACGACCTCGAAGTCGGTGCCACGAGCGAGCCGTTCCGGACCGAGTTCGGCTGGCACATCGTCGAAGTCCAGGATCGACGCGAAATCCAGGACCAGGGCCAGCGCCAGCGCGCGCAGGCGCGCCAGGTCCTGTTCCGCGAACGGGTCGAGGAAGAGACAGAGCGCTGGATCCGCGAGCTACGCGAAGAGGCGTTCGTCGACAAGCGCCTGGACGAGGCGCCATCCGGGAGCTGACTTGCGCATCGCGATCACGCCGGGGGAACCCGCCGGCATCGGCCCCGATACGGTCGTTACCCTCGCGGGCACGCCGAGCGAAGTGGAACGCGTCGCCATCGCCGACCCCGACGTACTGGAGCGCCGCGCCGCCCGGCTCGGCCTGCCACTCGAGCTCTACCGCTTCGATCCGGCCGCCCCACAACGCCCGCAACTGGCCGGTGAACTCGCCATCGTGGCGGTACCGCTCGCCCGGGCGGAGACGCCCGGCACGCTCGACCCGGCGAACGCCGCGTCGGTACTCGATACGCTGCAGCGCGCACGCACCGGTTGCCTGGACGGCACGTTCGCCGCCCTCGTCACCGGGCCGGTCCACAAGGGCGTCATCAACGACGCCGGCATCGCCTTCAGCGGCCATACCGAGTACCTGGCCGGTGCGACGGGCGATCTGCCGGTCATGTTGCTGGTCAGCGAGACACTGCGCGTCGCGCTGGTCACCACGCACCTGCCGCTGGCCAGCGTGCCGGGCGCCATCACCGGGACACGCATCGAGACGGTGACGCGGACCCTGGCACAAGATCTGCGCCGACGCTTCGCCATCGCGCGTCCGCGTATCCTCGTCCTCGGGCTGAATCCGCACGCGGGTGAAGGCGGACACCTGGGGCGCGAGGAGATCGAAGTCATCGAACCGGCGCTCGCACGCCTGCGCGCCGAGGGCCTGTCGGTGCACGGCCCGCTGCCCGCCGATACCGCCTTCACACCCCGCCATCTGGATACCGCCGACGCGGTGCTGGCGATGTATCACGACCAGGGCCTGCCGGTACTCAAGTACACGGGCTTTGGCCAGGCCGTGAACGTGACGCTGGGCCTGCCGTTCATCCGCACATCGGTCGACCACGGCACCGCGCTCGACCTCGCCGCCAGCGGCCGGGCCGAGGCGGGCAGTCTGGTGGCGGCCTTTGCCCTGGCGACACGGCTGGCCGCCCAGGAGCGCACCACGTGAGCCACCGCCCACGCAAACGCTGGGGCCAGCATTTCCTCCACGATCGCCGCGCCATCGAACGCATGATCGCTGCCATCAACCCGGTGAGCGGTGACACCATCGTGGAGATCGGCCCGGGCGAGGGCGTGCTCACCCGCCAACTGCTGGCCGCGCATGCAACGGTGCATGCGGTAGAGATCGATCGCGACCTGGCGGCGAACCTCGAGCAGTGGCCGCAGGCCGGCACGACCCTGCACGTGCACATCGGTGACGCTCTGGCCTTCGATCTGGCCAGCGTTGCGACCGCGGTGCCGGTACGCGTGGTCGGCAACCTGCCGTACAACATTTCCACACCGATCCTGTTCCACCTGCTGGCACAGCGCACGCGCATCCGCGACCTGCACCTGATGCTCCAGCGTGAGGTCGTCGAGCGCATGGCCGCCCCACCCGGCACGTCCGCGCGCGGACGCCTGTCGGTGATGCTGCAGGCCTGGTGCGCGGTCCAACCGCTGTTCCATCTGCCGCCGGGTGCGTTCCGGCCACCGCCGCGGGTCGATTCCACGGTGGTGCGCCTGCGCCTGCTGGACCCGCCGCTGGTGGCCCCGGAGCACGAACGCGCATTCGCCGACCTCGTGCGCCTTGCCTTCGGTGGCCGCCGCAAGACCCTGCGCCGGACGCTGGCCCCCCGGCTGGATGCCGACACCATCGCCACCTGCGGCGTCGACCCCGGCCTGCGCCCGGAACGCCTGGAGGTCACCGATTTCGCGAACCTGGCCGCGGCGACAGGCCCATTGCCGACCGAGTGAGCCGACGGCATCTCCTGTTATCATGCGCGCCGATCCGCGCTTGCCCCGCACACCTCGTACCCGATGGAGAATCGCCAGTGGGGAGCACCACCGATGACTGACGACGAACCGATCCACCCGATCCGCATCGACGTCGAGACCGCCTACCTGCAGGGCGAGTCGGCCCCGGCCGAGAATCGCTATGTGTTCGCCTACACGATCACCATCCACAACGACGGCGAGGTTCCGGCGCGGCTGGTCTCGCGCTACTGGCGCATCACCGACGGCAACGGCCGGGTCCAGGAGGTGCGCGGCGAGGGCGTCGTCGGCGAACAGCCCTACCTCAAACCCGGCGAGGGCTTCCAGTACACCTCAGGCGCCCAGCTCGAGACGCCGATGGGCACGATGTCGGGGCGCTACGGCATGGTCGATGACTCCGGCCGGCAGTTCGAGGCGCCCATCCCCGAGTTCCTGCTGACCACGCCGCGCACGCTGCACTGATGGCGGGCGTGCACGCATGACCACCTGGGCCATTGGCGACGTCCACGCCTGCCTTGACGATCTGCACCGCCTGCTGGAGCGCATCGGGTTCAACGCCCACCACGACTGCCTGTGGTTCGTCGGTGACCTGGTCAACCGCGGCCCCCACTCGCTGGAGACCCTGCGCTTCGTGCGCGACCTCGGCGCGAGTGCGATCACCGTGCTCGGCAATCACGATCTCCACCTGCTGGCCCGCGCCCACGGTGCGCGCGATCCGCGCAGCAAGGATCGCTTCGACGCCGTACTCGCCGCACCGGATCGCCACGAGCTGTTCGACTGGCTGCGCAGCCGCCCACTGCTCCATCACGACGCCCGCCTCGGCTTCACCCTGGTCCACGCCGGACTGCATCCCGCCTGGGATCTGGCCACGGCCCGCGGACTGGCGCGGGAGGTCGAAGAGCGCCTGCAAGCGCCCGACTATGCCGAGGTGTTTACCTGGATGTACGGCAATGAACCGGCCCAGTGGTCACCGGGCCTCACCGGCGAGGACCGCCTGCGCCTGGCGATCAACGCCTTCACCCGCATGCGCTACTGCCACCCGGACGGCAGCCTCGATTTCGACCAGTCGGGGCCGCCCGGCTCACAGCCGGCCGGTCTCACCCCCTGGTTCGACATGCCCAAGCGTGCCCATCGCGATTTGCGCCTCGTTTTCGGCCACTGGTCCACGCTGGGCTACGTCCACCGCAATGGTGTCCATGCGCTCGACTCGGGATGCCTCTGGGGGGGTGCGCTGACGGCACTCAATCTCGACGATGGCGCGACGGTGGTGCAGGTGGACTGCGCCGGCGCGATGCGCCCGGACGCGGGTCGCAACATCAGCCGCTGACGCGCTCGAAGATGAGGAAGGTCCAGGGCCAGGCGTTGCGCTCATCCGGCTGATGCGCCTCGCGCAGCTCCTCGCGCCACTCGTCGGTATCGAACAGCGGGAACCACGTATCGCCCTCGAACTCGCCCTCGACCACCGTCAGGTAGAGCCGATCGGCGAGATGGATAGTGTCGGCGAACAGCACGCCGCCGCCGATCACCATCACTTCGGGCGCGTCGCCGGCGACCGTGAGGGCGTCCTCGAAGCTGTGCACCACGGTCGCCCCGTCGGCGGTGAAACCGTGATCGCCGGTGAGCACGATGTTGAGCCGCTCCGGCAGGGGGCGGCCGATCGACGTCCAGGTCCTGCGCCCCATGATCACCGGCTTGCCCAGCGTGTGCTGGCGGAACCAGCGCAGATCCGCCGGCAGGTGCCACGGCAGATCACCGTCGGCACCGATCACGCGATTGCGGTCCATCGCGGCGATGAGGCTGATTTCGTGGTTCATACGGCCACCGGTGCGCGAATCGCGGGATGCGGATCGTAGCCCTCGACCCGTACATGATCGTAAGTGAAAGCGAACAGGTCCGTCACTACCGGATCGAGGACCAGGCGCGGCAGCGGCCGCGGCTCCCGCGAGAGCTGCTCATCGACGGCGGCGAAGTGATTGGTATAGACGTGGGCATCGCCGAACGTGTGCACGAAGTCGCCCGCGCGCAGGCCGGTCACCTGCGCCACCATGTGTGTCAGCAGCGCGTAGGAGGCGATGTTGAACGGCACGCCGAGGAACAGGTCGGCGCTGCGCTGATAGAGCTGGCAGGAAAGGCGACCGTCGGCGACGTGGAACTGGAACAGGCAGTGACAGGGGGCAAGCGCCATCCGCGGCAGGTCCGCCACGTTCCACGCGGAGACGACGAGCCGGCGCGAGTCCGGATCGCGCCTGATCGCATCGACAATCGCGCCGAGCTGATCGATGGTCTCGCCCTGCGGGGTGGGCCAGGAACGCCACTGGGCGCCATACACCGGCCCCAGGTCACCCTGCTCGTCCGCCCACTCGTTCCAGATGCGCACGCCGTGCTCGCGCAGGTAGGCGATGTTGGTATCGCCACGCAGAAACCACAGCAACTCGTGAATCACCGCGGGCAGGTAAACCTTCTTGGTCGTCACCAGCGGAAAACCGGCCGCCAGATCGAAGCGCAGCTGGCGACCGAACACCGAACGCGTGCCGGTGCCGGTGCGATCCCCCTTGGGCGTGCCGTGATGGCGCACTTCGGCGAGCAGATCGAGATAGGCCTTCATGCGCCCGCCTCCCTGCTCCGCCGGCCATAGGCGAACCAGAGCATGATCGCGCCGGCCAGCATGACCGGCAGCGTCAGCAACTGGCCCATGGTCAGCCAGCCGAAGGCGATGTAGCCGATGTGCGCATCCGGTTGGCGGAAGAATTCGACGAAGCCGCGAAACACCCCATAGAGCAACAGAAAGAGCCCGGTGACGGCACAGCGCGGTCGCGGTCGGGACGAGAACCACCAGAGCACGGCGAAGAGTACGAGGCCCTCGAGTCCGGCCTGATAAAGCTGGGAGGGATGGCGCGGGTCCGGTCCGGCNCCGGGGAACACCATGCCCCAGGGGACCTCGGTCGTCCGTCCCCAGAGCTCACCATTGATGAAGTTGCCGATGCGCCCGGCCCCCAGGCCAATGGGCGCCATGGGCAGGCCGAAGTCCGCGAGGTCGACCATGTGCTTGCCGTGCTTGCGCGCGACCCACCAGCACGCGAGGACCACGCCGATCAGCCCGCCGTGGAAGGACATGCCACCCTCCCACACGCGCAGCAGCAGCAGCGGATCGCTCAGCCAGGACTGGTACTGATAGAACAGGATNTAGCCGATGCGCGCACCGGCGATCACGCCGATGGCGCCGAAGAACACCAGATCGTCAATGAGGTCGCCGCTGATGCGGCCNGCGGAGTGCTTCGCCCGGTAGCGCATCAGCAGCCAGGCACCGGCGAACCCCACCAGGTACATCAGNCCGTACCAGTGGATCGCCAACGGGCCGATCTCGATCGCCACCGGATTGATGTCGGGATATTGGAGCATGGCAGCGCGATTGTACGGCAACGGCCGGGCGCCGGCGACGACCGTGGACAACCGCCCTGCCCTTCAACAGGGAATCAGGACTCCTGCTCGACCACCGGCGCCGCGGTCGCGTGCACGTTCGTCAGGGGTTGCGGCTGGCTGTAATGGTAGCCCTGCAGAAAGTCGACACCGATCTCGCGCAGGCAGCGGGTGACATTCTCGTTGCTGACGAACTCGGCGATGGTCTGCATGCCCATGGAGTGCCCGACGTCGTTCATCGAACGCACGATGGAGTAGTGCACCGGATCGCGGTGGATATCGCGCACGAAGGCGCCGTCGATCTTGAGGAAGTCGACCGGCAGGTTCTTCAGGTAGGCGAACGAGGACAGGCCGCTGCCGAAATCATCGAGGGAGAACCGGCAGCCGAGGCTCTTGAGGGTCTCCATGAAGGTGCGCGCGTACGCCAGATTGGAAATCGCCGCGGTCTCCGTTACCTCGAAACAGAGCATGGAGCCGGGCACCCCGGAACGCTCGATCTCCTCGAGCACGAAATCGAGAAACGCGTTGTCGGCAAGCGACCGCCCGGAGAGGTTGATGGAGAACGAGGCATCGACATCGGCGCTGTTCCCGGCCAGCCATGCCAGCGTGTGCCGGACCACCCAGCGATCGACCGCCGGGGCAAGGTCATAGCGTTCGGCCGCGGGCAGGAACGAACCGGGCAGCAGCAGCGAGCCGTCGTTCGCCCGCAGGCGCAGCAGGATTTCCATGTGCCGACCACCACTCGTGCCGTTGGTGGGCACAATGTCCTGGGCATAAAGGCAGAACCGGTCGGCCTCCAGTGCGCGATGGATCTCCGAGATCCAGCGCATCTCGGCGTGGCGCTCGGCGAGCGTCACGTCGTCCGGATGATAGACCTGGACTCGATTGCGTCCGGTGTCCTTGGCCAGGTAGCAGGCCGTATCGGCGGCCGCCAGCACATGGTCGGTATTCGCGCTGTGGCGGTCGAGTTCGACCATACCGATGCTCACGCCGATGCTGAACACGTTCTCGGCCCAGACGAAGCGGAAACGCCCGATGGCGTCACGCATCTGTTCGGCGATCTCGAGTGCCGCGGGAATCGGTGTCGACTGCAGCAGCAGGCCGAACTCGTCCCCACCCAGGCGCGCCAGGGTGCCGCGATTGCCCACCAGGTCGCGCAGCATCACGGAGAGCTGGCGCAACATTTCGTCGCCCGCGACGTGCCCGCAGGTATCGTTTATGAGCTTGAATTGATCGAGGTCGAGGTAGCAGAGAACGGTCGTGGTGTCGTGCTCGCGCACCGCCTCCACGGCACGCTGGAGCTGCTGGTCGAATTCGTAACGGTTGATCAACCCGGTCAGGGCGTCGTGCGTGGCCTGGTGGGTGAGGCGTTCAGTGAGGCGCCGCGCCTCGGTGACGTCGTGCAGCACCAGGACAGCCCCAACGATCCGGCCCGTGACATCGCGCGTGGGCACGCACGCACAGTCAGCGAACAGCGTGGCGCCATCGGCGCGTTCGAGCACCAGCGTATCGCGTTCGGTCACGTGTTCGCCCTTGCGCGCACGCACGATCATGTCGCGGGCCACAGTGCGCCCCGCGGCTCCTCGCCGCAGCCGCACCACCCGTTCGAGCGTCTTGGGGGGGGGTCATGGCCTCGGCCACCGGATTGAGATAGGTGACCCGTCCCCTCATGTCGGTTGCGATGACCGCGTCGACGATCGATTCGAGCGTGATCTGCCAGAACTCCTTTTCCTGTGATGCCTGGGCCGCACTGCACTCGGCCGAGTGGCGTGCCAGATTGGCTTCCTTCTCCGCACCACGGCGCTGCTCGACCTCGGATTCCAGGGATCTCACCAGGGAGTGTATGCGCTCGACCATGCGATTGAACGACTCGATCGGCGTGGCCAGTTCCACCGGCCCACGCACCGGCACTGGCGAGAATTCGGCCGCACCGTCGCGCTCGCCGGAAAAACGCTCGGCCGCGAGCTGCAGGTCACGCAGCGGACGCAGCTGGCGCCGCAACGTCACCAATGCCGCCAGCAGCGCCATCGCCAGCACGGACCCGGCCGCCAGCAGGGCGAAGTCGCGTGTATCGGCGATCTGCGCATGCAGGCGCGAGATATCGGTGGCCGCGCGCACCGTGAACACCGGATCCCCCTGTTCGGCACGCGCCAGGTAGCCGGTGACCAGCGTGCCGTCCTGCCCTGCGAGCCCCGACCAGCCCTCCGACTCGTGGAGCACGCCGCCACCCGGGCGTTCGATGCGGATTGCGGTATCGGGCTGAGCGGCGATCTCGCGCAGCCGCATCACCGGGTCACTCATGATCTCGATGCTGCCGGCGCGCCCCGTGTCACCCTGCGATAGCGGGACCAGGACCGAAAGCGCCACGGCGTCCTCATGCAGGCAGGTGATCGTCGCGGACATGGGTGCGCTGCCGCCACCGCCGGCCGGAATGGCATGGCGGCAACTCTGCGCGGCGGAGTGGCTCGACGCGGCAACCACGCCGCCATCGTCAGCGAGCAGGCGCAGGCCGCGAAAGGCATCCGCTCCAAGTTCGGTTGCCCGGTTGGCGGCGAAATCGTCGAGCACACCACGCAGCCGGCCCTCGTCGCCATCATCCCAGGCGGCCCGAAACGCCGGATCGCGCTGCATCTGCAGGACCACGAGGCGCTGACTCTGGGCGAGCTCGTCGGTCAGATGGCTGACGCGCTGTTCCAGCAACTCACGTACAGAGGCGGCCCGCGTCTCCTCGGCGAGATCGCGGTACAGACCGAAACTGAACAGCACGAGTACCAGGGCGATTCCGCCCATCGCCACCAGAATCAGGGCCACGGCCGTGTGCAGGCTGAGTCTTGGCATCACCCGGAACCCCCTCCCTCGTGCCGGGCACGCGCATGCAACCGGGCGGGGGCTCCCCCGAACACCATCCGGTTGCGCGTGATCACGCGCGAACAGACAGGGTGCGGGCAGACCCGGGCGATGTCCAGCGGCGCCGAGCGCAGGCGCGGGAGGGAGGCCGCCCCCTCAGCGGCAACCCGCCCCATCGCCGAAGTAGCGATCGACGAACGGACAGCCCCCGATTGGCAGCACGGCGGGAAAGTCGTAGTAGCGCTCGCGAATGCGCGCGAGCACCTCGGCGTGGTAGCGCTCGTAGTCGAAGCCTTCGGCAATGGCGACCTCGAAACGCTGGCCAGCGACGTCAAAGGTCTCGACCTCGACCGTGTCGAAATAGGGTTCAAGGTCCGCCACATCGACCTCGTGATCGCGGCTGAAGTAGACCATGCGTCCGCCATCACGCCCGCGCCAGTCAGTAAGTGTGTCGTCCTGACGTGCGTGCCGGCTACCGGTGCCGAAAACGCTCCATTGCCGCCCCGCATAGTAGGCGGCGACGGCGGCACGGGAGTAGCTGTCCGTGGCATGGAAATCGCCCTCGTAGGCTGCCAGGGCCTCCACGAATCGCCCCGGCGCCAGATAGAACACCGCATCGCGGGCGAATTCACGCCCGTCGAACATCTGCACAGGTACTGCAAGGAACATGCCCAGAATGAGCGCATGCGCGCCACCGAACCAGGCCATGAAGCGCGCGCTGCGGTCCAGGTCCTCGCGCGAGAGCAGAACGGCTGCCGCCATGACCAGGGGCACGAACAGCAGCACCCAGTGCAGGCCGATATCGACCAGCGGAGCCAGCAGCGCGAACACAAGCAGCGGCACGATGCCGGTGCACACCAGCGCGCCGAGGCCGGTGATGTGCAGCTCGCGGTACAGGAAGCCGCGATCGCGCAGCAGATACCAGGCCGGCAATGCGAACAGGTAGACCAGCATCAGCCCATACACCGCCAGGCCGACGAGCGAAAACTCGCCACCGGACTGACGGTTGAACAGGTTGAACATCACATGGTTCCAGCAGTGGAAATAGTTCCACGCCAGNTTCAGCAGACCGAATGGCAACGCGGCCACGAACAGCACCAGGAACCCGCGCCAGTGATGGCGGCCGGCGAGCGGCAGCAGTGCGAGGTAGGCCAGGCCGAGCAGCACCGCGAAGTACTTCGACAGAAACGCCAGGCCCAGCAATACGCCCGCCAGGGCGAACAGCGGCCACTGTTCGCGGCGCAACGCCTGCTGCAACGCGATGGCCGACAGGAAACCGAAGGCGATGAGCGCGGTGTCGGTCGTGATCAGCACGTTGATCAGGTAGACCGGGCTGAACAGCATGATCAGCGCGATCAGCCGTGCCTTGGCTTCGTCGACCGGGCGCAGCAACAGGTAGAGGCCGAGACCGACAATCAGGGCCGTCGCGATCGCCGGCAGACGCAGGGTGATCGGNTCNTCACTGACATGCGCGAGCAGCCACAGGAGCCAGCCCACCATCGGCGGATGGTCGTAGAATCCGCCCCAGTCGACATTGCGCGCATATTGAACGAAATAAGCCTCGTCGCCTGTCATCGGCAGCAGGGCGGCCAGCACCAGCTTGATGCCCACCACCAGGGCCACCGCACCCCAGAACACGCGATTGTCGTACGCAGCTCGGCTGACGATCCTCAAGGTGTGACTCCGGCGACAGGCACGGTCGGGCGACGATAGCACAGGCGTCATACGCGCCCGGATTGCGCGGGCGCCCCCGCGCTGTCATGCGTGCTTCGGCTACAATGCCGCTGTTTTGCCATCAGCCAGCCGGATTTACCGATGCGCCTGCCGCGACGATTGTTCCGCCTCTGTCGCCTGCTGCCCCACCTCCTGCACGGGTTGTGGCTGGCCGCCACGCGCATGCCGCGGCAGCCACCGCCGCGCACGGAGGCGCAATGGCAACTGGTGCGCTGGTGGCACGGACGGCTGCTGGAACTGCTCGGCATCCGCGTGCGCATCCAAGGGCAGGCCCGCCCCGGCCCGGTGCTGTTCGTCGCCAATCACGTTTCGTGGCTAGACATCTCGGCGCTACTCACCTGCATCGACGCCGGCTTCATCGGCAAGCGCGAACTGCGCGACTGGCCTGTGCTTGGCCTGCTGATTCGCCGCGGGGGCACCATCTTCATCGAGCGCGGGGGACGCGGTGCGGCCGCAACCGCCGTCGAAGAGATGGTTCTGCGGCTGGACCGCGGCGACCGCGCGGCCGTATTCCCGGAGGGCACGACCTCGCCCGGCGACAGCGTGCGGCGTTTCCATCCGCGGCTGTTCGACGCCGCGCTGCGTACTGGTGCGCCGGTGCAGCCGGTAGCACTGCGTTACGGCCGCACGGATCTGGCGTTCGTCGACGATGAACCGTTTCTGCGCAACCTCTGGCGGTTGCTGGGCGAGCGTGACGTGTGGCTTGAGGTCGAGCTCCTGCCAGCGGTCGAACCCGACGGTCACGACCGTCGCCGACTGGCCGAAACCACTCAGCGCCAGATCGCCGAAACCCTGGCCCGCCCCGCCGGCGCGCCCGCGCACGGCAACGCGAATCCTGCCCAGGCGCCGCTCAGCGGCCGCGAACCGACGCGGTAGTCAGCAGTGTCAATACGAAGAGTGCCGCCGCGCACACGACCATCGACGGGCCCGCAGGCGTGTCCCAGGTGAGCGAGGCGACGAGCCCGCCCACCACGGCCAACACGGCGAAACCGGCGGCAATGACCGCCATCTGCACCGGCCCGCGTGCCAGCCGACGCGCGGTCGCTGGCGGAATGATCAGCAACGAAGTGATCAGCAGTATGCCGACGATCTGCATCGCCACGGCCACGACCGTCGCCAGCAGCAGCACCAGAATCGCGCGCATGAGGCCCACGGGCACGCCTTCGACGCTGGCGAGATCCGCATGCACCGTGGTCGACAGCAGGGGACGCCAGACCAGCGCCAGGACCACCAGTACCGCACCACCACCGAGCGCGATCCAGAACAGATCCCCCGGCGCCACGGCCAGAATGTCACCGAACAGGTAGGCGAACAGATCCACGCGGATGCGCTCGAAAAAGGAGAGCACCACCACGCCCGTCGCCAGCGTGCTGTGCGCGAGAATGCCGAGAATCGTGTCGCTGGCGAACTCGCCGAAGCGCTGCAGGCTCAGCAGCAGGATGCCGCAGGCCACGGCCGCGAACAGCACACCGAGCATGGGATTGAGGCTCAGGATCACGCCCAGAGCGACACCGAGCAGGGCCGAGTGCGAAAGCGTGTCGCCGAAATAGGCCATGCGCCGCCAGACGACGAAGCAGCCCAGCGGCGCCGCCACCAGAGCGACACCGATGCCGGCGGCGAGGGCACGCAGCAGGAAGGGCTCGTTCCAGCCATCAATCACCGCGGGCGGACTCCCCGTGGTGGTGGCTGTGCGAGTCGTGACTGCACGGCTCGCTGACCCGGCCATCAAGGCTGTGGTGATGATCATGGTGATGGGTGTAGATCGCCACTTCGTCGTGCAACGGACCGAACAGTCGGTGGTATTCCGGATCGGCGGAGACGGCCTTCGGCTCGCCCTCGCAGCACACATGACCGTTGAGACACAGGACACGGTCCGTCGCCGCCATGACCAGGTGCAGGTCGTGCGACACAAGCACGACGGCGCAGCCACGCCGTTCGCGCAGATTGGCAATCAGGCGGTAGAGCTCACGCTGCCCGGATATGTCGACACCCTGTGCCGGCTCGTCCAGCACGAGCAGGTCGGGGCGGCGCAGCAGGGCGCGCGCCAGGCTCACGCGCTGCATCTCGCCTCCGGAGACGTGCTGCACGGGACTGTCGATGAGGTGACCAACGCCGACCTCGTCGAGCACGGCCTGATAGCGTGCGCGCGTGTCGCGCTGGCCGAGCGCGAGGAAGTCGCGCACCGAAATCGGCAATGTCGGCTCGATGTGCAGGCGCTGGGGCACATAGCCCACGCGCAGCCGCGACTTGCGCCGAACCCGCCCGCGGCGCGGGCGCAGCAGCCCGAGCATGACGCGCACCAGCGTCGTCTTGCCGGCCCCGTTGGGGCCGATCAACGTGAGGATCTCGCGCGGTCGCACCACGCAGCGCACACCTTCGAGAACGCTGCGACCGTCGAAGGCGACGTCCACATTCTCGATCCTGATCAGCGCGTCCTCGCGTGCGCTCTCGAGACTCCCTTCAGCCGCCATGACACTGCCCGCAAAGCCCCTCGACCTCGGGCAGGATCTCGTGCCCCAGGCGGAAGCCCGCGGCGTGCGCGCTGGTCTGCACCGCGCTGGCCACCGTCTCATCGGCCCATTCGACGGCACGGCCGCAACTCGAGCAGACCAGGAACAGCCCCCCATGAGGGTCGTCCGGATGGTCGCACACCACCCAGCGGCTCTGACTCGCCAGGCGATGGACCAGACCGTGCTCCTGCAGGAATTCGAGGGCGCGATACACCGTTGGCGGCGCCGGATTGCCGCCATCGCTCGCCAGACGGGCGAGCAGCTCGTACGCCGTAAGGGGTTGATCGGCCTCGACGATCAGTTCGAACACGCGCCGCCGCAACGCAGTAAAGCGGGCCCCGTGGTCGCGACACACGGATTCCGCTCGCCGCATCATCGCCTTGCGGCCGGACTTGCCATGTTGCATTTCGGTGTGCATCCTTCGCCCCGCACTCTTGTAACTGCTATAACATAACATGAACAGGATGATACCGATCATGTCTACACCACGCCGCGGCTGGCAGCGCCCCGTTTTCCTGCTGATCACCCTGTTGATCAGCACCCCGTTGCTGGCCGAACCGCCACGCGTAGTCACGACGATTCCACCGGTGCACGCACTGGTCGCCGGCGTCACCGAGGGCGTGAGCGAACCCCATGCCCTGATCCGTGGAGGTCAGTCACCGCACGGCTACTCGCTGGCCCCATCGGACGCCCGTGAACTCAACCGCGCCGCTGTCATCTTTGCCGCCGGCGAATCGGTCGAGGGCTTCCTGACCCGCACTGCCCGCAGCCTGCCTGAGGATACCCGTCTGGTGTGGATGGAGGAAATCGAGGGTATGGTCCTGCTCGATAGCCGCGAAGGCGGTGGCTGGGAGCCCCATGACCACAGCCACAACGGCCATGGGCACGATGATCACGGGCACGATGACCACGGGCACGATGACCACGGGCACGATGACCACGGGCACGATGACCACGGGCACGATGATCACGGGCACGATGACCATGGGCACGATGACCATGGGCACGATGACCATGGGCACGATGACCACGGCCACGATGACCACGGGCACGCGCATGGCGGCACGGATGGCCACCTCTGGCTGGACCCACGCAATGCCATCGTACTGACGGAGCACGCGGCCGCCGTGCTGGCGGAGCTCGACCCGGACAATGCCGACACCTACCGCGAGAATGCCCGCCGCCAGGTCGAACGCCTGGAAGCGCTGGAGCGTGAACTCCACGAAAGGCTCGCCGGCATTCGCGACCTGCCCTACCTGGTCTTCCACGATGCCTACCAGTATTTCGAGCGACGGTTCGGGCTCAATGCAATCGGCTCGGTAACCATCGATCCGGAACGCGCCCCCGGCGCCCGCCGGATCAACGAACTGAGTCAGCGCGTCGAGGCGGACGATGTGGTCTGTGTGTTCAGCGAACCGCAGTTCGAGCCACGCGTGATCCGCGTCATCAGCGAGGGCACCAACGTCCGCATCGGTGAACTGGATCCGCTCGGCGGCGACCTGGAACCCGGCCCGGGCGCATACGAACAGCTACTGCGCGATCTCGCCGCCGGCCTGGAGGACTGCCTGGCGGCCTGAGTTCCGTCGGGGCGGCGGCCGGGTCATTCCCGCCGGCGCGCAAACGTGAGCCCGTCGCCGATCGGGATCAGGCTGAGGTCGATGCGCTCGTCGCCATGCAGGCTTTCGTTGAAGGCGTGCACGGCAGCGGTGGTCGCATCGGTGGCCGCCGAGTCGGCCACCCGCCCCTGCCAGAGCACGTTGTCGATGGCCACAAGGCCACCGGGTCGTACCAGCTTGAGACACTGTTCAAAGTAATCGAGCTGCGGCTCCTTGTCGGCATCGATGTAGGCCAGATCGAAGGTGGCGGCACGCTCCTGATCGAAAAGCGCGTTCAGGCTGTCGCTCGCTTCGCCAAGGCGCAGTTCGACCCGGTCGGCGACACCCGCCTCCTCCCAGGCGGTTTCCGCCACGCGCCCCGCCTCGGCATCGTGGTCCAGGCAGATGATGCGACCATCGTCGGGCAGCTCCAGCGCCAGCCAGAGGCTGGTGTAACCGGTGAAGGTACCGACTTCAAGGATCTGTCGCGCGCCCATCAGTGCGCGCACCAGGGCGAGCAACTGCACCTGTTCCGGCGCGCTGGCCAGGTTGGCGCGCTCGCGGGTCACCGGATGTTCGCGCAGCGCACGGCACGGCGCTGGCTCGCGCAGGGAATGGTCGTGCAGATAGGCCTGCAGGCTGGCATCGAGCTGGAGGGTGTGTTCGGACATGTTGTTGTTTCCCTTGCCGGATTGACCTGCCAGCCCGGCGCAGCCGGCACTTGGTCGCCAGGCCCCGTGGGGCGACAATGTCGGCCGGATGTTAACAGGATGATTCGTCCATGACCGATCCGCGCGCGGCCCTGGTTCGCTATTACCACTTGCTGCGCCAGCATGGCCTCAACGATTCGCATTCCGGCAACGGCTCGGTGCGGGCGGGCGAGCGTGTCTGGCTCACGCCCACTGGTGCCTGCGGTGACACCATGACCGCCGCCGACCTCCTCGCCAGCCCGATTGCCGGCCCCATCCCCGCGGGCGCCTCGCTCGATGCCGCACTGCACCTCGCCGTCTACCGCGCCGCTCCAGACAGCGGTGCCGTGCTGCACAGCCACGGCCCGCACGCCATTGCCTGCTCACTGGCCGGCAGCGAGTTCACGCCCATCGATTTCGAGGGGCGGCATCTGTTCCCGCGCGTGCCCATCGTGGACCTGCCGGGCGGCGATCATGTCCGCGAGGCCCCGGGGCGGATCGCCGCCGCACTCAGCGAGCAACCGTTCGCGATACTCCGTGGGCACGGTGTTTATGCGCGGGGCGCGAACCTGGACGAGGCCTACCGCTGGAACAGCCAGATCGAGGCCAGTGCGCGCATCGCCTGGCTGGCGAGAGGCTGGGAGCATTCGCAGGCCGGCCGGGCGGACGCACAACCATGACCGACAGGCACCATCGCGCTCGTCGATCGGCGACTGCTGGGCGCGGTCAGATCTCCATCATCTCGAAGTCTTCCTTGGGTGCCGCGCAATCCGGGCAGACCCAGTCATCGGGCACATCCTCCCAGCGAGTGCCGGCGGCAATGCCGTCATCGGGTGCGCCCTCGGCTTCGTCATAGATGTAGCCACAGACGATGCACATGAACTTGCGATACTCCATGAAAACTCTCCGCGAGCGGGGAAGGAAGGGGGCGCACTGCGCGCCGGCGCGCGATTTTCCCACAGCCCCGCGGGCGGGGAAACCGGGCATGCCGGTTGTGGCCGGGGTGGATCCATGATGCGTACCGAACTCCGTGGCCTCTATGCCATCGCCGATCGCTCGACGCTGGACCGGCGAGATCTCGTCGCCGCCGCGGGCGAAGCCATGGCCGGCGGCGCCGCGCTGGTGCAGTACCGCGACAAGGTCGGCACGCCGGCGCAGCGTATGGAGATGGCGCAGCGCCTGGTGGCGCTCGGCCGGGAGCGGGGCGTGCCGGTGATCATCAACGATGACGTGGAGCTCGCCCTGCAGTGCGGAGCCGCCGGCGTCCACGTGGGTGTGGACGACGACGCCCCGGAACGCGCCCGCGAGCGCCTCGGCCCGGATGCCATCATCGGCGCTTCCTGTTACGACCGCCTGGAGCGGGCACTGGCAGTGAGCCACAGCGGCGTCGATTACGTCGCATTCGGGCGCATGTACCCATCCACGACCAAACCCGGTGGCCCGCGCCCGGCGCTGGACATCCTCACGCGCGCACGCGCGGCGACCGGCCTCGGTATCTGCGCCATCGGCGGCATTACCGTTGACCGGGCGCCGGAGCTGATCGCCGCCGGCGCGGATCTGCTCGCGGTGATCGGCGACCTGTTCACGGCCGATGACATCCAGGCGCGCGCCAATGCCTATCTGCGGGCTTTCACGAATGCGCGCGGCAGGCCCGAGTAGAGGGCCGACCTGTTACACTGCCGCGCTGTCCGAGCAACGAGAGTCTGCCCCACCGCCATGTCGACCCGCGAAACCCTGTTCGAACGTGCCAGTGCCTGCATCCCGGGCGGCGTCAATTCACCCGCCCGCTCGTTCAAGAGCGTCGGCGGCACGCCGCTGTTCATCGAGTCCGCCAGTGGCGCCCGCATTCGCGACACGGACGACCGCGAGTACATCGACTACGTCGGTTCATTCGGTCCGATGATCGTCGGCCATGCCCACCCGCACGTGGTCGATGCAGTAACCCGCGCGGCGGCCCAGGGGCTGTCCTTCGGTGCACCCACCCCGCGCGAAACCGAACTGGCCGAGCTGCTGTGCGCGCGGGTGCCCTCGCTGGACATGGTGCGGCTGGTGAACTCGGGCACCGAGGCCGCCATGAGCGCGTTGCGCCTGGCCCGCGGTTACACCGGGCGCAACCTGATCGTGAAATTCGAGGGCTGTTACCACGGTCATGTCGACGCGCTGCTGGTCAAGGCAGGTTCCGGGGCGTTGACCCATGGCACGCCAAGTTCTCCGGGCGTCCCGGAAGCGGTCGTTGCCGACACCATCACGCTGCCCTACAACGACATTGGCGAGGCNTTCAGCCTGTTCCAGGAACGCGGCAGCGAGATCGCCTGCGTCATGGTGGAACCCGTTGCCGGCAATATGAACTGCGTGCCCCCCGCACCGGGCTTCCTCGAGGGTCTGCGCGAACTGTGCAGCGATCACGGCGCACTGCTGATCTTCGACGAAGTGATGACCGGGTTCCGCGTCGGCCCCAACTGCGCCCAGGGGCGCTACGGCATCACGCCGGACATGACGGCACTGGGCAAGGTGATCGGCGGCGGTCTGCCGGTCGGTGCCTTCGGCGGTCGCCGCGACGTGATGGAACAGCTCGCCCCGCTCGGGCCCGTCTACCAGGCAGGCACGCTCTCCGGCAACCCGCTGGCCACGGCCGCCGGCCTCGCCACGCTCGAACTGGTCGGCCAGCCCGGCTTCCACGACGACCTGGAGGCGCGCACCACGCGCCTGCTCGACGGCCTGCGCGAGCGTGCTGCGGCCGCTGGCGTGGCCTTCACGACCAACCAGGTCGGTGCCATGTTCGGCCTGTTCTTCACCGATGCACCCACGGTACGCTGCTTCGACGATGTCATGGCCTGCGATACCGCACGTTTCGCCAGCTTCTTCCGCGGCATGCTCGACGAGGGCGTCTACCTGGCACCGTCGGCGTTCGAGGCAGGCTTTCTGTCTGCCGCACACGACACCGAGGTCATCGACCAGACCCTGGCGGCGGCCGAGCGCGTCTTCGCGCGCTTGTGAGCAGCAATTACCGCCGGGCACGCCCGCCCGGCCTTGCGGTCGCATCCGCCGCGTTCGCGGATGGGCCATGAGCACAGGACCAGGAATGGCAGGATGGACACGGTTGACGCCAACCGCGCACTGAAGGCGGTCATCTTCGATGTCGACGGCACGCTCGCCGACACCGAGCGCCACGGCCACCGCCCCGCCTACAACCAGGCATTCAGCGATCTCGGCGCGGACTGGTCCTGGTCCGACAGCGAGTATGGCGAATTGCTGCGCGTCGAGGGCGGGCACGAACGCCTGCACCACTACCTCGACTTCTACCAGCCCGATTTCGAGCCCGACCAGGGTACCGATCGCTTCGTCGATACCGCCTACGCCCGCAAGAACGAGCATTATCACCAGCGCGTGCGCGCCGGCGACGTGCCGCTGCGCACGGGTATTCGCCGCCTGATCGCCGAACTGCGCGCCGACGGCCTGCGTCTCGCCATCGCCTCGTCGAGCCAGCGGGCGAACGTCATGGCGCTGTTGCGCCATACCCTGGACGCGGATGCCGAGACATGGTTCGAAACCATCGTCACCGGCAGCGAGAGCGCCCGCAAGAAACCCTCCGGCGAAATCTATCACCGCGTACTCGAGCGACTCGAATTGCCGCCCACGGCCTGCATTGCCATCGAGGATTCGGAGAATGGCTGTCGCGCGGCGCAGGCCATGGGGATTCCCACGATCGTGACCACCAGCGCCTATACCGGCCATCACGACTTCGCGGGCGCGGTGACGGTCGCCGACTCCCTCGGTGAACCGGGGCATCCCTGGAAGATTCTCGCCGGCTTCCATCCGGGCACGGAGTATCTGGACGGCCCGACGCTCGCGCGGATTCACGCGCATGCGCTCGGGGCTCACGGCGCATGATCCTCGAACTGCTGCCGTTCCTGGCCGTCGGCGTCGCCTCCGGCGTGATCGCCGGCCTGCTCGGTGTCGGTGGNGGCATCATCATCGTCCCGGCACTGGCCTTCCTGCTCGCCGGCGGTGAGGTGGCTCCCGAGCGCCTGATGCACGTGGCCGTGGCTACCTCGCTGGCCTGCATTGTCGTCACCTCGATCTCGTCCCTGCTCGCGCACCACCGGCGCGGCGCGGTCGACTGGGTGATCTTTCGCCGGCTCGGACCCGGTATCGCCTTCGGCGCCGTGGTTGGCGCCGTCATCGCCGCCGACCTGCACAGCGAAACCCTGGCGGCCATTTTCGCGATCTTTCTGCTCATCGTGGCCGCACGCATGGTCCTGGGCGGGCAGCCGCCGGCCGGCCGCAGNCTGCCGCGCAACCCCGCGCTCAGTGCCTGGGGCACCGGGATCGGTACCATGTCGGCGCTCGTGGGCATCGGCGGCGGCACCATGACCGTGCCTCTGCTGACATGGTCCAACGTTCCACTGCACCGTGCCGTCGGCACATCCGCGGCCTGCGGACTGCCCATCGCGGTCGCCGGTGCGGCTGCCTTCGTCTACACCGGCTGGGGGCTCGCCGGCCTGCCGCCGGGGACCACGGGGCACATCTACTGGCCGGCGTTTCTTGCCGTAGCACCCGCCGCCGTGGCCACGGCACCCCTCGGGGCGCGCCTGGCCCACTCCCTGCCGGTCAAGCCACTGCGCCTCTTCTTTGCCGCCTTCATGGTCGCGGTTGCACTGCGCATGCTGCTGGGCTGAGAATCCCGACTGCGATTTTCCCCGCTGGCGCGGATCCCGCGACGTCCCCACAATCCGGAACACTCGATGGCCATCCTCCGCAGCGATCCGCTCGATCCACATTCCCAGGAACCCCCGGTGAGCCCGAGCTACGCGGGTTTCTGGATCCGCCTGGCCGCGCACGTGATCGACTCACTGATCATCCTCGCAGTGGGTTTCGCCATGGTCCTGCTGCTCTTTGGCGGCATGCCACAGCCCGACCCCACGGCCGCGCCGGGCCCGGCCATCGACCTCGTCCTCGGGCTGGTGGTCGCGATCGCGGTGGTGATTTTCTGGCGCACGCGTGGCGCCACGCCGGGCAAGATGCTGTGCGGACTGCGCATCGTGGACTCGACCACGCTCGGGCCGCTGTCGACCGGCCAATGCATCGGCCGCTACCTTGCCTACATCGTCTCCGCCCTGCCCCTGCTCCTGGGCTATCTCTGGATCGCCGTCGATCGCCGCAAACAGGGCTTCCACGACAAGCTGGCCAGCACGTTCGTGGTGCGCGAGAACGACCTCGCGGATGCACTGGCCCGGATCGAGGAGCGGTCCTGAAACATCGACTGGCGCCGCCACGCCTGCAATCGGCCGCGGCGCGTCAGCCCCATAGCACCAATAGCCAGACCAGCAGCGCCAGACCGAGGGTCACGAACACGGCGGCTGAACCGAGATCCTTGGCCCGCGCGGAGAGCGGGTGATCCTCCGGCCCGACCCGGTCGATGGCGGCCTCGATCGCTGTATTCAACAGTTCGACCACCAGCACAAGCACGACCACGCCGATGAGCAGCGCGCGTTCCGTGCCACTGGTGCCCAGCCACAGGGCAAGCGGTACGGCGACCGCGAGCAGCAGACACTCCAGGCGAAACGCGGCCTCGCCCCGCCAGGCCACGCGCAGGCCCCGCGCCGAGAAGGCGACCGCCCAGAGCAGGCGCCGCACGCCACCCTGCCCCGGCGCATGCAGATCCGGGCGTTGCAGTGAAGGCCCCCGCGCACGCCGATTCATGGCGCGATCCGCCGAACGCGGCTACTGCCCGAGCACACCGGAGCGCAGACCTCGACTGGGCGGATCGTCACCGAGCCAGGTCGACAGCAGGGCGGCGAAGAAGTCGTGGCCCTCGATTTCGCCCCGGGGCTCGTCGTTGACCAGAACCCGCGTCCCCTCACCGGGGACGTATTCGTAAGCAAGCACGTCACCCTCATCGACGCCTCCGGGTGTCGTGGCGAGCAGAGCCTCGATACGCTCGCCCAGCGCATCACGGGTGGCGCTGTCGGTATTCGCCGCCAGGCCGTCCTGCCAGGCATCGTTGATCTGATGCTGCTCGATGCCGCCACGCAGGAAATGCATTTCCATGCGCCCGGCCTGGTCACGCTCCAGGATGGCATCTGCGTCCGTGGAGGTTTCCGCCAGATAGAGCGCACCGACGTAGACGCGCACAAAGAAGCGGCTGCGAATGCCGGCACCATTGAGGGCCAGTTCGCTCCCGTCACGCGCGACCTTGTTCGAAGGCAGCTCAATGCCGCCGATTTCGCGCTCGGCCACCGCCGGCGTTGCCGCCATCAGCGCCAGCAGCACCCCCACTGCCAAGGATCTGATCCACATGCTTGCACCTCCCGCCTGAACAGGTTCAGCATAGCAGCAACAGTGGTGGCTGAAGGATGCATGCCATGGCTCGCAAGCGCCGTCGACGCCTCACGCGCGACGATATCGTCGATGCCGCGCTCGACCTGGCCGCGGACAAGGGCTGGGAAGCCATCCGGCTGCACGAGATCGCGGCGGCGTGCGATGCCGGCCTCGACGACATCCGCCAGCATTTCGCGGAAAAGGACGACATCATCGACGCCTGGTTCGATCGGGCCGATGGCGCGATGCTGGCCTGTCATGACCGCGGCGAACTGGCCGGACTGTCGGCGCGCGAGCGCCTGTACGCACTGATCACCACCTGGCTCGACAGCCTCGCGCCGCATCAGCGGGTGACCCGGGAAATGATCGGCCACAAGCTCGAGTTCGGGCACTTCCACGTCCAGTTTCCGGCCGTACTGCGCATCAGCCGTACCGTGCAGTGGATCCGCGAGGGTGCGCACCTCGATGCCCCGCTGCCACGCCGTGCGCTCGAGGAGACCCTGCTGACGGCACTGTTCGTCAAGACGTTCGTGTACTGGTTGCGGGATCACTCGGCCGGGCAGGCGCGCACGCGGAGCTGGCTCAATCGCGGCCTCACGGCCCTGGAGGCGGCGGCACCGCTGATCCCCGGCGGACAGTTCAGCGGGGAGGGGGGCCAAGCAGTCGACACCGGCCACACTGACGGACCGAGGGACGAAGCCTCCCAGTCGCAGCCTTCGTCTCAATGAAGTCGAGTGCCGGATTCGCGAGCGAGCTCGCTCCCACCATGGCTGTTGCCGCAGGCATGTGCCCCGGCTCGGAGCAGCGGCACGTTGCCTCCCGGGGAGCGCGCACGCCGAGGCACCAACGCCTCGGGTGACAATCACCCCGTCTCGGGCGACCAGCGCAGGTGCAGTTCCTTGGCGGCGCGAACCTCGTCCAGGCGCCGGAGCGGGAGATTGTGCGGGGCGTTGTGCAGGATATCCGGATCGCTCGCCGCCTCCTCGCGAATCCGCACCAGCACATCGACGAACGCGTCGATCTCCTCGCGCGTCTCGGTCTCGGTCGGCTCGATCAGCAGGCACTCCGGCACCAGCAGCGGGAAGTACATGGTCGGGGCATGGAACCCGTAGTCGAGCAGGCGCTTGGCGAAGTCCATGGCCGACACCCCGTACTGGTCATGCTCGCGCTTGAGGGTGACGATGAACTCATGGCTCGCCCGGCGCTCGGGGAACGCCAGCTCGAAGCCTTCGGCGCGCAACCGCGCCATCATGTAATTGGCGTTGAGCGTCGCGTATTCCCCCACGCGGATCATGCCCTCGCGGCCGAGCATGCGGATGTAGATATAGGCCCGCAGCAGGACGCCCGCATTGCCGGCAAATGCCGTCATCCGGCCGATGGTCTCGGGGCAGTCGGCCTCGGTGAGCCAGTGAAAGCGGCCATCGGTCTCACCGACCATCGGCACCGGCAGGTAGGGCAGCAGCGTTTCGCGCACGCCCACGGGCCCGGCACCGGGGCCACCGCCGCCGTGCGGCGTGGAGAAGGTCTTGTGCAGATTCAGGTGGATGACGTCGAATCCCATGTCGCCCGGGCGTACCTTGCCCAGGATCGCGTTCAGATTCGCGCCATCGTAGTAGAGCAGGCCGCCGGCCTCGTGGACGATCGCGGCGATCTCGGCAATGTGACGCTCGAACACGCCGACGGTGGAGGGATTGGTCAGCATGATGCCCGCGGTCTGCGGGCCGACGGCCGCGCGCAGGGCATCCAGATCGACATCGCCATTGCGGTCGGTCGGCAGCTCGCGCGTGCGGTAGCCGCACATGACCGCGGAGGCCGGATTGGTGCCGTGGGCGGCATCGGGGACGAGGATTTCCTGGCGCTCGTGATCGCCGCGCGCATCGTGGTAGGCACGAATCATCGACACACCGGCGAACTCACCCTGAGCGCCGGCAGCCGGGGCGAGCGATACGCGCTGCATGCCCGTAACCTCGGCGAGAATGTCCTGCAGCTCGTGCATGCAGGCGAGAAAGCCCTGCCCCGCACCGGGCGGCGCCAGCGGGTGGCGGCCGAGGAACTGCGGCAGCATCGCCAGTGAATTGCAGGCCCGCGGGTTGTGCTTCATCGTGCACGAACCCAGCGGATAGAAGTTGGTATCGATCGAGAAGTTCTTCTGCGACAGCCGCGTGTAGTGGCGGACCGCCTGCAGCTCGGAGACTTCCGGCAGCGCCGGGCGTTGCTGCCGGCGCAGGCTTGCCGGCAGGTCATCGGGATCAGGCGCTGGCGGCGGCAGTTGCGCACCGGCGCTGCGACCCTCGCGACCGTACTCGAAGATCACCTTGCCTGCTTCGTCGTGACTCATGCGTCTCTCCTGCGTACCACTCATCGCCCGCCCGCCAGAACCTCGGTCAGGGCCTCGACGTAGGCCGCACGATCGTCCTCGGTATGCAGCTCCGTCGAACACAGCAGCAAACTGTTGCCGACTTCGGGATAGGCACCCTCCAGGGCGTAGCCACCGAGGATGCCGCGCCCGGCGAGGGCGTCGAGAATCTCCGCCACCGGTGGGCCATCGATGCGCACCGTGAACTCGTGGAAGATCGGGCCGTCGAACAGCGGCTCGACGCCCTGGATGCCGGCCAGTGCCGAGCGCAGGGCGACGGCGCCGGCGTGACTGTGGCGGGCCACCCGCTCCAGCCCCTCCGGCCCCATCAGCGCCATGTAGATGGTCGCGGCGGTCACCATCAAGCCCTGGTTGGTGCAGATGTTCGAGGTGGCCTTCGAGCGCCGGATGTCCTGTTCGCGTGCGCGCAGGGTCATGACGTAACCGGTATGCCCGTCGGCATCCGTGGTGCGCCCGACGACGCGACCGGGCATCTGGCGCGCCATCGCCTTGCGCGTGCACAGGAAGCCGAAATAGGGCCCGCCGGCGGACAGCGGGATCCCCAGGGGTTGCCCCTCGCCAATGACAATATCCGCACCCTGCTCGCCCCACTCGCCCGGTGGGCGGAGCAGCGCCAGCGACGTCGGATTGACTACCGCCACCGCCAGCGCGCCGAGGGCGTGGGCGCGATCGACCAGGGCATCGACATCCTCGAGCCCACCCAGGAAATTCGGCTGTGGGATGACGACCGCAGCGACGCCCTCATCGCCGGCGGCCGCGGTCAGCGCATCCACGCCAGTAAGCCCCGTCTCCGGTGCGAACGGCACATCGACGAGTTCCAGGCCCTGGTTGCCGACGACCGTACGCGCCACGGCCCGGTAGTGCGGATGCACGGTGCGCGGCACCAGTACACGCTTCGACCTGGCCTTGCGATTCGCGCGCACGGCCATCAGCACGGCCTCGCCGAGCGCCGAACCGCCGTCGTAGAGCGATGCGTTGGCGACCTCCATCCCGGCCAGGGCGGAGATCATGGACTGGAATTCGTAGACGACCTGCAGCGTGCCCTGGCTCGCCTCCGCCTGGTAGGGCGTGTAGGCGCTGTAGAACTCGCCGCGGCCAACGATCTGCCAGATCGCCTGCGGGATGTGGTGCGGATAGGCGCCGGCACCGGTGAAACAGAGCATGTCGCCCTCGGCCCGTGCACGTTCGTGCATCAGGCGTGTGACGGCCATTTCCGGCAGCCCGTCGGGGATACCGCCAAGGTCGCCGGCACGCAGTTCCGGCGCGATCTCATCAAACAGGTCATCGATGCGTTCGACACCGATGGCCGCGAGCATTTCGTGGACATCGGTCTCGGTATGGGGAATGAACGGCACGCTGCCTCCGAATGTCAGTCGCCGGCGGACTCGACGAAATCGCCGTACGCCTCGGCGTCGAGCAGATCCTTGATCTCATCGCCATTCTCGGGCCGCAGGCGGAACAACCAGCCCTCGCCGTAGGGATCGCTGTTGACCAGCTCGGGCGAATCGGCGAGCGCATCATTGGCCTCGACCACCTCGCCCGACACCGGCGCGTAGATATCCGAAGCCGCCTTCACCGACTCCACCACGGCGGCGGCATCCCCCGCCCCGAAGCCGGTCCCCGCCTCGGGCACCTCGACGAACACCAGGTCGCCCAGTTCCTCCTGGGCGTGATCGGTGATGCCGACGGTCACGGTGCCATCGTCCTCACTGCGGACCCATTCGTGTTCGCGCGTATAGCGCAGATCGTTCGGTATTTCACTCATGTGCGATTCCCTCCCGTTTCTGGGTGTTCTGTTTCCGGGCGTGGCCGCGATCCATGTGCGCCGGCTCGCCCCACCTTACGTTGCGCGGACGAACGGAAAGCGTTCCAGGCGCGCCGCGACGCGGCGACCGCGGATCTCGACCTCGATTTCGGCCCCTGCCGTCACTGCGGTCGGGACCCGGGCCAGTCCGATCGAGCGCTCCAGCGTCGGTGCGAAACCGCCACTGGTCACCACACCTTCGCCCGCCGCCGTGTGCACGCTCTGCCCGGCACGCGCGACCCCGCGTCCAGACAGTCCGAAGCCGACCAGCTTGCGCGCGACACCGGCGGTACGCTGACGCTCGAGGGCAGCACGCCCGATGAAATCACGCTCCGCCGGTTCCCAGGCAACCGTCCAGCCCAGCGCGGCCTCCAGCGGCGTGATTTCCTCATCCATTTCATGGCCGTACAGGGCGAGGCCGGCCTCGAGCCGCAGAGTGTCGCGCGCCCCCAGCCCCGCAGGAGCGACGCCACGTTCAAGCAGCGCATCCCAGAAGGCGCCGGCCTCGGCCGCGGGCAGGGTGACTTCGTAACCATCCTCGCCGGTATAGCCGGTGCGGGCCACGTGCATCTGACCGGCCGCGACATGGCGAAAACGCCCCAACTCACGCGCGTGTGTCGCCAGATCGCCAGTGAGCACGGCGTGCACATGCTCGCGCGCCTCGGGTCCCTGCACCGCGACCATGCCGAGATCATCGCGCTCGCGCAGATCGACACCGAAATCCGCGGCCTGCGCCGTCAACCAGGGTGCCACGCGCTCGCGGGTAGCGGCATTGGTGACCAGGCGGAACAGGCCGGGGGCGAAGCGGTAGACGATACCGTCGTCGATCACGCCGCCCTGCTCGTTCAGCAGGCAACCGTACAGTGCCTGCCCCTCCTCCATGCGCCCGGCATTGTTGGCGAAAACGCGCTGCAGGAATTCGGCGGCAGCGGTACCACGCACTTCGAACTGCGCCATGTGCGAGACGTCGAACATGCCGGCCGCGCGCCGAACCGCGTGATGCTCCTCGATCTGCGAACCGTAGTGGAGCGGCATTTCCCAGCCCGCGAAGTCGACCAGGCGCGCGCCCGCGGCGCGGTGGTGTGCATGCAGTGGCGTACGATTCGCCATCGGGTCTCCCATCAGATCAGATCAGGTCGCGGCACCGCGAACGCGGTCCGACTGCCGAATGTTCAGTCTGCATCCCGCGACCACATCTGTCCACGTTGACATGGTTTCACGGTCGCGGCAGCGGCCGGGCAAGAGGCGGAAGATCACCCGCGATACCGGCGCCGCGCCGGATGAATGCCTGCTTGAACGGACCCGCGCGATCGGCCAGNTGCATGCCGAGGCCGCGCAGGTGGATCC
>SL_3KL_010_SEDDRAFT_10000799_pt1 | contig 27466 bp, 23 predicted proteins | sample SodLakKL_010_SED_2_FD_10381 | JGI IMG/M metagenome (IMG submission 10381)
GCGGCCGCCATGGACCAGTACCGAGCCGATGGGGATACCGCCCTCGGCCAGCCCTTGCCGGGCTTCGGCAAGGGCGGCCTGCAGGTACACATCGTGCCCTTCGTGTTCAGCCGTCATGGCGCTCGAACCACTCGAGTATGAGTTCAAGGCGCTTGACCAGGTTGACCGGCGTACCGGCGCGCGACAGGCCGTGACCTTCGCCCTCGAAAACGGCCAGTTCGGTTTCGACATCGTTGTTGATCAGGGCGTAAAACCACTCCTGGCCCTGGCCGATGGGCGTGATCTGGTCGTCGGTGGAGTGGATGATCAGGGTCGGCGTGGTGACCCGGTCGGCGTACTTCAGCGGCGAGCGGTTCCAGTAGTATTCGTAGTTCTCCCATATCGTGCCGCCGAACTCGGCGTTCATCATGGCCGGCACGTAGGCCTGGGTGCCGGCCTCGGAGATCCAGTTGGATACGCTGCGCTGGGTGACCGCGGCGCGGAAGCGATCGGTCTGGGTGGTAATCCAGTTGGTCAGAAAGCCGCCGTGGCTGCCGCCGGTGAGAAACAAGCGGTCTTCATTGATCCAGTCGAAGCGTTCCAGCGCCTCGTCCAGGGCCTGGATGTTGTCGTGGTAGTCGACTCCGCCGTAGTCCTGGTGCACCGCGGCCTGGAAGTCGAAGCCGTAGCCGGTCGAGCCGCGGTAGTTTGTGAACAGCACCGCGTAGCCGGCTCCGGCCATCATCTGGAACTCGTGGAACCAGCGATGGCCCCACATCCCGGCCGGGCCGCCACGAAAATTGAGTACCAGCGGCCACTGGCGACCTTCATCGAAACCCCTGGGCCGCAGCAGGAAGGCGTCCACCGTCATGCCGTCATTGACCTCGAAGCTGAAACGCTCCAGCTCGCCAAGGTAACGGGATTCGAGCAGCGAGTCGTTGAAGCCGGTCAGGCGCCTTGGTTCGAAGTCCCGGGTGTCGGTGACGTGCAACTCCGGCAGGCGGGTTTCATTTTCAATTAGCAGGGCCACGGTTCGGCCGTTGGCGGCAAAGTTGATGCCGTCGGTGACTGCACCGTCACCGAGGATGACCTCGCTGCTGCCGTCGTCGTGCAAGCGCATCAGCGGGTGGCTGCCGCGATAGTCCGCCCGGAACAGGGGCAGGTCGAAACCTTCGGGCCACCAGGCCTGCGCCACCGAGAGATCCATGCCGTCGTGCAGTACCTCGTGGCCGTTGCCGTCGATGTCGATGCGGTGCAGTTCCATGGGCCGATAGCGGTCGGACTGGTAGCTGAAAGCGATCTGACGGCCATCGGGAGAGAACAGCGGCGACGTGGAACGCCCTGCAGGCGTGGCGAGCTTGCGTTCCTCGCGGCTGTCGAGATCGAGCAGGTAGATGTCCTGGTTGAAGCCACCGTCGTATTCGGTGCCGCTGCGGTCGGCATTGAATGCCAGATATCGACCGTCGGGCGAGACCGTCGGATTGTTGTAGTTCCACTCGGGGTTGCCGGCCAGATGCTGGAGTTCGCCATTTTTCGAATCGAGCAACCACAACGTGCGCCGGCGTTCATCCAGCCAGCCCTGAGTCTCGGAGCGGTAGAGCTGACGCGAATAGATCTTTACATCGGCCTGCGGCTCGTCGTCTTCCTCCGCGTCCCGGGTGGGGTCGTCGACGTCCGGGTCGATATTCAGGGTGAGCACCAGGTGCCGGCCGTCGCCGAGCCAGGTGAATTCGGAAATGCTGCCCTGCTTGATTTCGGTAACGGCACGAGCTTCGCCACCATCGACCGAAATGAGGTGAACCTGCGTGTCGCCGTTGTCGGTTCGGAGAAAGGCGATCTGCTTGCCGTCGGGAGAGAAGCGCGGGTGGCGGTCCAGTACACCTCCGGTGAACAACTTTGATGATCGCGAGCCGTCGGCGGGCACCATCCAGATGGCAGCGTCGCGATTTCGACGCTTCTCGTCGATGACCCGGCGCACGAAAGCGATGTGCTCGCCATCCGGCGACACTTGCGGGTCGGCGACGAAGGTGAAGTCATGGTAATCGGAGGGGACCAGTGGCTCTGGCGACCCGGCCCATGCCGGCTGGGTGCAGGACAGGATGATCAACAACAGCGGCAGTGCTCGAATCATGGTGTCATCGAAAGTTGGAGTGCAGCGTAATGTTAGCGCGTCCGTGTGTGCCGCGCGGCGTCTGTGGGACCTGTTGAGCCGTTCCCGATTTTCGTGGCAGGTCAGCAGAACGATGGCACTCTCGCTCATCCGTGCATTTTGGTAATCTTTGCATGCGCGTTCCCCGAAGGCGCGCTCATTCCGGTCGATTCATTAAATCAGGGGACAAAGTTGCTCTGTCATACACCGCCGTCCGGCGGATTTAGTGGAAGATACCTCTACCGACCACTTTCCGGCCCGAGTCTCTTCCTGCGCGGGGGAGGGTGCTCCCTTGACCAGTCGGTGAGCCCGCTCCCGGTTGCCCTGTTTTCCGTGTGGCCGGGCCGTCAGCGGTGAGCACCATGATCGACAGCGTGGTTCACCTGACCGTGGATCATCCGGTGGCGAGCGGAGTGTACCTGGGCGTGATGGTGGCCCTGGTCCTGGTCCTGTTCTGGTTGTATCGCACCAATCGCAAGTTGGCCGATGCACGCCGCCGCTCGAGACGACTGGCACGTGACTATGATCGCCTCGTTTCGCGGGTGCCGGTGGGGCTCTATGAGTTGATCGATCATCCGGATGGCAGTCGACGTCTGGCATTCGCGAGTGAACGTTTCCTCGAGCTGTTGGGGCTGGATCGGTCGAGGGCGCATGGCGACTTCCGGCACGTCCTCGCTCGGGTGCATCCAGACGATCGTCAGCGAATGCTCGATCTCATCGATGAGGCGATTGCGAGCGGGGGCTGGTATGTGGCCGAGGCCCGGATTGCGGACCCGGATGGGGACCGCTGGATTCGGGCCGAGGCGCATCCCGATCCCCGGCCCGAAGGCCAGGTGGTGTGGTCGGGTGTGGTTACCGACATCACGGAACGCCGTCGGGCCGAGCAGAAACTGGTGCGGCGCGAGGCCCTGCTGGCCTCGATGGGGCGACTGGCTCATGTCGGCGGATGGCAATATGACCCCGGTACCGGCGAGGTGCGCTGGACCGACGAAGTGTTCCGCATCCTCGATCTTCCCGTGGGTGAAACGCCACCTCTGGAAGACATACTTTCCTTCTATCCCGAGGGCGACCGCCGACGCCTTGAGCAGGCGCTCAAACATGCAGTTGAGCATGGTGAGTCTTATGACCTGGAATTGTCGATGACCACTGCCGCCGGCCGCGACATCCTGGTTCGGGCGTTGTGTGAACCTCGGAGCGAACATGATCGGATTACAGCCCTGTTCGGTGCGTTGCAGGATATTACCCATTTGCGCCAGGCCGAGCGCGAGTTGCGCGAGGCCCAGGCGCGGTTCCGAACGATCTTCGAGCAATCCCCGATCGGCATGCTGATTCACGATGCCCACAGTGGCGAGATCCTCGACGCCAACCATGAGGGCTGGGAAGCTTTCGGTTACCGTTCGACAGAGGAATTGAGGCAACATCAGGGCGACCTGTGGATCGACCCGCCGCATTCCTGGGACGAGGCGCTGGCGCTGATCCGCCGGGCAGCCGCAGGTGAGACACAGACCATGGACTGGCCCGCCCGGCGTCGTGACGGCGAGGTGTTCTGGCAGCAGGTGAGGCTTTCACCTCTGACGCTCAAGGGGCGAGAGTGCGTGCTGGCCAGCTGCATTGATGTCACCCACCGCAAGCGCCACGAAGCCGAGTTGCATCGCGTGGCCAACTACGATCCGCTGACCAGCTTGCCCAACCGGCGCATGCTCGTCGACCTGCTGCGACGCACGATTGATCGAGCTGCACGGCAGGGGGCATCATTCGCCGTGTGCTATCTGGATCTCGACGAGTTCAAGCCGATCAACGACACGCACGGCCATGCCATTGGTGACAAGGTGCTGGTCGAAATTGGCCGACGGCTGGGCGAGGCGGTGCGTCGTTCCGACACGGTGGCCCGAATCGGCGGTGACGAGTTCGTCATCCTGCTGGCCGATGTGGGGGGACAGGAACGTCTGGACCTCACGCTGCAACGGATTCTGCGGGTCGCCAGGGAGGCCATCGTGGTCGATGGGCTGGAGTTGAAGGTGTCGGCAAGCATCGGTGTGACACGTTACCCGGCCGATGCCGGTGATGCTGACACCTTGCTGCGACATGCCGATCAGGCCATGTATCGGGCCAAGGACATGGGGCGAAACCGTTACTGCCTGTTCGATACCGACCTGCAGCGCAAGTCCGAAGAACGTGCCCGGCAGTTGCGGCATGTTACCCGGGCGCTTTCGGCCGGCGAGTTCCAGCTTCACTACCAGCCCAAGGTCAACATGGAAACAGGTGATGTGGTCGGTCTCGAGGCGCTGGTGCGCTGGTGCGACCCGGATCGAGGCATGCTGCCGCCGTCGGATTTCCTGCGATTGATCGAGCATTCCGATCTCGAGGAACGCTTCGGCTGGTATGTCCTCGACGAAGCACTGGCGCAATCCCAGCGCTGGAGCGAGCAGGGCATGCATTTCGCCGTCAGCATAAACGTCAGTGGGCAGAACCTGCTGCGGAAGGGGTTCGTCGATGGTTTGCGGAAGGGTCTTGACCGGCATCCAGGTGTCGCACCGACGGATCTGGAGATCGAGATACTGGAAACCGCGGCGGTGACCGACCTGGATGCGGCGGTGGCCGTCCTCGAGAAAGTGCGTGCGCTCGGTGTTCGGGTGTCGCTGGATGACTTCGGGGTCGGCTACTCTTCGCTGGCGCACCTGCGCTGGCTGCCCATCGACATCCTGAAGATTGACCGATCCTTCGTGCGCGATATGCTGACCGACTACGAGGATTACAGTATCGTGCAAAGCGTACTGGGCATGGCGCGGGCCTTTGACATGGAGCTGATCGCCGAGGGGGTGGAGACGGTCCAGCATGCTGCAGCACTGACCGGGATGGGGTGTCGGCTGGGGCAGGGCTATGTGTTTGCACGTCCGATGTCGGCTGCCGAAGTTCCCGACTGGCTTTATCGGTGGCGACGTGATCGCCCCTGGAAGCGAATCAATGATCAGGCCCTTGAGTTGGCGATGGACCGTGCCAGGGAGCTGGCTGCAGGTCACCTGCGGTGGCTGGAGCAGGTCGAGCTGACTGTTCGTGCCGGTCAGTGCCCCGAGGGCGGGCCGGAACTCGACCCGGAGCGTTGCGCTCTGGGCTTGTGGTTGACCACGCTGGCTCGTCGAGGGACGGGAGCAAGTGCATCAGTGCGGGAGTTGAAGCGACACCACAGTCGCGTTCACCGCATAGCGCAACAACTGTGCGACCAGGTTGCAGCTGGGCGTCGCCGATCCGCAGTCAATGATCTGCCGGAGTTGAGAGCGGAGAGCGCGCGCCTGGTCGAGCTGATCGGGTCACTGCCGAGGCTGCCGAAATCTGACCAACGAATCAGCGGGGGCTGACCCGTCCGGGCCGACGATCAGTCATCGCAACCGCGGTGGTAACTTTCGATCCGTTCGACCTCTTCGCGTGAGCCCAGTACCACGGGGACGCGTTGGTGGATTTCGTCGGGTTGAACCGCGAGGATGCGCTGATCTCCGGTCGTCGCCGCTCCGCCGGCCTGCTCGACGATCAAGGCCATCGGGTTGGCCTCGTACATCAGGCGCAGCTTGCCGGCCTTTCCGGCGCCCCTGAGTTGGCTGTTGCAGGGATAGAGAAAAATCCCGCCGCGGGTGAGGATGCGGTGGACTTCCGCCACCATGGAGGCAACCCAGCGCATGTTGAAGTTCTTGCCGCGCGGGCCGTTGGCACCCTGCAGGCATTCGTCGATGTAGCGGTGAACCGGTTCATCCCAGAAACGCTGGTAGGAGACATTGATTGCGAACTCCTTCGTCTCGGCCGGGATCTCGACATTCTTCCGGGTCAGCAGGAACTCCCCGATGTCTCGGTCGAGCGTGAACATGCTCACGCCACGGCCGGTGGTCAGCACCAGCATGGTCGAGGGGCCGTACAGGCAGTAGCCGGCGGCGACCTGCTCGGTACCTGGGCGAAGAAAGTCCTGCTCGGTAGGGTTGGCGACGCCCTCGGGAGCCTTGAGAATGGAAAATATGGTGCCCACGGAGACGTTGACGTCGATATTGGATGAGCCGTCGAGCGGATCACACAGAAGCAGGTATCTGCCGCGTTTGGCCTCGGCCGGCAAATGGTAGACCGAGTCCATTTCCTCCGAGGCCAGTGCGGCAATATGGCCGTTATGGCGCAGCGCCTCGATCATCAGCTCGTTGGAGATGACGTCGAGTTTTTTCTGCGTCTCGCCCTGCACATTCTCCGAGTCTGTGGCGCCGAGCACGTTGACCAGCGCGCCCTTGTTGACCAGGTCCGCGATCTTCTTGCAAGCCACGGCGATGTCGTTGAGCAGACCGGTGAACTCCCCGGTCGCTCCCTCGATGTGGCGCTGGTTCTGGATGATGTAATTGGTAAGTGTGGTGCCGATGCGCATGAGGCTTTCCTGTCGTGCCTTCTCGGGCCGGTGAACAAAACCCGCAAATCTAGCATGAGACGGGCGGCCAGCCAAGCATGGTGGGCCGTCGACAGGCCGGTCAGCCGATTGGCAGCGCAGCCAGCAGGCCGTCGAGGATGAACTGAATGGCCAGTGCGGCCAGCAGCATGCCCAGCAGCCGGGTAATGATGTTGCTGATAGTCTCGGGGATGAAGTGGTCGAAGCGAGCGGCTGTGACCAGCAGCACAGCGCCGATGGCCATGACCGCGACGCCGGCGCCCATGACCACGGCCTGCCCGGCAAGGTTGCCGGCTTGGGCGGCGGTCAGCAGCATGATCGAAGCGATGGCGCCCGGTCCGCACAGCAGCGGGATGGCCAGCGGAAACACCGAGATGTCTTCGGGCTCGTAGTGATCGTGGATTTCCTCGGCTGATTTCGACTTGCGGTCGTTGCGCCGCGAGAACAGCATTTCCAAAGCAATCAGAAACAGCAATACACCGCCGGCAATGCGAAATGCCGGGAGGGTGATGCCGAAGTTGTCGAGCAGGCGTTCGCCGATGACCCCGAAGATGATCAACAGCAGTGCCGCGATAAGGCAGCCCATCAGCGCCATGCGGATTTTCTGCCCACGCGTTGCCCCGGCGGTCAGCGATACGAAGATCGGGATGATGCTGACCGGATCGATCGTGACGAACAGCATCACGAAGGCCGGGATGAAGATTTCGAGCATGGCGGCGACGTTGGAGCGGTGGAGCGGGAATGCTAACGCCGTGCCGTTGGCATGGCAATGGCTTGAGGATGTCAATGATCAGGGCTCGAGAGAAGCTTCAACAACGCAAGCGTCAACATTGTCGCCCCGGATATCGCGTAGCGATTGTCCGGGGCCTGGCACGGTCAAGCGGGCACGGCGGGGAACCCGGTCGTCGGGCCGTACAGATTCCCGACATGCGGGGTCCCGGACATCGCCTGCGGCGATTCCCGGACGACAGACTTTCATGGTCTCCCGCGTTATCATAATCGGCTGCCTCAATCTGACGCGCCGATGCCATGAACACCAACTACCGCAAACGCCTGCCCGGCACCGAGCTGGATTTTTTCGACACCCGTGCTGCCGTCGAGGACATCGCTCCCGGCGCCTGGGCGAAGCTGCCCTACGTCTCGCGCGTGCTGGCCGAGAACCTGGTGCGTCGCTGTGCTCCCGAGCGCTTGACCGACTCGCTCAAGCAGATCATCGAGCGCAAGCGCGATCTGGATTTCCCCTGGTATCCGGCGCGCGTGGTCTGTCATGACATCCTCGGTCAGACCGCCCTGGTCGATCTGGCCGGGCTGCGCGACGCCATTGCCGAGAAGGGCGGCGACCCGGCCCAGGTTAATCCGGTGGTGCCCACCCAGCTCATCGTCGACCACTCGCTGGCCGTCGAGCATGCCGGGTTCGAAAAGGACGCGTTCGAGAAGAACCGCGCGATCGAGGAGCGCCGCAATGCCGACCGCTTCCACTTCATCAACTGGACGAAGGAAGCCTTCGACAACGTCGACGTGATCCCGCCGGGCAACGGCATCATGCACCAGATCAACCTGGAGCGGATGTGCACGGTGGCCGAGGTGCGTGACGGCGTCGTTTTCCCCGACACCCTGGTCGGCACCGACTCGCACACCCCGCACGTGTGCGCCCTGGGCGTGATCGCCATCGGTGTGGGCGGCCTGGAAGCCGAGAACGTGATGCTCGGCCGCGCCTCCTACCTGCGCCTGCCCGATATCGTCGGGGTCAAGCTCACCGGCAAGCCGCAGCCCGGCATCACCGCGACAGACATCGTGCTGGCGCTGACCGAATTCCTGCGCAAAGAGAAAGTGGTCTCGGCCTGGCTGGAGTTCTTCGGCGAAGGTGCGGCCGAGCTCACCGTGGGTGATCGTGCCACCATCTCCAACATGACGCCGGAATTCGGCGCCTCGGCGGCAATGTTCCATATCGACGAGCAGACCATCGACTACCTCAAGCTCACCGGTCGTGACGATGCGCACGTCAAGCTGGTCGAGGACTATGCGAAGCACACCGGGATCTGGGCCGATGACATCACCACGGCCGAGTACGAGCGCGTGCTCGAGTTCGACCTGTCCTCGGTCGGCCGCAACATGGCCGGGCCGTCCAACCCGCACAAGCGCGTGTCCACCGCCGACCTGTCCGAGCAGGGCATTTCCGCCCCCTACGAGATGCCCGCGGACGGCTCGATGCCCGACGGTGCGGTGATCATCGCCGCGATCACCTCGTGCACCAACACCTCCAACCCGCGCAACGTGATTGCCGCCGGGCTGCTGGCGAAGAAGGCCAACGAGCTGGGCCTGACCCGCAAGCCCTGGGTGAAGTCCTCGTTCGCACCCGGCTCCATGGCCGTTCGCCTGTACCTGGAAGAAGCCGGCCTGCTCGAGGAGCTGGAAGATCTTGGCTTCGGCATCGTCGCCTTTGCCTGCACCACCTGCAACGGCATGAGCGGTGCGCTGGATCCGAAGATCCAGCAGGAAATCATTGACCGCGATCTCTATTCCGTGGCCGTGCTGTCGGGCAACCGCAACTTCGACGGCCGCATCCACCCCTACGCCAAGCAGTCCTTCCTGGCTTCGCCTGCGCTGGTGGTCGCCTATGCGATTGCCGGCTCGGTGCGCTTCGATATCGAAAAGGATGCGCTAGGCCTTGATGCCGACGGCAACCCGGTCACGCTCAAGGATCTGTGGCCCAGTGACGAGGAAATCGACGCCATCGTCGAGCGCAGCGTCAAGCCCGAGCACTTCCGCCGGGTCTACGAGCCGATGTTCGGCCAGCAGTACAAGCGCATCAAGAAGGTCAGCCCGCTGTATGACTGGCGAGAGGAGAGCACCTACATCCGCCGCCCGCCGTACTGGGAAGGCGCGCTGGCGGCCGAACGCACGCTCACCGGCATGCGTCCGCTGGCCGTGCTGGGTGACAACATCACCACCGACCATCTCTCACCGTCCAACGCCATCCTGCCCAACAGTGCGGCCGGCGAATACCTGGCGAAAATGGGCCTGCCCGAGGAAGACTTCAATTCCTACGCCACCCACCGCGGCGACCACCTCACTGCCCAGCGCGCCACCTTCGCGAACCCGAAGCTGATCAACGAGATGGCCGTGGCCGACGGCGAGGTCAAGCAGGGTTCGCTGACCCGCCTGGAGCCCGAGGGCAAGGTCATGCGCATGTGGGATGCGATCGAGATCTACATGGAACGTAAGCAGCCGCTGATCATCATCGCCGGGGCCGACTACGGCCAGGGTTCGTCGCGCGACTGGGCGGCCAAGGGGGTTCGGCTGGCCGGCGTCGAGGCCATCGTCGCCGAAGGCTTCGAGCGCATCCATCGCACCAACCTGATCGGCATGGGTGTTTTGCCGCTGGAGTTCGAGGAGGGCACCACCCGCAAGACCCTGGGCATCGACGGCACCGAGATCTTCGGCGTCAAGGGCAGTCTCGAACCCGGTGCGAAGCTGACGCTCATCATCCAGCGCGACAACGGTGAGACGATCGAGGTGCCGGTGACCTGCCGCCTCGACACCGCCGAGGAAGTCTCGGTCTACGAGGCCGGCGGCGTGCTGCAGCGCTTCGCCCAGGATTTCCTGGAGGAATCGGCCGCGGCCTGACGACTTTCTGGTGACCCCGGGGCACTCTGCCCCGGGGTCAGCTCGTCGCGCCCTTGCCCGCGCCCGAATCCTTGCCGGGGGCATCCTTCAGAAGCTGGACAAATCCGTTGCGTTCAAACAAAAAGAATGCGCCGTTCATCACCATCAACCCCATCAAGCCCACAATGATGCTCTCGATCATCAGGAAACCAATGGCGACCCATACAAGGCCATTGATCGCCAGGATCAGACTCCAGACGATGGATGCCGAGTCCCGGCTCACGTAAGCAGCCCATCTCCTTGCCAGTTTTTCCAGTGCGTTCAGCATTGCACGAACTCCTGATTTTTCCCGCAGCGGTCAGTTTGCCATGAGTCTGACTTTGTCCGGGCTTCGCTTCTTCGGCCACTCGTTCCTGTCTTCCGGCTGATCCCTGAACAACCAGCTGTTCAGCATCCGAATGCCTCCCGGGTGAGACTCTTTCCGCCTGAATGCGGCATTAACAGGTCGAGAGGGGCGGATTGAACCTTCCCTGCGGCGCCGCTCGTGAAATTGCCGGGTCATGGGCCTGCCTCCACCAGCGGTTGCACGAATCCAGAACAATCCGAGGAGAATCATCCGATGAAAGCACTGCTTCCAACCATTCTGCTGCTGGCCATGGCCAGCGCATTCGCCAACGACATCGAGCTTCGACCCGGGCCGGGCAACAGTGTCGTCATCACCGATGCCGCTGGCAACGAGACTCACCTGCGCGTCACCGATAGCGGACAGATCATTCTCCCCGGTATAGCCGCCAGCGAAGAACAGGACGAGGCCCCGGTCTGCTACAACCTGGCGACCGGCGTCCTGGGCAATTGCCCGCCGGGCACGGTCGAAGGTCCGGAAGGGCCCGAAGGGCCTCAGGGCCCACAAGGTGAAACCGGGCCCGAGGGTCCACAGGGCCCCGAGGGCGAAATTGGACCGGAAGGGCCGCAGGGCGAAACGGGGCCGGAAGGTCCGCAAGGCCCGCAGGGTGAAACTGGTCCGGAAGGACCTCAGGGCGAGATGGGTCCGGAAGGGCCTGAGGGCGAGATGGGTCCGGAAGGGCCTCAGGGCGAGATGGGTCCGGAAGGGCCTCAGGGCGAGATGGGCCCGGAAGGACCTCAGGGCGAAACGGGACCACAGGGCCCACAGGGCGATACGGGACCGCAAGGCCCGCAGGGTGATACGGGACCGCAAGGCCCGCAGGGCCAGACCGGCCCCCAGGGCGCAACCGGCCCGGAAGGACCCCAGGGAGATATGGGCCCGGAAGGGCCTCAGGGCGAACCCGGACTCAGCGGCTACGAATGGCTGCAGGTCAGCAACAGCTTCAGCCTGGAGGTCAATCAGTGCGGCAGCTTCTATGCCGATTGCCCCTCCGGCAAGAAACTCATGAGTGCGACCGCCCGCGCGTCGTCGACCTCGATCATCATTACCGGCATCAGTTTTTCGACCACGTCGCCACCGGATCCCAGGTTCGCCTTCATCCGCTATTGCAACAAGTGTCGGGTCGGCGTTCAGGTCGGCTGCGGCGCCGAGCCGTTCACCGGTTCGGTCACGGCCCACTTGATCTGCGTCGATCGGTGACAGTACGCCGGCCCGATGCCGGGAACCTTCATTGGCGATGGTTCCCGGCAAGACATCGAAGAGTCTGATTGCCGCGGGCCCGATTGGTTATCCTTGCCGGATTCTGACAGCAGTCCGGCAGATGCCGGTTGGAGAACGACAACGCGATGAGTCATCGACCACAGATCCGCATTCCCGCCACCTACATGCGCGGTGGCACCAGCAAGGGCGTGTTCTTTCGCCTCGATGACCTGCCCGAAGAGGTGCGGAACCCCGGTCCGGCACGTGATGCCCTGCTGCTGCGGGTGATTGGTTCGCCCGACCCGTACGGCAAGCACACCGACGGCATGGGCGGGGCAACTTCGAGTACATCGAAAACGGTGATCCTGTCGAAGTCCGACAAGCCCGATCACGATGTCGACTACCTGTTCGGCCAGGTGGCCATCGACAAGCCGGTCATCGACTGGTCGGGTAATTGCGGCAATCTCACCGCCGCGGTGGGTGCGTTTGCCATCAGCAACGGCCTGGTGGATGCCGCACGTATTCCCGACCACGGCGTGTGCACGGTGCGAATCTGGCAGGCCAATATCGAAAAGACTATCGTCGCCCATATTCCCGTCACCAACGGCGAGGTTCAGGAGACTGGTGATTTCGAGCTCGACGGCGTGACCTTTCCGGCCGCCGAGGTCAAGATCGACTTCATTGCCCCGACTGGCGATGAGCCGGTGCTGCCCACCGGCAATGTGGTCGATGAGTTCGAAGCTCCCGGTTTCGGCAAGTTGAAAGCCAGCTTCATCAGCGCCGGCATTCCCACCATCTTCGTCAACGCCGCCGACATCGGCTTCGACGGCACCGAGTTGCAACCCGCCATCAACGACCATCTAGGTCTGCTCGAACGCCTGGAAACACTGCGCGCTTACGGCGCGGTGGCCATGGGGCTGATCGATGATGTGGCCGAGGCCGAACAGCGCCAGCACACCCCCAAGATCGCCTGGGTTTCACCGTCGACCGGCTACGTCGCCTCCAGCGGCAAGACAATCGCGGCCGAAGCCATCGATTTCAACGTTCGCGCCATGTCCATGGGCAAGCTGCACCACGCCATGATGGGCACGGCCGCGGTGGCCATCGCCACCGCCGCGGCCATCCCCGGCACCCTGGTCAACCTGGCCGCCGGGGGCGGCGAACGCGACCAGGTCCGCTTCGGTCATCCGTCAGGCACGTTGAAGGTTGGGGCCGAGGTGGCCGAGACCGATGGGCAGTGGCTGGCCGACAAGGTCAGCATGAGCCGCAGCGCGCGTGTGCTGATGGAAGGTCGGGTCAGGATACCGCCGCCGTTCTGATGCGAGCGATTGTCACTGACGACCTGCATCTTCTGGAACCTCTGGCCCGTGGCCAATGCCCGGCTGACCAAGTCGGCTGGGTCAGCATCAGCACCAGCACAGCGCACCGTCGGCCGACCGGTTCGAGGAAGCCGGGTTCGGTCACTTGCAAGCCGACTTCATTTGTCCTGGCGCCTGGCATGATCCCTTAAGGCACTACGTTATAACGGCTGGTGTCGCCGGATTGAAGTGGGGAGCGCGGCACAGTAGCTGCCCGGATCGAGCTGGATCCGGGAATAACCAACAACGATAACGAGGGACAGACATGAAGCATTTTCCCGATGCACTGGTCGGTGCGTTTGAGCGCATCGACCTTGATCCATCCGACTACCCGCTCTACCACGGTCTGATCGAACAGTTGTCCGGTATGGACGAGATCGACAAGATCGACCATCTGACTTTCATCACGCCATGGCAGCATGCTGATCGGTTTCTCGACTACTGGCAAGCGAAGGGCTTTGAGTTCCACGGCGAATGGAATACTCGTCGCTATCCGGCTCGGCACCTGGCGTTGATTCGAGGGGGCAAGGAAGGTCATCCTTGGGAAGATATGGTCGGGTTGTCGGTGTCGGATGTGCCTCAATCACCCATTGATCGCTCACTGGCCAATGTCGCCATGGACGATCGGGCCGCGACACATACGCTCCAACATGTGGCGCTGCACGTCAACAAGGAGGCCGACATGCATGCGGTGCACAAGCAGTTGTCCGCGAAGAATGTGCCCTGGATGACTGACGTACTGACCTATCATGACCCTAATGGTGCCGAACTTAATCAGATGTTCACGCAGCCCACCGAGCAGGGATTCTTCGTGGAGTTTGCCCAGCGCAAGCCGAGCGCAGACGGTAAGCCCTACGGAGGGTTCGACCCCGACATCATCGACGACCTCTACCAGGCGCTGGATCGGGCGCTGCCTCGCGGAAGTGCCTGAATTGACCGCACTGAGTTCGCGCATCCTCGACGAGGTCGAGTGTCTTGACGGAGACGCACTCAAGGCACTCCAGGAAAAGCGCTTGCGCATCACCCTGCAGCGGGCTCATCGCAGCCCGCTGTATGGTGAGCGCCTGAGTACGATCCTGGGGTTCAGTGCCAGCAAGGAGGCGGCTCGCTACCAGCCTTTCGGATTGGCTGATCTGGCGCATCTGCCCATGACCTCGAAAGGAGATCTGAGAGCCGTCGATGGCATTGAGGGTGTGCTGGCAGTCCCGCTGAATCGGGTTCGTCGCTGGCATACGTCCTCGGGAACGACCGGGGCCCGTACCCCGATGGGATACACCGCCGATGATCTCGATACCTGGGGCCGGCTGATCCAGCGCAACCTCGCCGCAACTGGTATCGGCACCGGCACTCGGGTGCACAACGCCTATGGATACGGCTTGTTCACAGGCGGCATGGGCTTTGAGACCGGGCTGGGCCCCGCTGGAGCAACCGTCCTGCCGGCCTCGTCGACCCCCTCGGTTGACGAGCACATTGAGCTGATGCGCGAGCACCGTGCGCAGGTGCTGCTATCCACACCGGGGCTGGCACTGGCTGTGACCGAAGCGGTGGAAAGTGACCCGGCTCGTCGCCCCCCCGAGCTGCAGGCAGGAATATTCGGTGGTGACGGCTGGAGCCCGGCCCTGCGCCAGCGTATTGAACATGGCCTGCAGATCCGCGCACACGATACCTACGGCCTGAGCGAGGTTCTGGGACCTGGAGTTGCGCACGCCTGCAGCGAGCGATGCGGCCTGCACCTGTATGCCGATGCTTTCCTCTTCGAATTGATGGAACCGGACGACGGCTTGCCGCTGACGCCAGGGACGTCGGGCGAGTTGGTACTTACCACGCTGCTCCATGAGGCCAGCCCCAGACTTCGGTATCGCACCGGTGATCGGGTCGCAGTGGATGCGACTCCCTGTTCGTGCGGGCGCACCTCGCCACGGGTGACCCGGGTGGTCAGAGCCAGCGACATCCGGATCTATGCCGGTCGTGCGCTGGCGCCGAATGATATCGAGACTGCCCTGCTTAAGGTCGATGCCGCAGTCGGTACGTTTCGAGTCGTCGCCCCAGAGCGTGAGCAGGAGCAATTGCACCTTGAGGTCGAAGCCAAAGCCGGGGCACCGGGCGATTTCGCCATGCAGGTGCGTCGCACGGTGCAGTCTCGGCTTGATGTGCCGGTCAGTGTCCGGGTGCTGGATTTCGGAACCTTGCCGCGCAGTCTGGGCAAGCGTGCCAGACTGGTTGATCAGCCTTGGCCGTGAGCTCTTGACATGGCAGTCGCCCGATCGCCAGAATCGGGTCATGACTTCGGCATTGCCGCCACCGCGATCGAATTGGATCGTGTTTCTCGCCAACCTGCTGTTCATCCTGGCGGCCTGGTCGGTGTTCATCAAGTATGTCTTTCCTGTCGCCTTCGCCCTGGTCGAGGGCGTGCCGCTGACGACCTACATCTTCTGGGATCTCTGGCCGGTGGCCCATGTCTGGCTGGGCTGGGCACTGCTGGCCCGGCCGGCCTACACGCGCTGGCTGGCCATCGCCATGTCGGTCATCGAGATCATCATCATCGTGACGATGTTCAGCTTTTTTCTGGCCGAACCGGACTGGTCAATCTGGCGCACGAACTGGTTCGTCAACAAGGTCTTCGTGCTGGCCTGCTTCGTGCTGGTGCTGGCCACTGCCTTGATGCGGCCTGAACGGCTTGTGCCAGACCCTGTCAACAGTCCAGACCATCGAGGAGCGAAGCCATGAGCAAGTTCACCCGACGTCAATTGATGAAACTGCTGGCTGCAGGCACGGCCGGCGCCGCGCTGGCGCCACATGTAGCACTTGCCGCATCGAGCGGCATGAAGAAAAAGGCCATTCCCGCCTCCGGCGAGCAGATCCCGGTGATTGGCATGGGCACCTGGCGGACCTTCAACGTCGGCGATGACGAGCAGTTGCGTCTGGATCGCACCCGTGTGCTCGAGGCATTCTTCGAACACGGTGGCGGCATGGTCGATTGTTCGCCCATGTATGGTTCAGCCGCGGCCGTCATGGGTTTTGCGCTCGACCGGCTGGGTTATCCCGACGGTCTGTTCTCGGCCGAAAAGGTCTGGACCGAAGACGAGGGCAAGACGCGCGAGCAGGTCGAGGAACAGGAACAGCTGTGGGGGATCGAGACCTTCGATCTGATGCAGGTCCACAACCTGGTCGCCTGGGAAGCGCACCTGGAGAAATTGCAGCAGATGAAGGCCGACGGCGAGATCCGCTACGTCGGCATCACCACCTCCAGCGGTCGCCGGCACGATCAGTTCGAACGCATCATGGAAAACCACGACCTCGACTTCGTGCAACTGACCTACAACATCACCCATCGCCGGGTCGAGGAACGCCTGTTGCCGCTGGCCGAGGAAAAGAACATCGCGGTGATCGCCAACCGTCCTTACGATGCCGGTCCGCTGATTCGCGATTTGAAAGCCCGCCACAGTGTGCCGGACTGGGCGGTCGATGAGTTCGACTGCCAGGGCTGGGCGGACTTCCTGCTCAAGTACCTGGTCAGCCATCCGGCCGTGACCTGCGCCATTCCGGCGACCTCCAGCGTCGAGCACATGCACGAGAACATGCGCGCCGGCACCGGGCCGATGCCGACCCCCGAGCTTCGTCAGCGCATGATCGAGCATGTCGAGTCGCTGTGATCGAGGACTGGTCGAGTTACCGCGTCGCCGATTTCATTCCGTTTACCGCGGATGTCTATTTTCGATTGATCGAGCGGGTGGGTGAGGCCTTCTGGCCGCTGCACCTGCTGACCGTTGCAATTGGTTTGGTCACCTTGCTGCTTGCGCTGTTCGGTCGCGGCCGGGTCGCCTGCCTGTTGCTGGCTGTTGTCTGGGGGTGGGTCGGCGTGACTTTCCTGATCCAGCACTACACTCAGTTGAGTTGGGCCGGCGAGTATTTTGGTTGGGGGTTCCTGGCTCAGGCGGCACTCCTGGCCCTGATCGCCCTGACCGGGCGTTGCCTGGCGGCGGCCGGAAGGCCGGCGGGAATGTCGGGGTGGGTCGGCCTGGCGCTGGCGGTGGCAGGATTGTTGCTCTATCCATGGATTGCGCCGCTGGCCGGTTACGGCTGGTTCCAGGCCGAAACCTTCGGGATTCATCCCGATCCGACCGCAGTAGCGACCATTGGTGTGGTTGTGCTCATGCTTGACGGTGCCTGGCGGTGGCTTGCATTCATCATTCCCGGCCTGTGGTGCCTGATCAGCTTACTGGCGCTTCATGTGCTGGATGCGCCATGGACCATGCTGCTCGGTGTCTGCATCCTGCTGGGGGTGATTGCCATGGTGTGGCAATCGGTTGAGAGAGCCATCAGGGCCAGACTGGCGAGTTGAATCCTTTCGCCACGGCTTGCCCTGGCGATTGCATGGGAGTAGGTTCGGGGTGCACGGAGCGCGACGGGAGACGCGGTAATGAACAGGTCTGTGTTTCAAAGGGAATCGGGGCTGCTCATGCGGTTGCTGTTGCTGCTTCATGTCGGTTTGCTTGTGGCTGGCTGTGCCGCGCTGGGAACCAGCGGTATCAACCTGATTTCGGTCGAGGAAGAGTGGGAGTTGGGTGAGCAGTTCGAGGCGGAGCTGGCCGAGGAACTTGATCCCTACAAAGATCCCATGATCACCGAGATGGGCCAGCGCATTGTCGCCGAGACGCGCAAGGCCGATCTGCCCTGGCGGTTCTACGTGGTCGAGGACGAATCGATCAATGCGTTCAACGTGCCCGGCGGGCTGGTTTACGTTCACTCGGGTCTGATCGAGCAGGTCAGTGATGAGGAGGTTGCGGCAGTGATCGGCCACGAAATCGGGCACGGTGTGGCCCGACATGGCACGCAGCGCATGACCCAGCAGTACGGACTGGCCATCATCGCCGGTGCCGTGCTGGGTGAGGATCCGGGAGTGATCAGCGAGATCGTCGCTCAGATCGTGGCCGGCGGCGCCATCTCGCAGTTCTCCCAGTCCCAGGAATTCGGAGCCGACGAACTCGGTGTGCGCTTCATGCACGATGCCGGCTACGATGCCAATGGCATGGTTGCCCTGCTGGAGCGATTCATCGACATGCGCGACACCGACCCCGGACGCATGCAGCAGTTCTTCGCGACCCATCCGTCGGCCGAAGAGCGGCTGCAGCGGGTTCGGCAACAGGTCGATGGACTGTAGGCGCAACCTGCCGGTCGGGGGCAACCCGCCCGGGACTGTCCGCTTCACTTGTTCGTCATCGGCAATGCCGTTTCATAAGAGGCACTATCAAGTGCTGTTCCGGGTCTTTGGATATGACAATTCGCACATTCGTATTACTTCTGTTGCTGCCAATGGTTTCCGGGGGGGTGTGGGCGGCGTGCAACAATCTGCTTGACCATGATCACCGCCGCCTCGCCAGTTCGCAGGAGATCAATCTGTGCGAAGCATACTCCGGGCAGGTCATCCTGGTGGTCAATACCGCCAGTCGCTGCGGCTTTACCTCGCAGTTCGAGGGCCTGGAAGCGCTTTACCAGAAGTACCGCGACCAGGGTCTGGTGGTACTTGGGTTCCCGTCCGACGACTTTCGCCAGGAGATGGCAGACGAGGAAGACACCGCCGAGGTCTGCTACATCAATTACGGGGTGACCTTCCCGATGTTCGCGACCACCTCGGTCAGCGGCGATGCGGCAAACGATCTGTTCCAGGCACTCAATGAAGCGACCGCGCCGCCAGGCTGGAATTTCACCAAGTACCTGATCGACCGGGACGGTCACGTCGTCGAGCGATTCGATTCCCGCACTACACCGCTAGACAGTGAACTGGAAGAACGGGTACGGCAACTGCTGGAGGGTTGACCGGCTCAACGTCAGTGGCTGGCTGGCGCCGCTCTATCGGCCGCTGGATTCATCTCTCGAAGGGGCATGATTACCTGGCGTGAACCCATAGGACTGGCACGGTATCATCAATCTTGGCAATCCGTTTACGACGAGGCTGGCCATGGCCGGAGGCTGGGCAAAGGACGACGCGGTGACCGAGCAGATCGACAGCACGGTCGAGGACGGTTTGGCGCGCGTGCGCAGCCGGTTGCCGCAGGGGGAAAGCCGCAGCCACTGCGTCGAGTGCGGCAAGGGGATTCCGGAGGCACGCCGCGAAGCCTTGCCCGGGGTTCGATTGTGTGTGGCCTGCCAGGAAGAGGCCGACCGCGAGGCGGCCAGCGACATCAGCGGTTACAACCGTCGTGCCAGCAAGGACAGCCAATTGCGCTGAAGTCAGTTGTCGGAGTGTTGGTCGGGGGGGGGCAGCAGGTGACCGATGGATTCTGCGGCCTCGGGGGACATGGCGTGGCTGACCCGGATGCCGAAAGTGCGTTTCAGGTATTCGTCGATACCGATCCACTGGCCATCGACATCGAGGCGTCCTGTCCACGAGCAGATGCGCACCATGTTTCCGAGACCGCTCTGATGACCGGTATCCTGAGGGTGATCCGATTCGAACCGTTCCAGATCCTCCAGCACTCGCAGTCTTTCCATGGCCAGTGACGCGGCATTGGCGAGAATGGTAAACAGTCTCAGTTCCCGGTCGCCGGCTTCATGGTGTCTGGCCCAGTAGAACCCGATGGCACCGATCGGATCCCCGCTGCGGATGGGCACCATGGCCATGCTCTGAACGAAGGTGGGTTGGTAGGCCTCGGTCAGCACCCGGTCATCGCGGTGAATGTCGGCGATGATCGCCGGCTCCCGGTTGTACATGACCCACCCGCTGACGCATTGCGCCATGGGAAAGCGCTTGCCGCGCCATAGTGGTGTCACGGCATTTTCTTCCACGTAGTGGCAGAACTCACCGTCCCTCAGAACGAAGCTGGCGCCATCGGCTTGGGCGACTTGACGGGCGGCACCAGCGACCAGTTCCTGGATCCCGGCCTGGCTGCGCGCCATGGACAGTTCCTGGATGACGGCCAGTAGCAGGTCGACTTCCGGGTTGGTCGGAGCGGGTAAGTTCATGGTCCATCACTTTCGATTGTTTGTCGCGACGGGCTGCCGGCGACTCCGGTGGGAATATGCAATTTCCGCGCCCTTTTTGGGGGCGAAGTCGGTTGGCGGTCGCCGGTGCAAGTGCGTCAGCCGATTATTGACAATTTTTGTCAAGATAAGGTCATTTCACGTTGCCAGAATTCCTGTAGCTGGGTAATTTGTTCACCATGACTGATCGCCATCCCACGTTTCCCCGACTGACAGCATGGCGCCGGCGGACCATTGACCAGGCCCTGGAGAACCTGCTTTCGCTTGAACCCGGGGAACGCCAAGCACAAATGCGGTCGATTGAAAGGCGTTGCCCCAGGCTGGCCCGTGTGCTCTCCCGCCTTCTGGAGGCCAGCCTCACACCCACCCGTTTTCTCAAGACCTTGATGGGAGAAATCGAGCGGGTGGTCGATGACTTTGCCGACCAGCAGCCGGTCTCGCTACCAGTCGGCACGCGCATGGGACCCTGGCGCATCGTCGAGCCGGCCGGCGAGGGTGGCATGGGCACGGTCTATCTGGCCGAACGTGCCGATGACGCTTTCGACATGAACGTGGCAATCAAGCTGATTCGGCTGAATCGCTCCGACTTCAACGAGCGCCTGCAGATTGAACGCCGCATGCTGGCCCGTCTGGATCATCCCAATATCGCCCGATTGATCGATGGCGGCCAGACACCCGACGGCGAGGCCTACCTGGTCATGGAATGGGTGCCGGGAGAAGACCTCGCCGCACTGGAAGAACCGAGGCAGCGGGATGATGAACGACCACTGTCGCGGTTCATCGATATCGCCGCCGCTGTTGCTCATGCCCATCAGCGGCAGGTTGTTCATGGGGACATCAAGCCGGCCAACGTGCGGGTCATGGATGACGGGAGGGTCAGGTTGCTTGACTTCGGCGTCGCACGGCTGATCGCCGATGAGGAGGAAAACGACGGACGCCTGCGTGCCGTAACACCGGCTTTCTCCGCCCCCGAGCAGAGGTCGGGATCCCCCGCGTCGACGCTCTCCGACGTCTGGTCACTGGGCGCCCTGCTGTACTGGATGTTGACCGGGGAGCGGCCGGGAAGGATGCCGCCTGCCGGGGTTCGTGCTCGAATGGCCGCATGCCGTGACCGCAATTCCGAGCTGGCGGCCATCGTGCTCAAGGCCTGCGCGCAGGTGCCCGAAGAACGCTACGCCAGCGTTCCGGAACTGATCAGCGATGTCCAGCGGTTTCTGCAGCGCCGGCCGGTTCATGCGATGCCGTGGACACGCCGATACCTTGTGTTGCGTTTCATCGGGCGACATCGACTCGCGGTTGCCGCATCCACCGCCGGTGTGGTCTTGATCTGTGCTGCCATGGTGGGTGCTCTCTGGCAGGCGCGAGTGGCCACGCTCGAGCGCGATCGTGCCCAGCTCGAGGTCGAGAAAACCCGCCAGGTCAGCGAATTTCTGATTGATTTGTTCGATCATGCCGATCCGGCGACAGCCCGCGGCGAGGACCTGCTGGCTGTCGATTTGCTCGAGCAGGGCGTGTTGCGCATCGATGCCCTTGCCGGGGCTGAAGAAGTACAAATCGAACTACTGCAGGTTCTGGCTCGTGTCTACCGGTCGCTTGGACGTTATGAAGAGGCCGAGCGTCTGGCGCGTCGCAGCCTGGCGCTGGTAGAACCGAACGGGGCTGCCAACGAGCGTGCCCGGGCGCTGAACCTGGTCGGCGCCATTCTGACGGCGGCCGGTGACGCCAGTGCCGCCGACCGATACCACCAGAACGCCCTGACAGCGGTCGGACCGGACGATTCGCATGATCGCTTGCTGTTGCTCTCCGACTGGGGCGGGGCGCTGTCTCGTGCCGGTGGCCGAAGCGCCGAGGCATTACCCGTATTCGACGAGGCGCTGGCACTTGCCAATCGCCTGTCCAACGGCACTCGCCAGATCAGCAAGATTCATCAAAGCGCAGGGGTAGCCCTGTTCCACCTGGGTCGCTACGGAGAAGCGCGCGACCGTCTTGAACTTGCCGTCGAGGCCAAGCGGGTTCAAGAGGGTGAAGATCATCCAGATACCCTTTCGGCGATGAGCAACCTGGCCACTACCCACGCGCTGCTGGCCGAGTTCGAAGCGGCCGAGGAGTTGTATCTGGACCTGCTTGAAACCCAGCGGCGCATCATGGGCAATCGCCATCCCAACGTGGCCAATACACTGCATGCCATCGGCTCGATGTACTGGCGCCAGCGCGATGTGGACGCGGCAGAGCACTGGTGGCAACAGGGCCTGGAAACCAAGCTTGCGGTCTACGACGAGCATCATCCAGAGGTCGCCACATCGCGCAACGCGCTGGCACTGGCGGCGCGTGAGCGTGGCGAGCTTGACCGGGCCGAAGCGCTTTATGTTCAGGCCCTCGAGGCCTTCAAGACAGCCTATACCGAAGGCCACATTCGCATTCCCATGGTGCTCAACAACCTGGCCGGGGTGCATTCCTCCCGTGGTGAACTCGACCAGGCCATCGCACTGACCCTGGAGGCGAAGGCGCTGCAGATCGAGCTGGTCGGTGAGGTGCACGATCACGTCGCCCACAGCCAGCGCAACCTGGCCGGACTGAATCTGAATAACGACGATCCCGAAACCGCGCGAGATTGGGCGCGCAAGGCCAAGGCCACCTACATGGCCGTCTTCGACGACACCGATCACCCCGGCTATCGGGCTACCATGGAACTGCTCGACCGGATCGACGAGGCGCTGGCCGAGTAAGCCGACCCGCGATACCCGACTTGCTTTGATTCGGGATTGCATGAATCATGTCGCCTGCAATCCCCATTCCGATCATCGAACAACCGTCAGGAGCAGACATGCCCCGATTCCCCGAAATCAATGCAGCCGCGCAGGGTGTGCGTGGCTCGGTCTATTCCGGAATGAGCCGAAGGCCCGCATCTGGCCGTCCGCCGGTACCGCTGCACGTGGGCGACACCTGGATGGAGCCGGCGGCGGGCTGCCGAATGCAGGATCTCACCGTGGAGGATCATCCCGGCATGCATCGTTACTCGCCGGTCCCCGGCTATCCGCAGCTTCGCGACCGCATCGCCGAGGTGCACGGCAAGCGCACTGGCGTGGCGGCCGAGCGCGGGCAGGTGATCGTCACCGGCGGGGCTACCGCCGGACTGGCGGCTACCGTTGCTGCACTGATCGCGCCTGGCGAAGAGGTCTTGCTGGCTGCACCCTACTGGCCGTTGATTGCCGGCAGCATTCGCGCGGTCAGCGCCCACCCGGTCGATGTGCCGTTGATGACCGATGTGGAGACGGCCGAAGAGGCCGTGGCTTGCTTCGAGAAACACCGCACCGACAAGACCGTCGCGGTCTACTGGAACACGCCGCACAATCCCACCGGACGCCTGCTGCCGAAAAAGTGGCTGAAGGCACTGACCGACTGGGCCCGGGAACACGATCTGTGGATCTTTTCCGACGATGTCTACGAGGACTACGTGTTCGACGGCGACCATGTCTATACCCGCACACTGGCACCGGAGCGCACCATCTCGGTGCATTCGTTTTCCAAGGCCTACGGCATGGCCGGTAATCGCTGCGGCTACCTGACCGGGCCGGAAGAAGCGATCGCCGCCATCAAACGCATTGTCACCAACATCAACTACTCGGCCTGCTCGGCATCGCAACTGGCCGCGTTCAACGCACTCAACGGAGCAGGTCAGCCCTGGGTGGATGCCGCGCGTGAGAAGTACGCCGAGCTCGGCCGTGAGGCGGCTGAGGCGCTGGGATTGCCGGCCCCGAAAGGCAGTACCTTCCTGTTCCCCGATGTTGCTCACTGCCTGGATGAGCGTGGCCTGGACGGCTTTCTCGGTGACCTGGCTGAAGCCGGCGTGCTGGTCGCCCCGGGGCCGAGTTTCGGACCTTACCCGACTCGCGTCCGCGCCTGCTTTACCGCCGTCGAACCGGCCGAAGTCCGGCGTGGCATCGATATCCTGGCCGGCAAGCTGAACGGGTAAGCGTTTCTGCAGTCCCGACTGGTCGGGCGCTTGCGGCAGGGGCAATTCGACGTGGGGGCCGTGTTCGATCAGTTCACCGTCGTCTCCGAATTCGAATGATCCGTCCGGCAACGATCTGGCACAGTCACGGCGGTGAATCCGTAGACTTTGGCGGGCACCCGGTGCGCGTTTGTGCACAGATCCCTAGATTCAATCCAAATATGGAGCCGCGATGAACAACCGGTTGATTCTGACCAGTGCCTTTCTGGTGGCCGTCAACCTGCTGCCGCTGGCCGGCGTGCTGTTTTTCGGCTGGTCGGTCTACGAAGTAGTGCTGCTGTTCTGGGCGGAAAACCTGGTCGTGGGCCTGTATGCCCTCGCGCGCATGGTGACGTTGTTGAGCCGTAATGGTGACAAGCGGATGCTGCTGCTGATCCCTTTTTTCTGCTTCCATTTCGGCATGTTCACAATTGTTCACGGGATGTTCGTGATCCATATGTTCCGCCCCGAAGATCACGTCTCCGGTGGCACGGGCATGAGCCTCTGGATCCCGTTCCTGGCCCTGCTGATCAGCCACGGTGCGTCCTACGTGGTGAATTTTCTGGGCAAGAAGGAATACCAGGGCATGCAGGGCCAGGAGGTCATGATGGCCCCGTACAAGCGAGTGGCCATACTCCACATCACCATTCTCCTGGGCGGCTTCCTGGTGAATGCCCTGGGCCAGCCGATTTTTGCGTTGGCACTGCTGGTCGTACTCAAGATCGTCATCGATGTGATCACCCATGGCCGGGAACATCGGGAGAAACAGGCGGCCGAAAAGCGTGTAGAAAAGACCGGCCGTGCCGACAGCGACGTGTTCAGAAGCTGGGACTGACCCCGATTTTTCTTCAAACCATTCCAAGGAGAAACATGACAGAACAAACGACGACCTCAGCTGTTCCCGATCCCGAGCGACTGGCCGAACACTTGCAACCGAAAATCGACGAGCTCGAACGCGAACGCGAGGCCACGCGACGCTCGGCTTTTCGCTGGTTTGCCTTCCTCGGTTTTGCGACCCTCGGTGTGGCGATTGCCGCAGCCGTGTTCGTGGCCATGCAGGCCGGTGGCGCGGGTGCCGGATTTGGTGTGATGCCGTTGGCTTTTGGTGGTGCCTTGATCGTCATTTCCGCCTATCGCCATCAGACCCGCTGGAGTGATCGTGTGGGCCGCGTGCTGATACCGGAGGTCTGCAAGGCACTGGATGGCGACATCAAATACCAGGCCGAGGCCGATCGTTCTTTCGTCAAGCCCTACAATGCACTGGAAATGATCGGCCCCTGGAACCGGGGCTGGGTGAAACACCTGCTCCGCGGCGAGTATCGCGGTCGACGCTTCGAGATGGCCCACGCCGATCTGCGCGCCAGAAGCAGCGGCAAGAACAGCAGTGGTGACAGCGACGTTTTCAAAGGGCTGCTGTTTCGCATTCAGACGCAGGCCAACTCCGAGCCAGGTCTGAGCATCCGGCCCAATTTCGGCTGGCTTACGAAGGCCTTCGGCAAGCGGGTCATACCGACCGGCAACAAGGAGTTCGATGCGCTTTTCCTGGTCAGTCCGGATGACGGCAGCGCACTGGACACCGAGCAGCTCAACCGGGTGTTGACCCCGGACTGGCAGCGTGCCCTGCTGGCACTCAATGAAACGCTGGGCACCGTGCCCATCACTGGCGAGCCGCGGTTGCACGCGGGCCTGAAGTACGATGCTTTCTACATGACGCTGTCTCTGAAAGAAAGAGGGCGCTTTCGAACGCTGCGCTCTCGCCCCTTTCCCGATGTGGGCCACATACTGGCCACTGAGTCCAGCCTCGATCGCGACCTGCACAAGCTGATCAAGGAAATCGGCATCGTTTACCGCGTCATCGAGCAGTTGCCCGATTCGGACCACTGGCCGTCTAGTCAGTCAGAACTTGAAAACGAAAACATGTGATTGCCTGGCTTGAGCGAATACATCAGTCTGTCGGGCGATCCTGCGGCCTGGCGGTTTGAGATGGTGCGTTCTGGTCGTTCTTGGGCCATTTAATGTGACCAATATCACATACTTGTGGTATAATGATCGACGTCGCACAGTTCCCGAGTGGCTGCGCGAATCGACTCCTCCTGGCAGGGGAACGGGGCACCATCATGCCTAAAGCCAAAACGAGTGACGACTGGTTCAGGAACCTCAGACTAGATCAGTTGTACGAAACCCTCGACAGGATTCCGATCTACGTCTACATGAAGGATCGGCAATCCCGCTACGTCTACGCCAATCGCAAGACCCTCGAGTTGTTCGGGTGTGCTGCCAGGGATCTCTGCGGCCGTGATGACGCGGTGTTCTTTCCAGCCGACACGGTTCAGCATCTGCAAACCGTTGATCGCCAGGTGTTGAGTGGCGAGAGCACATTTGATGAATTTGTTGCGGGCGAGGGCGAGAATCAGCGCGTGTACCTGGAGGTCAAGACTCCGATCTACGACCGCACGCAACCGGAACGGATCCTGGGACTGCTCGGCATCTCGACCGAAATCACGACCCAGAAGCGGCTGGAGAAACAGATTCGGGAACTGGCCTATTCCGACCCCCTTACGCGCCTGCCCAACCGGCGACTGCTGTTCGACCGCACCGAGCAGGCCCAGGCACGTTGCGTGCGCGAACACAGTCATGCTGCCCTGCTGTTCATCGATCTCAACGGTTTCAAGCNGGTCAACGACACCTTCGGGCATGAAATCGGTGACCGTTTGCTTGTGGGCGTTTCCGCCCGCATCCTTGAACAGGTGCGTCAGACCGATACCCTGGCCCGGCTTGGTGGCGACGAGTTCGTGCTGCTCATCGAGGCGGCCGGGAAGGAGGCCTTCCGTGCTCGCCGCTATATCGACATGGTCGCCGCTCGCATCCACGCGGCTCTCGAAAAGCCATTCGCTTTCGGCGAAGCCTGCGTGATGACCAGTGCCGCTATCGGCATCGTTCTGTTCAACGACGACACCACGTCGGTTACCGACCTGCTCAACCAGGCAGATGGTGAGATGTACCGCGAGAAACACAGAGGAATAACGCCAACTGGCGTATCGTTTGCACGGCCATCCTGAGGGTTGACCTGGGCCGCTTGCGTCCGGAGCCCGGGCAGCCGGGGCTGCCCCGTGGTTGCTTCGTTGCTCCAGCCGTCAGCTTGACGATTGCGGATGTGCGCGTAACAGCCAGGAAGCGGCAACGATGCCTGCCAGCCCGATCAGGGCGCCGGGCAGGGCGCCGGTGGTCAGGCTGACGATCAGCCCCGCCATCAGGGCGAAGCCGCCTGCCAGGATGGCAGGAGTGGTAGTGGCGGCTGCGACATCACGCTTGCGGGTCAGCTCGAAGCTCACCACTGCCGCCAGCACCGGCGCAACCATCACCGTGCATAACGCGATCCATACCAGTC
>SL_3KL_010_SEDDRAFT_10000800_pt1 | contig 27462 bp, 27 predicted proteins | sample SodLakKL_010_SED_2_FD_10381 | JGI IMG/M metagenome (IMG submission 10381)
AGGTGGTTGATTCCGAAGCAAGCTGCAAACCGCGTTTGCAGCGCCGCGCGCGCTGAGAAAGCCAGGATGGCTTTATTCAGCGCTTCTCCAAGGAAACGCTGGTTGTTCGGCGTTTCCCTGCGGCACATGGATGTGCCGCCGGAATCGACCACCGCAGGGGGTTGATTCCGAAGCAAGCTGCAAACCCCTTTGCCAGTGCAAAGGCATACAGGACGCTGCAGCGCCGCGCGCGCTGAGAAAGCCAGGATGGCTTTATTCAGCGCTTTCCGGGAGCGGTGCACGCGGTCCGCCCCGGACCGCGTGCACCGGTCGATCAATGGCCGTGGTAGCCCTTGTGCAGGTATTCGATGCCGTCCAGGTTCTGCAGCTGGATCTCGCGCACCGGGATGAAGCGAGCGGCGCCCGGGGACACCATCTCCTCGGTCACGCGGATGCGGTACGGGGCCTCGTGGTTCAGCAGCTGCCCGACATAGCGCTTGCCCTCGTGGGAGACGCGCACCGGCGTGGTGCTGTCGTAGCGGCTGAAGTTGTAGCTCACGTCCTTGGGGTAGCTGAGATTCTGTTCGGAAAAGGTCATGGTGCGGCCCTTCTTGCTGGATGGGTGTCAGTGGTTGTGCTTGACGGCCTCGAAGGCGTCGAGCGCGGCCTGACGGCTGGCCTTCAGGTCCACCATGGCAGGTGGGTAGCCTGCCGCGCCGCCGGCGCCCGGGGCGTGAATATACCGCGTTTCGACGTTGCGCAGGGCGGGAAGGTGGCGGCGCACGAAGGATCCGTCCGGGTCGTACCGTTCGCCCTGGAGCTGCGGGTTGAAGATGCGGAACCAGGGTGCCGCGTCGGCACCGCAGCCGCCGGCCCACTGCCAGCCGAGGGTGTTGGCGGCCAGGTCGGCGTCCACCAGGGTGTCCCAGAACCAGCGGGCACCGGACTGCCACGGCAGCAGCAGGTTCTTGGTCAGGAACGAGCCCACCACCATGCGCAGGCGGTTGTGCATCCAGCCGCTTTCCCACAGCTGGTGCATCGCGGCATCGACCAGCGGGATTCCGGTGCGCCCCTGCTGCCAGGCGGCAAGGTCCTGCGGACGGTCGCGCCACGGGAAGTGGGTAAAGCGCGGATCCAGCGGCTGCTCCGGGGTGTCGGGGAAGTGGTACAGCACGTGATGGGCGAATTCGCGCCAGCCCAGCTCGCGCACGAAGGCCTCCGGACCGCCGGCATCCGGGGACAGGCCGGCGGCGTGCAGGGCGCGCAGGATCTGGCGCGGGCTGATCTCGCCAAAGTGCAGGTGCGGGGACAGCCGCGAGGTGCCGTCCCGGGCCGGCCATTCGCGCCCGTCGGCATAGGCGCGGATGCCGTCCGCCAGGAACGCCTCCAGCCGTTCGCCGGCGGCCGCCTCGCCCGGGCGCCAGGCCGCGCGCAGGCCTCCGGCCCAGTCGTGTGCCGGCAGCAGGCCCAGCTGGTGCAGCGGCACCGAATGCGGCCAGTCGGCGGGGGACGCCAGCGCGGCCGGGGCCGGCAGCGGGTGATGGTCGATGCCATGGTGGCGGCAGGCCTTCCAGAACGGGGTGAACACCCGGTATGGCCGGCCCTGTCCGGTGGTGACCTCCCAGGGTTCCACCAGCAGCGCGCCGTTGAAACTGCGGGCTTCGAGGCCATCGTCGCTCAGCACGGTCTTGACGCGGGTGTCGCGCCGGATGGCCGCCGGCTCGTAAAGGCGGTTCCAGTACACGGCTCGGGCGCCGGTTTCCGCCGCCAGTGTGCGCAGGGTGTCGAGGCTCGGGCCCGTGCGCAGGATCAGGCGGCTGCCACGGGCGCGCAGGTCCCGGTCCAGCGCCTCCAGGCTGTGGTGCAGCCACCAGCGGGAGGCGGCGCCGGGCTGCCACGGGGCTTCTTCCTCCGGGGCGTGAATGTACACCGGGATCACCGGGGCGTTACGCGCAAGCGCGGCCTGCAGTGCGGGCTGGTCGGCCAGGCGCAGGTCGCGGCGCAGCCAGACCAGGGTGGGCGATGCCAGGTTCATCGGGCGTGTTCTCCGGTCGGCATGGTGGCGGCAGCGGGTGTTCAGGTCGACAGTGCGCGGGCGAGATGCTCTGCTGCCTCCATCGGGGGCTCGGGGAGTACCTCCGTGCGGCCGGCGCGGGCCTGGGTGGCGAGTTCCGGGGCAGCGGTGCCGGCCAGGAAGCACGGCGTACCGGAAGCGGCGAGAATCGCCTCCACCCGCGGGTAGTCGGCACCGTGCAGCAACTGCGCCGGGGCGTGCAGGATGACCGCCGGTGCCTGCAGGTGGCGCACGAGGATGGCCAGCGCCTCGGGGCCAATCGCATCGAACAGTGGCAGGGTGGCAACGCCGTGGCGGGCGCAGGCGAGTTGCAGCAGCAGGCCATCGAGCTGCTGGTGGCCCCGGCCGAGCACCAGGCAGGGGCAGGCCGGGCCGTCGCAGGCGCGGATCGCGGTGCGCAGCTGTTCGGAGAACGCGGCCGTGGCCCAGGCGGCGAACACCGCCAGGCGTGCCTCGCCCTCGGCCCCGTGACGGGCCTCGTCGTGCAGGCGGCGGTAGACGTCGAGAAAGGCGGTTTCGTGCACGGCGCGCCAGTCATGGCGCATCAGCAGGCGGGTGTAGACTCGTTCCAGTTCGACGGGATCGAGACTGGTCGCGGCGGCATGCAGCGCCTCGGCCAGCGGGTCGGTGGTGTGCGGTGCCAGGCCCGGTCCGCCGGGTTCCGACAGGGTGGATGGCGCCGGCCGCGGCGCGGCGGCCGGCGACTCTTCGCGCGCCAGCACCCGGTGGACCTGCGACACGGGGATGCCCTGGGCCAGCAGTTCCTGAATACGCCGGATGCGGGCGATGTCGCTGGCGCTGTACAGCCGGTGCCCGTGCGCGGTGCGCTGCGGGCGGACCAGCCCGTAGCGACGTTCCCAGGCGCGCAGGGTCACGTCGTTGATGCCGGTCTCCGCACACACGTGGCGGATGGGGTAGAGCCCTTCGTGCTCCGGCGTTTCGGCCTTGCCGGGGTCGGTGTGATTCGCGCTGGTCATGGTGGGAAAATTCTACAGTAGCTGTTCCGTTGGTGTGCGTCGGGCCGGGGAACCATTGCCGGCCGCGGCGGGTCAGCAGGCGGTCAATGCACGCGAGTGGTCGGGAGGCGGCATGATGTCCATGGGGAGTTGTCTGGCACGTCGGGTGGGCGGCCTTCTGGTGCTGGGTTTGCTCGGGGTGCAGCTGGTGATGGGGCCGGCGCGGGCCAACCCGGAGATGGCGGAAAGCATTTCGCCCTACCTGCGCCTGCATGTGGATGACGCGGTGCAGTGGCGCGCCTGGGATCCGGCGCTGCTGGAGGAGGCACGCGAGAAACGCCGGCCACTGCTGATCTCCAGCGGCTATTTCGCCTGCTACTGGTGCCATGTGATGCAGCAGGAGAGCTTCCGCGACGAGGGCATCGGCGAGCGGCTGAACCGGGACTTCATCCCGGTGAAGGTGGACCGCGAGATGGACGGCGCGCTGGACGCCTATCTGCTGGAGTTCCAGCGCGCCACCAGCGGCAGCGCGGGGTGGCCGCTGAACGTGGTGGTGACACCGGAGGGGCATGCCCTGAGCGGCGTGGTCTATGCCCCGCGCGAGCAGTTCGCGGCGTTTCTTGACGGGATCACCCGGCGCCTGGAGGCGGACCATGACGGGCTGCTCGAGCTGGCCCGCCGCGGCAGCGAGGAACTGGCGGCCGAGCTGCGTGCCGGCGACCAGCCCCTGTCGGAGGGACGCGCGGCGCGCCTGTCGCAGGTGCTGTGGAGCCGCATGGAGCGCGAGGCGGACGACTTCCAGGGCGGTTTCGGCAGCTCCACCAAGTTCCCGCATGCGCCGTATCTGCACGCGATCCTCGAGGCCGACCAGGCCGGCATGGCGCCCGACTGGGCACGGGAATTCCTCGCGATCACGCTGGACGCGATGGCCGCCGACGGGCTGCGCGATGTGCTCGGAGGTGGTTTTTTCCGCTATTCGGAATCCCCGGACTGGGACGAGCCGCATTTCGAGATCATGCTGGACGACCAGGCGGAGCTGGCGCTTCTGTACCTGCGCGCCGGGGCGTTCCACGAGCGTGACGACTGGATCGAACTGGGGCTGGAGAACCTCGACTTCGTGTTGCGCGACATGGCGCTGCGCGAGGACGACGCAGGTGGCGTGGACCCGGCGGACGGTTTCCGCGGGTTTGCCTCCAGCCTGTCGGCGATGGATGACGCCGGGCGCGAGGGGGGTGCGTATCTGTGGCCGCGGGACGAACTGGAGGCGGCGCTGGAGGGGCACGCGCATCCCGAGCTGGTGCGGGCGTTTTTCGGCATGGAGGGTGCGCCGGTGTTCGATGGCGGCTATCTGCCACGCGAGGCAGCCACCCCCGAGGAGCTGGCAGAGCGCTTCGACCTGGACATCGCGACCGTGCGTGAACAGGTGGAGGCCGGCCGCGACGCCCTGATCGCTGCCCGCGCGCAGCGTGGTCTGCCGCGCGACGAGAAGCTGCTTGCCGGGGCGCATGGTCTGCTGCTATCGGCACTGGCCGAGGCCGCCGCGCATGACCAGCGCTTCCGCGCAGCCGGCGCCGCGGTCCGTGGCTGGCTGCTGGAGGCGGCGGCCGGGCCGGAAGGGCTGCCGGCCCTGCTGGGGCTGCCGGCGGAGCAGGCGGGTACGGGGACGCTTGCCGACCATGCCTGGGTGGCGCAGGGTTTGCATGACTGGGACGCCGCGGTGGACAGCGGCGACCGCGAAGCGGTGGTGGCGCTGCTCGAGGAGACCTGGGAGCGCTTCCGTGACGGGGACGGATTCCGCGCGGCCCCGGAGCCACCCCTGCCGGGCATGGTTTCGCAGCGTTTCCATCCGGCGGTGCACCGCTCCTCGCCCACCACGCTGGTCCTGCGCCTGAGTGAGGAACTGCAGAAGGAGAGCGAGGCTTTGGCCCGCGCCTTCAGCAGGTATGATCTGCGTCCGGGGCGGACGGTCGAGAGCGAGCCGCTGCAGCACGCGGGACTGATCCAGTGGCTGGAGGGGCGCGATTGACGCCCGCGGCCCCGCCCACACGGTGGACACGACCCATAACCAGGGGACAGCAAGGCATGGACGAACGTTTCTGGCGCGAGCGCTGGGAGAACAACCAGATCGGTTTTCACGAAGGAAGGGTGAACGCCCACCTGGAGGCCTGGTGGCCGGAGCTCGGGCTGGCACCGTCGGCGCGGGTGTTCGTGCCGTTGTGCGGCAAGGCGGTGGACCTGCTGTGGCTGCGCGCGCAGGGCCATGAGGTGCTGGGCGTGGAGGTCTCGGACATCGCCGTGCGCGATTTCTTCCGCGAGAATCGGCTCGGTGCCACGGTGACCCCCTGTGCGCTCGGCGAGCGCTGGGAGTCGGATGGGCTGGTCATTCTGCGCGGCGATTTCTTCGACCTCGGGCCGGAAGATGTCGGCGATTGCGCCGGTGTGTTCGACCGCGCCTCGCTGATCGCCCTGCCGCCGGAGATGCGCCGCGATTACGCCGCCCACCTGAAGGCGATCCTGCCGCAGGCGGCAGAGACGCTGCTGGTGACCCTGGACTACCCGTCCGGGGAGATGAACGGGCCGCCCTTCGCGGTGACCGAGGACGAGGTGCGGGAGCTCTACCGTGATCGCTGGTCGATCCGCCGCCTGTGGCAGCAGGACGTGCTCGAGGAGCATGCCCGCTTTCGCGAGCGCGGCGTGACCCGGCTGCTGGAAACCGTCTACAGGCTGAGCCCGCAATGAAGGAAAGTCCCCTGATGCCGTCGAGTCATCCCCTGCGGGAGGTGGTTCACGACGAGGTCCACGCGCGTTTCTACGAGCCGCTGGACGCGCCGGCCCGCGCCTCGTGGCTGGCCCTGCTGTCCCCGCGCGAGGCCATCGAGCGCGAGCGCGAGCTGGTGGCGGAGTTGTGCCGCCGCCACGGCAAGGAGGCGCCACTGCCGGACGAGAACTTCTTCGCCTGCGATCTGGGGCCGTTCCGCCTGCGCTGGGAGCGCCACAACGAGTTCTCCACCTGGGCGTTCTTCGTGACCGACGAGCCGTTCAGCGATCCGTTCGCCGATCCGCCGATCAACCACGTGCCGGTGGACTGGCTGGGCGAACTGCCCGGGGAGACCATCGCCGCGATCCATCTCGCGCTGGAGTCGCGCGACATGCCGGAGCGCTCGCTCGAGGAACTGGAGGCGGTGTTCGCCCCGCACCCGTTTGTTGGCAACGGGGTTTCGGGCGGCGATGGCCTGGTGTGGACCGACTTTCGCGTGCACGACGACGGCTTCTCGCGTTTTCTGGTGCGTGAAGTCGATCTCACCCCGCGTCAGGCCGGGCGCCTGGCCCAGCGCCTGCTGGAACTGGAGACCTACCGCCTGCTGGCGTTGCTGTCAGTGCCGCTGGTGCGCGAGCTGATGCCGGAGCTCAACGAGCTGGAGGCACGGCTGAACGACATCAACGACGAGATGGCGGGCATCACCGAGCAGTTCGCGGCATCGGATCGCGAGCAGCAGCTGCTGGCGGCGCTCTCCGACCTGGCGTCCGATGTCGAGCGTCTGAGCAGTTATTCCGGCACCCGGTTCCACGCCTCGCGCGCCTATGCCTCGCTGGTGGACAAGCGCGCCGAGGAGCTGCGGACGGTGCGCATCCCGGGGCTGCAGACCCTGTGCGAATACCTCGGCCGGCGCCTGGATCCGGCCATGCGCACCTGCGAGTCGCAGGCGGAACGGCTGGAGGCCCTGTCGACCCGCATCCACCGCACCGGCTCGCTGCTGCGTACCCGCGTGGACGTGGCGCTGGAGCGGCAGAACCGCGACCTGCTCAGTTCGATGAACCGGCGTGCCGACCTGCAGCTGCGCCTGCAGCAGACGGTGGAAGGCCTTTCGGTGGTGGTGATCAGCTACTACCTGACCAGCCTGGTGGCCTACCTGCTGCGCGGAGTGGACGAGGCGGTCGGGCTGCCGCTGCCGGTGAACATCGCCATCGGGATGGCGGTACCGGTAGTGGTCGGCGGGGTGTGGTATGCGCTCAGGCGGATGCGCGCGCGGATCGAACGCAGTGCCGAGCGCGTGGACTGATACCCCGTTCCTGGCGCGGCGACGCTGGTGGCGACGGCCAGTGCGGTCTTGCGCGGGCCAGGGCTTCCTGGCGGGGCGATTGCTCCGCACAGGCTCGCCTGGCCTGCAGGCAGGGGCCTGATATGGATCGCTCCGGCCGCCAGTGTCGCAGGGGGAGATCCCGCCCGGCGGTGTAATCCGTGGCGCCTGGGGGTACGCGGGGGCTTCGTGCCAGCCAGGAGGGCCCTGCTGCCGGCTTCGGGGTCGACCGCCGGTGGCACATCACCTGTCCCGCGGGAAACCCCGGAACGTCAGCGTTTGTTCAGGCGTCGTCGGAGGGGTGGTCCTTCTCCGCCTGGTGCAGTCGCTGGAGCATGGCCTTCAGGATCTTCGGGTTGCCGGCGACCACGTCGCCGCGGCGCAGCACGTCAGAGCCGCCCTGCCAGTCACTGACCAGTCCGCCAGCCTCCTGCACCAGCAGCACGCCGGCGGCCATATCCCAGGGCTGCAGGCCCATCTCCCAGAACCCGTCGAAGCGGCCGCAGGCGACCCAGGCGAGATCCAGCGCCGCGGAACCGGGGCGGCGGATGCCGGCGGTGCCCGGGATCAGGTGACGCAGGCTGCGCAGGTAGCGTTCCAGGTCCTGGCCCTCGCGGAACGGGATGCCGGTGCCCAGCAGCGCGCCGTTGAGGTCCTTGCGGTCGGCAACGCGGATGCGGCGGCTGTTGAGGAAGGCGCCGGCGCCACGGGTGGCGGTGAACAGCTCTTCCTTCAGCGGGTCGTAGACCACTCCCTGTTCGAGACGCCCCTTGTGCTGCAGGGCGATGGAGATCGCGTACTGCGGGATCTCGCGCAGGTAGTTGGTGGTGCCGTCCAGTGGATCGATGATCCAGACATAGTCGTCGCCCGGCTGGCTGCCCCCTTCCTCGGCGAGGATGCCGTGGCTCGGGTAGGCGCGGCGCAGGGTCTGTACGATGGCCTGCTCGGCGCTCAGATCGACCTCGGAGACGAAGTCGTTGCGAGCCTTTTCGCGGGTGCCTGCCCGGTCCTGCCGGCCCCAGGCGCGGGTGGTGATGCGTCCGGCCGCACGGGCCGCCGATACCGCCGTGTTCAGCATGGGGTGCATGGGGGTGTCTCCTGGTGTTCGCTGGGCGCGCGGGGGGGCGATTGAGGGGCGCGTCCTTCAGAACCCGCGAACAATACACAAGGCGCGGTAGCTTGGGAAGGTCGGCGACAGGAAGCCGCGCGCGGGCCTGTGTACAATCCGCCGCCAGCAAGGGAAGCGCCGAATAAAGCCATCCTGGCTTTCTCGGCGCACGCTACGCTGCAAACGCTGCATGGCTTTGCACTGGCAAAGGGGTTTGCAGCTTGCTTCGGAATCAACCCCCTGCGGTGGTCGATTCCGGCGGCACATCCATGTGCCGCAGGGAAACGCGGATAAATCGGCGTTTCCCAGGACATGGTCCGGGCCGGCTGGCGGCCCGGGGGAGAGACGGGGCGTGATGGAAGAACGACTGGCGCGGCTGCGCGTGGTGCTGGTGGGGACCACCCATCCGGGCAATATCGGGTCGGCGGCCCGCGCGATGAAGGCAATGGGAATAGGGGATCTGGTGCTGGTGGCGCCGGAGCGGTTTCCGCATGCCGACGCCACGGCGCTGGCCTCCGGCGCCGACGACCTGCTGGCGCGGGCGCGGGTGGTCGACGATCTCGATGCCGCGCTGGCCGACTGTGTCTGGGTGGTAGGCACCAGTGCGCGCCTGCGCACCCATTCGGTACCGGTGCTGGGGCCGGACGCGGCGGCTGCCCGTGCCATCGAGCACGCGGCCACCGGCCCGGTGGCCCTGGTGTTCGGCCGCGAGCACAGCGGGCTTACCAACAGCGAACTCGACCGCTGTCACGCCTTCGTGCAGATCCCCACGGTCCCCGATTTCAGTTCCCTGAACCTGGCCGGCAGCGTGCAGGTGATGACCTACGCCGCGCGCATGGCGGCGCTGGCCGGGGCATCGCAACCGGCCCGGCCAGCGGGCGAGGAACGCGATCCGCCGGCGACCCAGGCGGAGCTGGAGGGGCTGTTCGCCCATTTCGAACAGGCGCTGACCACCATCGAGGTGCTGGACCCGGAGAACCCGCGTCATCTGATGCGCCGGCTGCGGCATCTGTATCTGCGTGCGGGACTCAGTGCCAGCGAGGTGCGCATGCTGCGCGGGATATTGACCCACACCGAACGCGGCCGCTGAGGCGGGGCGCTGCGCAGCGTGATAGCTTACCGAATGACTCAGGAATGAGACCGGACGATGTTTGACAGGATGCGCGAGGATATCCGCTGCGTGTTTGCGCGCGACCCGGCGGCCCGCAACGCCTTCGAGGTGTTGACGGCGTACCCCGGCCTGCACGCGCTGTGGTATCACCGTGCCGCGCACTGGCTGTGGACGCACCGCATGCGCTGGCTCGGGCGCATCGTCGCCAATTTCAGCCGCTGGTTGACCGGGATCGAGATCCACCCGGGGGCGAAGATCGGACGGCGCTTCTTCATCGACCACGGCATGGGCGTGGTGATCGGGGAAACCGCCGAGGTCGGCGACGACTGCACGCTGTATCACCAGGTGACCCTCGGCGGCACCAGCTGGGAGGGTGGCAAGCGCCATCCGACCCTCGGCAACGAGGTGGTCATCGGAGCCGGCGCCAAGCTGCTGGGTCCGATCCACATCGGCGATCGCGCGCGGGTGGGTTCGAACGCCGTGGTCCTGAAGGACGTACCGGCGGATGCCACCGCGGTCGGCATTCCCGCGCGAGTGATCGGGCCGCGGCCGGAGCCGGATCCGCGCTTCCAGCAGATGGCCGACCGCATGGGCTTCGATGCCTATGGCGTGGCGCGCGACATGCCGGACCCGGTGGCGAACGCGATCCACCGCATCGTGCAGCGGGTACACGAGCTGGACGAACGCATGGACCGGGCCTGCCAGGCGCTCAAGCGCGCCGGGATCGATCCCGGCGAGGCCCTGGGCGAGGACGAACACGGGCCCCTGGAACCCTGCGATCTGGAGGGGCTGGAGCCGGACGCGTGCGAGATCCCGTCGGCCCGGCCGGAACCCAAGGAACGCAAACAGCAGGGTAATACTTGACCGGTTTTGTCAGGCATTGCTAAGCTGACCCGCAAATGAACAACCAGCGCATCCAGCCATGAAACTGACGACCAAAGGCCGCTACGCGGTGACCGCCATGCTCGACGTGGCGATGCATACCCGGAACGGACCGGTGTCGCTGGCCGAGGTGGCCCGGCGGCAGAAGCTTTCGCTGTCCTATCTCGAGCAGCTGTTCTCGCGCCTGCGCCGCAACGGGCTGGTGAACAGCAGCCGCGGGCCGGGCGGGGGCTATGCCCTCAGCCGCGAGCCGGAAGGCATCTCGGTGGCCGATATCGTGGTCGCGGTGGACGAGCCGGTGGATGTGACCCGCTGTGGCGGCAAGGCGAACTGCAACTCGGATTCGCGCTGCCTGACCCACGATCTGTGGAGCGATCTAAGCCAGCAGGTGTACGACTTTCTCAGCACCCGCTCGCTGGCGGATGTGCTGGAGCGGCACCGGGCGCAGATCGAGCAGGACGGCGTGAAAGAGGTCGTCATGCATGGCAAGGCCCTCCAGGGCGAGCCGGAATCAAGCAATGCGGGCGCCGAGGCGGCCGCGGAAAGGAGCTAGCACGCAATGAGTGACCTGAAACTGCCGATCTATCTGGACTACTCCGCGACCACCCCGGTCGACGAGCGCGTGGCCGAAAAGATGGCCGGCTGCCTGACCCGTGAGGGTCTGTTCGGCAACCCCGCCTCGCGCAGCCACAGCTTTGGCTGGGAGTCGGAGAAGGCCGTGGAGAATGCCCGCGAGCAGGTCGCTGCCGTGGTCGGTGCGGACCCGAAGGAGATCGTCTGGACCTCCGGTGCCACCGAGTCCGACAACCTGGCGATCAAGGGTGCCGCGCACTTCTACCAGCGCAAGGGCAAGCACATCATCACGGTGAAGACCGAGCACAAGGCCGTACTGGATACCGCGCGCCAGCTGGAGCGCGAGGGCTTCGAGGTGACCTACCTCGGGGTGCAGGAGAACGGCCTGGTCGACCTGCAGGAACTGCAGGACGCGATGCGTGACGACACCATCCTGGTGTCGGTGATGCACGTGAACAACGAGATCGGCGTGATCCAGGACATCGAGGCGATCGGCAACCTGTGCCGCGAGCGCGGGATCGTGTTCCATGTCGACGCGGCGCAGTCGGTCGGCAAGCTGGCGCTGGACCTGTCGAAGCTGCCGGTGGACCTGATGAGCTTTTCCGCGCACAAGGTGTACGGGCCCAAGGGCATCGGCGCCCTGTATGTGCAGCGCAAGCCGCGGGTGCGCATCGAGGCGCAGATGCACGGCGGCGGTCACGAGCGCGGCATGCGCTCCGGCACCCTGGCTCCCCACCAGATCGTGGGCATGGGCGAGGCCTTCCGTATCGCCGGCGAGGAAATGGGGACCGAGCTCGAGCGCATCCGTATGCTGCGGGACCGCCTGTGGGAAGGGCTCGACGGCATGGAAGAGGTCTACCTGAACGGCGACCGCGAACACCGCGTGGCCCACAACCTGAACGTGTCGTTCAACTTCGTCGAGGGCGAAAGCCTGATCATGGCGCTGCGCGACATCGCGGTGTCCTCCGGCTCGGCCTGTACCTCGGCGAGCCTGGAGCCGTCCTATGTGCTGCGTGCGCTGGGGCGTGACGACGAACTGGCGCACAGCTCGATCCGCTTCTCGATCGGTCGCTACACCACGGTGGAAGAGGTCGACCACACCATCGAGATCGTGCGCAAGGCGGTCGGCAAGCTGCGCGAACTCTCCCCGCTGTGGGAGATGTACCAGGACGGTATCGACCTGAAGAGCATCGAGTGGGCGGCCCACTAGGCCGGCACTCGCGATCAACACACGCAAACGCGTACGTATTACGTAACAGGAGAGACGGTCATGGCTTACAGTGACAAGGTGCTGGATCACTACGAGAATCCGCGCAACGTCGGCAGCCTCGACAAGAACGACGAATCCGTCGGTACCGGCATGGTCGGCGCCCCGGCCTGCGGCGACGTGATGAAGCTGCAGATCAAGGTCAACGACGAGGGCGTGATCGAGGACGCCAAGTTCAAGACCTATGGCTGCGGTTCCGCGATCGCCTCCAGCTCTCTGCTCACCGAATGGGTGCGCGGGAAGAGCCTGGAAGAGGCCAGCCAGATCAAGAACACCGAGATCGCCGAGGAGCTGGCCCTGCCGCCGGTGAAGATCCACTGCTCCGTGCTTGCCGAGGACGCCATCAAGGCGGCCATCTCCGATTACCAGGAGAAGCATGGCGCGGACGCCGAGAAGAAGTCCGCCTGAGGTCCTGATGGCGATTACACTGACCGAACCCGCGGCCGACCGCATCCGCTCTTTCCTCGAACAGCGGGGGAAGGGCGTGGGCGTCCGGCTGGGCGTGAAGACCACCGGCTGCTCCGGCATGGCCTATGTGGTCGAGTTCGCCGACGAGGTCGAGGAGACCGACACGGTGTTCGAGGACCGCGGCGTCAAGCTGGTGGTCAACCCGAAGTCGCTGGTGTACCTCGATGGCACCGAGCTCGATTTCGTCAAGGAAGGCCTGAACGAGGGCTTCAAGTTCAGCAATCCGAACGAGAAGGCCCGCTGCGGCTGCGGTGAAAGCTTCAGCATCTGACTGACGGCCGCCGCATCCGGGGTGGTGCATGGTGTCCGGAGCCTCCGGATGCCGTCCCACCCCTTTTCTATGGGGGAACGCCGGGTACCCGGCACGGATCCAGGACGCCATGACCGACCCGTTTGCACAGTTCGATCTGCCGGTCGCCTTCGAGGTGGACCGGCAGCAGCTCGACGAGCGGTTCCGCCGCCTGCAGGCCGAACTGCATCCCGACCGCTTCGTGCGCCAGGGCGACCAGGCGCGGCGCATGGCGGCCGCGATGGCCGCGGATGTAAACGAGGCCTACGCGATCCTGCAGGACGACTACCGGCGCGCGGTCCACCTGCTGGAGCGCACCGGCGTCGCCTTCGACCCCGAGCGCGATACCAGCCGGAACGTCGAATTCATCGAGGCGCAGATCGAATGGCGCGAGCGCCTGGAAGAGGCCGCCGGCGATGCGCAGGCGCTGGTGGCGCTGGGCGAGGAACTCGCCCGGGCGCGCGCCGAGGCGCGTTCGAAGGTCGCCGCGGCACTGGCCGACGCGGAGGCGCCGGCCCCGGAGGCCCGCGACCGGGTGCTGGAGCTGCGTTTCTTCGACCGCCTGCTCGACGAGCTGAAACGAACCCGACAGGGCCTCGCCGGCTGAGCCGCCGCGGCCGAACCAAGGAGCCGATTTCCGTATGGCGCTACTGCAGATCACCGAACCCGGGGCCGAGTCCGCACCGCATCAGCGGCATCTTGCCGCCGGGATCGACCTCGGCACGACCCATTCCATGATCGCCTCGGTGCGCAGCGGCGTGGCCGACACCCTGCCGGACGAGCAGGGCCGCTATATCCTGCCGTCGGTGGTGCACTATGCCCCGGATGCGGTCACGGTCGGCCACGAGGCCGCCGAGCACGCGGCGGACGACCCGTACAACACCATTGCCTCGGTGAAGCGCCTGATCGGGCGCGGCGCCGGGGACGTGGCGCGGCTGTCCGGCGAGCTGCCGTTCCGCCTGAAGGCCGGCGAGACCGGCGTGCCGCGTATCGAGACCGCGGCCGGCGACAAGACCGCGGTCGAGGTCTCCGCGGACATCCTGCACACCCTGCGCCGGCGCGCCGAGGAGACCCTCGGTGACGAGCTCGAGGGCGTGGTCATCACCGTGCCGGCCTACTTCGACGACGCCCAGCGCCAGGCCACGCGCGATGCCGCGCAACTGGCCGGCCTGAACGTGTTCCGCCTGATCAGCGAGCCCACTGCGGCCGCGGTCGCCTACGGGCTGGATCAGGGCGAGGAGAGCACCATCGCGGTCTACGACTTCGGCGGCGGCACCTTCGACATCTCCATCCTGCAGCTGCGCAAGGGGGTGTTCGAGGTGCTGGCCACCGGCGGCGACTCCGCCCTCGGCGGCGACGACATCGACCGCGCCATCGCCGACTGGCTGCTGAATGCCGCCGGCATGAGCGGCGAGAGCGATCCCCAGCGCCTGCGCCGCGTCCTGCTGGCCGCGCGCCGGGCGAAGGAGGCGCTGACCGACGCCGAATCCACCACCGTGGAAGTCGGGCGCGGCGATGGCTCCACCTGGAGCGGCGAGCTGGACCGCGCGACCCTGCGCGAGCTCGCGCAGCCGTTCCTCGAGCGCACCATGCAGGCCTGTCGCCAGGTGCTGGCGGACGCGGACCTGACCACCGATGCGGTGGACGAGGTGGTGCTGGTGGGCGGCTCCACGCGCATGCCGGTGGTGCGCGAGGCGGTGGAGGACTTCTTCGGCCGCGCGCCGCGCGCCGGGATCGACCCCGACCGCGTGGTCGCGATCGGGGCCGCGCAGCAGGCCGACATCCTGGCCGGCAACAAGCCGGACACCGAGCTGCTGCTGCTGGACGTGATCCCGCTGTCGCTGGGGCTGGAAACCATGGGCGGGCTGGTCGAGTTCATCATCCCGCGCAACACCACCATCCCGGTGAGCCGGGCGCAGGAGTTCACCACGTTCAAGGATGGCCAGACGGCGATGTCCCTGCATGTGGTGCAGGGCGAGCGCGATGTGGTCGACGCGAACCGCTCGCTGGCGCGCTTCACCCTGTCCGGGATCCCGCCGATGGTGGCCGGGGCGGCGCGCATCCGCGTGACCTTCCAGGTCGACGCCGACGGGCTGCTGAACGTCACCGCGCGCGAGCAGACCCAGGGCGTGGAGGCCCATATCGAGGTCAAGCCGAGCTACGGCCTGACCGACAGTGAGATCGAGCAGATGCTGCGCGACTCCGCCTCCTCCGCGCGCGAGGACATGGAGGCGCGCCGTCTGCGCGAACAGCAGGTCGAGGCCGACCGCGTGCTCGAGGCCCTGGACGCGGCGCTGGAGGCCGACGGCGAGCGCTATCTCGAGGCCGAGGAACGCGCGCGGATCGAACAGGCCCGCGATGCCCTGCGCGCCGAGCGCGAGAAGGGCGCCGACCCGGATGCCATCGAGGTCGCGCGCAAGCGCGTGGAACAGGCCTCCGAGGCCTTTGTCGCGCGGCGCATGAACGACAGCATCCGGCGTGCGCTGGCCGGCCACAACGTAAGCGAATACGACGCAGAGAACTGAACCATGCCCAGAATCATCTTTCTTCCCCACGAGGAAATCTGCCCGGAGGGGGCCTCGGTCGAGGCCGAGTCGGGTACCAGCATCATCGACGCGGCACTGCGCAACGGCATCGAGATCGAGCATGCCTGCGAGAAGTCCTGTGCCTGCACTACCTGCCACGTCTATGTGCGCGAGGGCCTGGAAAGCCTGGAGGAGGCCACCGAGGACGAGGACGACATGCTGGACAAGGCCTGGGGGCTGGAGCCCGATTCGCGCCTGTCCTGTCAGGCGATCGTCGCGGACACCGACCTGGTGGTCGAGATTCCGAAGTACACCATCAACATGGTTTCCGAGAACCACTGATCACGGGGGCTGGCCATGAAGTGGACCGACACCACGGAAATCGCGATGCAGCTGGCCGACGAACATCCGGACGTCGACCCGCGCGGCATCAACTTTGTCGACCTGCGCCGCTGGGTGATGGAGCTGCCGGAGTTCGACGACGACCCCGAGCGCAGCGGCGAGCGCATCCTCGAGGCCATCCAGCTCGCGTGGATGGACGAGGCCGACCTCGACGACTGAAGCCGGGCTGCCGCCGCGGCGCGTTGCCGCGGGCGGGCGAGGCCGCTAGACTACGCGCCGCACGTTGCGCCCGCGTCCGTTTCTGCGTTGGGAACCCGCCATCCGGCGGGTTCTCGCGTTTGCGGGCCGGGCCGACGATCGAACACCCAACCCGGAACCTTCCAGGAGAGTCGCCCCATGGCCGTTGAACGTACCCTGTCCATCATCAAGCCCGACGCCGTTGCCAAGAACGTGATCGGCGAGATCTACACCCGTTTCGAGAAGGCCGGTCTGCGGATCGTCGCCGCGCGCATGATGCAGCTGAGCCGCGAACAGGCCGAAGGCTTCTACGAAGTGCACAAGGAGCGCCCGTTCTTCAACGACCTGGTGGAATTCATGATCTCCGGTCCGGTGATGGTGCAGGTGCTCGAGGGCGAAAACGCCATCGCGCAGAACCGCGAGATCATGGGTGCGACGAACCCGAAGGAAGCCGCTGCGGGCACCATCCGCGCCGACTTCGCGGTGTCCATCGACGAGAACGCCGTGCACGGCTCCGACGCGGCCGACACCGCCGAGCGCGAGATCGCGTTCTTCTTCGGCGACGACGGCATCTGCCCGCGCACGCGGTAGGGGAGCGCTGAATAAAGCCATCCTGGCTTTCTCGGCGCACGCTACGCTGCATCGTCCTGTATGCCTTTGCACTGGCAAAGGGGTTTGCAGCTTGCTTCGGAATCAACTGCCCCTGCGGTGGTCGATTCCGGCGGCACATCCATGTGCCGCAGGGAAACGCCGATAAATCAGCGTTTCCCTGGGGAAGCGCTGAATAAAGCTATCCTGGCGTTCTCGGCGCCCACGGCGCTCAATCCTTTGCCCCGGCAATGCGGTTGAGCGGCAGGATCTGCCACGGGGCCGGTTTCCGCAACGGGACCGGGCCCGTAGGCAGGCATCCCCGTTGCACAGTACACTAGGGGACGTTTTTGCAATCGGTCGGAGTCATGGCAGTCGAAACGTCCTCGCCCCGGAACCTTCTGGGGTACAGCCGGAAAGACCTCGTTGAACTGTTCGGGCAGTGGGGCGAGCCGCGTTTCCGTGCCACCCAGCTGGTCAAGTGGATGCACCAGCGCGGGGTGACCGACTTCGATGCGATGACCGACGTCTCGCGCAAGCTGCGCGAGCGGCTCGCGCGCGAAACCCGGATCCAGCTCCCCGAGATCGCGCTGGAAAAGACCTCCGACGACGGCACCGTCAAATGGGTGCTGCGGCTGGAGGACGGCAACGCGATCGAGACCGTCTATATCCCCGAGGCCGGGCGGGGCACACTGTGCGTGTCGTCGCAGGTCGGCTGTGCGCTGGACTGCACCTTCTGCTCCACCGCGCAGCAGGGATTCAACCGCAACCTCACCAGCGCCGAGATCATCGGCCAGGTCTGGCTGGCCATGCAGCGGCTGCCGGCGCCGGAAGGGCGGTCGCGACCGGTCACCAACGTGGTGCTGATGGGCATGGGCGAGCCGCTGGCCAACTTCGAGGCGGTGGTCAGCGCGCTGCAGTTGATGATCGACGACAACGCCTATGGCCTGAGCCGGCGACGGGTGACGGTGTCGACCTCCGGGCTGGTGCCGGCACTGGACCGCCTCAGCGAACATACCGATGCGGCGCTTGCGGTGAGCCTGCATGCGCCGAACGACGAGCTCCGCGACCGCCTGGTGCCGATCAACCGCAAGTATCCGCTGGCACAGCTGATGGACAGCTGCCGGCGCTACGTGGAGGCGACCGGCGCACACAGCGGTGTCACCTTCGAGTACGTGCTGCTTGCCGGCGTCAACGACCGCCCCGAGCATGCCAACCAGCTGGCGGCTCTGCTGCGCGGCATCCCGGGAAAGATCAATCTGATTCCATTCAACCCGTTTCCCGGTGCCCCGTTCGCGCGCCCGGACGAGGCCAGTGTTCTGGCCTTCGAACGGCGCCTGCAGAAAGCCGGCTACGTCACTACGGTGCGGCGCACCCGCGGGGACGACATCGACGCCGCCTGTGGCCAGCTGGTCGGGCAGGTGGAGGATCGCACCAATCGCGGCATGCGCATGATTCGGCTGCATGCCGAACTCCCGCAGGTCAACCGGAGGGCTTCATGAAGGGACGTGCAGGTTTCCTCGCTCCGTGGCTGATGGCCGCGGCGCTGGCACTGGGCGGTTGTGCCGGGATGGGCGACCGTCTGTCGGCCGAGGATCGCGAGGAGGCCGCGGACATCAACGCCGAACTGGGCCTCGGGTACCTGCGCGAGGGCGAGGTCGATCAGGCGAAGCGCAACCTGAAGCGGGCGCTGGAACACGACCGGCGCCATGCGCTGGCCAATCTCGGCATGGCCGCCGTGTACGAGCGACGCGAGGACTACGAGCGGGCGGAAGAGCATTACCGGGTGGCGCTGCGCCGGGATGCCGACAACCCCTACGTCCAGACCAGCCTCGGTGCACTGTTGTGCCGGCGCGAGGCCTTCGAAGAGGCGCAGGAGCTGTTCGCGAAGGCCGCGGCCAATCCGGAGTACGACCAGCGTCACGTGGCGCTGATGAATGCCGGCGTCTGCTATGTCGACGAAGGACGGACCGAGGAGGCGGAAGCGAAGCTGCGCGAGGCCCTGAAGGCCGAGCCGCGCTACGGCCGGGCCCTGCTGGAACTGGCGCACCTGACCTATGAGGACGGCCGCCCGATGCAGACGCGGGCCTTCCTGCAACGGCTGGAGGGTCTTGGGGTGGAGAACGCCGAGATGCTGCTGCTGTGTTATCAGGCGGAGACGGCGCTCGGCAACCGCCGTGCCGCAGGTGGCTGTGCCCAGAGCCTGCGGCGCAATTACCCGGACAGCGACGAGATGACGACGCTGCGGCGTCTGGAGTCCGATGGTGGCTGAACGCCGCGGACCGCACACGCCCGGCGTGAACGACGAGGCGGCCGGGGCCTCGGAGCAGGACGCAACCCTGCCCAACGGCGGCGATGATCCTGTGCCCGGGGAAGGCGGGGCGCAGGCGGCCGCAGAGGAGTCCGGGGGCGACGGCAGCCACGAACCGGGCGCCAGCCTGCGCCGGGCGCGCGAGGCGGCCGGGCTGGATGTCGCGACGCTGGCGCGGCGCATCCACCTGGGGCAGGCGACGGTGGAGGATCTGGAAGCCAACCGTTTCGACCACATGCCCCCGGCCTATGTGCGCGGTTACCTCCGGTCCTGCGCGCGTGATCTCGGGGTGGACCCCGGGCCCTGGCTCGCCGCCTTCGACCGTCATGGCCTGACCGATCCGGAACTGCGTGCCGTGGCGACGCGCTCGGGCGGTCACGGCCGTCGGCGGCGCAGCCCGGGCCTGTACTGGGCCGCTTCCGTGGTGGTGGTGGCGCTGCTGGGGCTGGGGGTGTATGCCTGGTCCGATCGCGATGAAGCCCCCTCGCTGGGGCTGGCCGGGAGCGATGCCGAAGCCCCCGCAACCGACGAGGCCCCGGGTACGTCGATGGCCGGGGCCGAGGACGAGTCCCCCGCGCTGGTCGAGGCAGAGGCAGCGGCGGCGCCGACGGAGGCAACCAATGATGCCGGAGACGCCGGTGACGCCCGCGAGTCCGGCCTGGTGGAGGCCGCCGAGCTCGCCGAACCGGTCGAGCCGGTGGCCGAACGCGCGGCTGTGGCCGAAGAACCGACGGCGCCGGAACCGGTGACGGCAGCCGACGACGGCAGTGCGGCCGCCGCGCCCGGCGCGTCACGGACGCGCCTGGTGCTCGAGGTCTCCGAACCCTCCTGGGTGGAGATCCGCGACGCCGATGACACCGTGGTGCTGACCGGGGTGCTGAGCAGCGGCGACCGCGAGGAAGTGGAACTGGAGCTTCCCGGGCGCGCGGTGCTGGGCAACGCTCCGGGGGTGCAACTGCATCTGGATGACACACCGATCGATCTGGCCCCGCACACCCGTGGCAACAACACCGCACGCGTCGACCTGGAAGGCTGACCGCGAGCGCCCCGGGTGCCGCTCACGAACCGACAAAGACACGATGAAAGCGATCAAGTCCATCCGCGGGATGCATGACATCCTGCCCGAACATATTCACGTCTGGCACCACCTCGAGGACACCCTGCGCGATCTGCTGGAGCGCTACGGCTACCACGAGATCCGGATGCCCCTGGTGGAGGCGACCGAACTGTTCGCGCGCTCCATCGGCGATGTCACCGACATCGTCGAAAAGGAGATGTATACCTTCGAGGACCGCAATGGCGACAGCCTGAGTCTGCGTCCGGAGGCGACCGCCAGTTGCGTGCGCGCCGGGATCCAGCACGGGCTGCTGCACAACCAGGTGCAGCGGCTGTGGTACCAGGGGCCGATGTTCCGCCACGAGCGGCCGCAGAAGGGCCGCTACCGCCAGTTCCATCAGGTGGGGATCGAGGTCTTCGGCCTGCCGGGGCCGGACATCGACGCCGAGATCCTGGCGATGACCGCGCGCCTGTGGCGCATGCTCGGACTGGACAACGTGCGCCTGGAGATCAATACCCTGGGCACGCCGGAATGCCGCCGGGGATACCGCGAGGAACTGATCCGCTATTTCGAGCAGCATCGCGACGCGCTGGACGACGAGGCGCTCAGCCGCCTGCACGAAAACCCGCTGCGCATCCTCGACAGCAAGCACCCGGGGACCCGCGAGGTGGTGGCAAACGCGCCGAGCCTGATGGACCACCTGTCCGACGAGTCGCGCGCCCATTTCGAGAATCTGTGCGCCCATCTCGGTGCGCTGGGCATTGCCTACACGCACAACCCGCGCCTGGTCCGCGGCCTCGACTACTACACGCATACCGTGTTCGAGTGGATCACCGAGGACCTGGGCGCCCAGGGCACCGTCTGTGCCGGCGGGCGTTACGACGGCCTGGTCGAGCAGCTTGGGGGCCGCGGCACCCCGGCGGTGGGCATGGCCATGGGGCTGGAGCGGCTGGTGGCGCTGCTGGAGGCGCGCGAGGCGGCTCCGGCGCCGCAGGCCCCGGATGTCTACCTGATCGTTGGCGGTGACGAGCTGGTGGCGCCGGCCCTGCAGCTGGCCGAACAGCTGCGCAGCGAACTGCCGCGGCTGGGAGTGGTCCAGCACTGTGGTGGCGGCAGCTTCAAGTCGCAGATGAAACGCGCCGACCGCCTGGGGGCGCGCTTCGCGCTGGTGCTGGGCAGCGACGAACTGGCCGCCGGCACGGTCAGCGTGAAGCCCCTGCGCGACCCGGACGCCGAACAGGTTTCCGTGGCCCGCGACGAACTGGCCGCCTGGCTGGCCGATGCCGTACAGGGCAATGCCTGAGCGGCGGCTGCAGCCCCGAAGAACACCGAGAGGACGAACAGCAACATGAGCTACCTCACCGACGAAGAGAAGGCCGAACGCATCAAGCAGTGGTGGTCGGACAATGCCGTCCCGATCATCGCCGGGCTGGTCCTGGGCATTGCCGGCCTGTTCGGCTGGAACTGGTGGACCGACCAGCAGGACACCCGCGCGCAGATGGCCTCGGAGATGTACCAGGCCCTGCTGGCGGCGGACCATGCCGGCGACGCGGCCCGCGCGGCCGAAGTGGCCGACCAGTTGATCGAGGAGGGCCGCCGTACGCCCTACCGGGCGCTGGCCTGGGTGTATCGCGCCGATGCGGCGATCGCCGAGGGGGATACCGAGGGCGCGATCGCGGCCTTGAGCGCCGCGCGTGATGCAGCCCCGGATCGCGGCTACCGCGATCTGATGGCCCTGCGCATGGCGCGGCAGATGATCCTCGCCGGGCAGCATGACGAGGCCGAGGCCGCGCTCGCCGGGGTGCAGGACGAGGCGTTCAGCGGCCTGCGCCTGGAACTGGAGGGTGACCTCGCGCGTGCCCGCGGCGATCGCGAGCTGGCGCGCGAGCGCTATGGCGAGGCCCTGGACGCCGGGCATTCGCCGGAGTACCTGCGCCTGAAATACGAAGAACTCTCGGCCTAAAGGATCGACGATCACATGTCCCTGCCTGTCGTGAGTCGTGGGGCCCTCCGGGCCCTGATGGTCGGCCTGCTGATGCTGTCCCTTAGCGCCTGCGGCCTGTGGTCGCGGGATACCACGGAACCGCCCGCCGAGCTGACCGATTTCGAGGCCGAAGGCGAGCCGGAACGGCTGTGGTCGACTTCGATCGGACGCGGGGGAGATCGCTTTTTGTGGCAGCTCTATCCCGGCGTGGCCGATCAGCATGTGGTGATGGCCGATGTCCGCGGGCGGGTGTCGGCGCTGGATCCGGAATCCGGCAGCCGCGAATGGCGGGTGCGCGTAGACGATGCGCGCATCTCGGCCGGCGTCGGCATCGGTGCCGGGCTGGCCGTGGTCGGCACGCTGGAGGGCGAGGTGATCGCCGTCGACCTGGACGGCGATGGCGAACGCTGGCGCTCGCGCCTGTCCAGCGAGGTCGTGGCGGTCTCCGACGAGGGCTCCGGCATCTTCGTCGCCCGCACCAACGACGGCCGCATCCACGCGCTGGACGCGGCCTCCGGGGCCACCCAGTGGACCGTGCTGCGCACCACCCCCTCTCTGAGCCTGCGCGGCGCCCATCGGCCGCTGGTGGTCGGCGGGCGCGTGCTGGCCGGGTTCGATAACGGCCGCCTGCTGATGGCCGGGCTGTCGCGCGGCAATGTGCTGTGGGAGACCACGCTGGGGATCCCCACCGGGCGTTCGGAGATCGACCGCATGGTGGACGTGGACGGGCATATCCCGGTCTACCGGGGTGCGGCGATGGCGGCGGGCTACCAGGGACGGCTGGCGGCGGTCGACCTCAACTCCGGCGAGATCCACTGGGCGCGCGATTTCTCCTCCTGGCAGGGCGCGGACGTGAACACCCGCAGCGACGTGCTGGTGGTGACCGACGCCGACAGCCATGTCTGGGGCCTGGACCCGCGCAGCGGCGGCGACCTTTGGCAGAACGACGAGCTGCGTCTGCGCGGGGTCACGGCCCCGGTTCTGGCGGGCGACCACGCGATCGTCGGCGACTACGAGGGCTATCTGCACTGGATCGACCTCGAGGACGGCCGTATCGTCGGCCGCCTGCGCGTCGGTCGCGGCGCAGTGGTCACGCGCCCGGCGCCCGGCGACGACGTGCTGTATGTCGTCACCGCGAACGGTCGGGTGACCGCGGTCGATCCGCGGCTCGGGGGCGAGGAATGAGCCTGCCGTTACGGTCCGACGCGGACAGTGGAGGCCGAGTCCGCCCATGATCCCGGTCATCGCCCTGGTCGGGCGCCCGAATGTCGGCAAGTCCACCCTGTTCAACCAGCTGACCCGGTCGCGGGATGCGCTGGTGGCGGACGTTGCCGGGCTCACCCGCGACCGCCAGTACGGCATCGGCAAGGTCGGCGAGTTTCCCTATCTCGTGGTGGACACCGGCGGGCTCTCCGGCGAGGGCGCGACGATGGACCGCGCCATGGCCGAGCAGACCATGCGCGCGGTCGCGGAGGCCGACCATGTGCTGTTCCTGGTGGACGCGCGTGACGGCCTGACCCCGCAGGACGAGGCGATCGCCGAACAGCTGCGCGCCGCCGGGGTGAAGGCCCGGGTGGTGGTCAACAAGACCGATGGTCTGGATGCCGACTCCGCGACTGCCGAGTTCTATGCCCTGGGTCTGGGTGACGTGGCCCCGGTCTCCGCCGCCCATGGCCGCGGCGTGAAGGCGCTGATGCAGGGCGTGCGCCGCGCAGTGGCGGAGGAACGCGGCAGCGTGGAGGGCGAGGCCGGGGAAGACGGTCTCGATGCCACCTCGCAGCAGGCGGCGCTGGACGACTGGCCGGGCATTCGCGTCGCCATCGTCGGGCGGCCCAACGTCGGAAAGTCGACCCTGGTCAACCGCATCCTTGGGGACGAGCGGGTGGTGGCCACCGATGTCGCCGGCACCACCCGCGACAGCATCTTCATTCCCTTCGAGCGCGAGGGCCAGGACTACACCCTGATCGACACCGCCGGCGTGCGGCGCCGCGCGCGGGTGCACGAGGCCATCGAGAAGTTCAGCGTCATCAAGACGCTGCAGGCGATCGAGGCCGCGCATGTGGTGATCATGGTGGTTGATGCCCAGGCCGGGCTGTCGGAGCAGGATGCGCATCTGCTGGGCCTGGTGATCGACGCCGGCCGCGCGCTGGTGCTGGCGGTGAACAAGTGGGACGGCATGGAGCCGGAGACGCGCGAGCGCGTGCGCGACGACCTCGACCGCCGTCTCGGCTTTGTCCGGTTCGCGCGCCTGCGGCTGATCTCCGCGTTGCACGGAACCAACGTCGGCCACCTGCTGGAGGATGTGCAGGAGGCCCATGCCAGCGCCTTTGCCCAGGTCTCCACCCCGGAGCTCACGCGCCTGCTGGAAAGCGCGGTGGCCGAGCATGCGCCGCCGCTGGTCAGCGGCCGCCGCATCAAGCTGCGCTACGCCCACCAGGGGGGCCAGAACCCGCCGGTGATCGTGATCCACGGCAACCAGACCGATTCGCTGCCGGGCAGCTACAAGCGCTATCTGGAGAACTTCTTCCGCCAGCAGCTGGGGCTGGTGGGTACGCCGCTGCGGCTCGAGTTCCGCAGCGGGCGCAACCCCTATGCCGGGCGGCGCAACACCCTGACTCCGCGCCAGCAGCGCAAGCGCAAGCGCCTGATGCGGCATACCCGCCGCTGAACCCGCCATGTCCGGTGCGTCACCCCGCCATCCGCCGCTGTCGGACTTTGCCTGCGTGGTGGAGCCGTTCCGGGTGATGGACATCCTGGCCCGGGCCCAGGCCGCCGAGCGGGCGGGGCGCGACATCATCCACCTGGAGGTCGGCGAGCCCGACTTCGCCACCCCGCCCGCGGTGATCGAGGCCGGGCGCGCGGCGCTGGCCGCCGGGGATACCCGCTACACGCCGGCGCACGGGACGCAGGCGCTGCGCGAGGCGATCGCCCGCGATTACCGCGAACGCCATGGCGCCACGGTGGACCCCGAACGTATCGTGATTACCGCGGGCGCCTCGGCGGCGATCCTGCTGGCGCTGGCGGCCGGGGTGAACCCGGGCGACGAGGTGCTGCTGCCGGACCCGGGCTACGCCTGCAACCGCCAGTTCGTCGCCGCCCGCGGGGCGCGGGCGGTGGGCCTGCCGGTACAGCCGCAGGACGGCTTCCAGCCGACCGCGGAGGCGGTGGCCGCCGCCTGGAGCGCGAACACCCGGGCGATCCTGCTGGCGTCGCCGGCGAACCCGACCGGCACCCGGCTGCCGCGCGAACGGCTGGCGGAGATCGTGGACGTGGTGCGCGCGCGGGGCGGGCTGGTGATCATGGACGAGATCTACGGCCAGATCGTGTTCGGCGAGCCGGAGCGCAGCGCCGCCGCCTTCCATCCGGACGTCGTGGTGCTCAACAGCTTCTCCAAGTACTTCGCGATGACCGGCTGGCGGCTGGGCTGGATGGTGGTACCGGAGGCCTGGATCGAGCCGGTGCGGCGGCTGGCGCAGAATGTGTTCGTCGCCCCGGCGAGCATGGCGCAGAGCGCCGCGCTGGCCGCGTTCGATGCCGCCACCGATGCGCGCCTGCAGGGGCAGGTACGCGAACTGCAGGCGCGGCGCGACGTGCTCCTGGACGCGCTGCCCGGGCTGGGACTGGAGGTGCTGGCACGGCCGGACGGCGCGTTCTATCTGTATGCCGACTGCAGCGCCCACGGGACCGATTCGGAGGCCCTGTGCGCGCGCATCCTCGACGCGGCCGGGGTCGCCCTGACCCCGGGTACCGACTTCAGCCCGAGCGCCGGCCGGCGCTACCTGCGCATCGCCTACACCCAGCCGGAACCGCGGCTGCACGAGGCCGTCGCCCGCCTGCAGGCCCTGCTGGCGTAGCGTGCGCCGCCCGCCGGGCGCTACAGCAGCCCCGCGGTGTGCAGGAATATTCCACCGATCCCCAGCGGGGCGACATAGCGCAGCAGGATGCGCCAGAGGCGGAAGCCGGCCGCGGAGGTGGCCAGTTCCTCGCGGGTGATGGCCGCGGGCACGACCCACCCGGCGAAGATTGCGATCAGCAGGCCGCCCAGCGGCAGCAGGATATTGATCGCGACGTGTTCCAGCGCGTGGTAGACGGTCGGGATCTCGCGCCCCAGCAGCACCAGGTCAATGCGTGCCCAGTCGGCTCCGCTGAACGAAAACACCGTGGCCAGGCTGACGAACCACACCGCCACGCCACAGACCAGCGCGGCGAGCCCGTTGGGCATGTGCAGGCGCTCGTGAAGCAGGTGCACGAAGGCCTGCACACCGGTGATGATGGTGCTGAACGCGGCGATGCTCAGCGACGCGAAGAACAGCGTTGCCAGGGTGATGCCGGCCGGCGCCGCCGCCAGTGCCAGCGGCAGGGTCAGGAACATCAGCCCGGGGCCTTCCGCCGGATCCAGCCCGTGGGCGAATACAATGGGGAAGATCGCCAGACCGGCAATCAGCGCGATGGCGGTATCCGCCAGGGCCACCCCGACCGCGCTGCGGGCGATCGATGTCTCGCGCGGCAGGTAGGCGCCGAACATCATCAGGACGCCCGAGGCCAGGGTCATGGTGTAGAAGGCGTGCCCGACCGCGATCTGTACCCCCTGCGCGGTCAGCGCGTCGAGTTCCAGGTGGAACATGAACGCCAGTGCGCTGGCGGCGTCGCCGATCCACAGGGCGCTGATCATCGCCGTCAGCAGCAGGAGCAGCAATACCGGCATCAGGATGTGGACCCCGCGTTCCAGGCCCCGGCGCAGGCCAAGGCCGACCACCGCGAAGGCGGCCGCGAGGGTGAGGGTGGCCCAGAAAAGCATCTCCCCCGCAGAGGCGGTCATCGCGCTGAAGATCGCTTCCACTTGCTCGGCGTCAGCCGCGACGAACATGCCGCTGGCGGCCTTGTGGGTGTAGGAGAAGGCCCAGCCGGCGATCACCACATAGAAGCTGACGATCAGGAAGGCCGAGAGCAACCCGATCCAGCCGGCCAGCTGCCAGGCGTCGTGGGCGCCGGCGGCCCGTGCCACCTCGCGGGCGGCGTATCCGGGGGAGCGCCGTCCTCGGCGGCCGATCATCACCTCGGCCATCATGATCGGGATGCCGATCAGCGCGATACAGGCGAGATAGACCGCGAGAAAGGCCCCGCCGCCGTTCTGGCCCAGGATGTAGGGAAACTTCCAGACATTGCCCAGCCCCACCGCGGAAGCGGTGGCAGCCAGGACGAAGGCGTAGGTGTGGGTCCAGCGGTGCGGAGTGGCGGTAATGCCCATGGAGGCTCGCCGAGCCGCGCGCCGCTCAGGTGATGACGTCGGGCTTTTCGCGTCCCGTCAGGCCTGGCAGGTCGCCCAGTTTGACCGCGGCCTCGATCAGCGGTCGCAGCTGCTGCTGCGGGTCGGCGTCCAGGTGCTCCGGGTGTGTCTCGTGCTGTTCGTGATAGATGCGCAGCGTGGCCCCCTCGGTGCCGGTACCGGACAGCCGGAACACGATACGCGCGCCGCCCTCGAACAGCACGCGCAGGCCCTGGTGTTCGGTCAGGCTGTGATCCACCGGGTCGCGGTAGGCGAAGTCGTCCGCCTGTTCCACCCGCATCCCCGCCAGCGACTGGCCCGGCAGTGCGGACAGCTGCTCGCGGATGCGGCTGATCACCCGTTCCG
>SL_3KL_010_SEDDRAFT_10000801_pt1 | contig 27459 bp, 26 predicted proteins | sample SodLakKL_010_SED_2_FD_10381 | JGI IMG/M metagenome (IMG submission 10381)
GAGCCCCTTCATAATTTACAGCCACTTCTTCAATTCCATCCTCATACTCTGCTACATAATCGCCATGAGTTACAGGCAGCCATGCTGTGGTAATGAAGTCTCCATCCCCAGAAGCCAGCCCACTGTACATCAAAGGGCCGGACACGGAAGTTAACGAAACATTATAACCCATATCCTCCAGCACTGCCTGCATTACATAGGTGCTGGCCGTGGCACATTCCCATTCCACATACAGAATTTCCACATCACCCTTGGCTTCTTCGCCATTTCCAACATCATCGCCATTGTCAACTACGTCTCCGTTGCAGCCTGTCAGGCTGAAAATCAGAATTCCTGCCATCAGCAGCACTGCCAGAGACAACCACTTCTTCTTGCTAATCATAAACATTAAAGACCTCCTCTTTTTTTTAATACCTTTTAGGTATTTTGATACCTTTTTAATAATTTATTGTAATACTTGAATTACTTTAACTGTTTGAATTAGTTTTTCTAACTCTTTGAGTAACCCGATCCAGGACAATAGCAACCACCACCACTGCTAAACCGCTTTCAAAACCGCCCCCTATATCCAGCCTCTGAATAGCACGCCAGACTGCTCCTCCCAGGCCTCCTGCTCCAATCATGGCTGCAATAACTACCATAGATAGGGAAAGCATAATGCACTGGTTAATACCCGCCATAATGGTAGGCAGGGCCAAAGGAAGCTGTACCTTAACCAGTTTCTGCCACTCCGTAGAACCAAAAGCTTCGGAGGCTTCCACCAGTTCCCGGGGAACCTGCTGTATACCAAGGCCCGTTAACCTTATTACCGGGGGCATGGCAAATATTACTGTAGCCATAACTGCCGGGACAGCTCCCAGCCTGAAGAAGAATATTACCGGAATCAAATACACAAAGGCCGGCATAGTCTGCATCAGATCCAATATGGGCCAGACTATCCGGTGAACCATCTCTTTGCGTGCAGAAAATATACCTACCGGTATTCCAATAATGATGGATATGCTGGCAGCTAAAAGCACCATAGCCAGGGTTTCCATAGAAGCTGACCAGAGCCCCATATTGTAAATCAGGGCCAGGCCCACAAAAGAAAACAATGCCACTGAGCGGTTGCTCATACGCCAGGCAATTAAGCTAAAAATAATTATCAATACCAGGGGTGGGATAATCATCAAACCATCGTTAAAACTGTTGATGGCAGACCTTAGTACTTGTGCAAGGGCCCTGGTGAAATCACCAAAATGAAACAGCAGCCAATTAATAAATCCTTCGATCCAATCTCCAAGGGGAATTCTGGGAATCAAGTCCAGGGGATTAAACATCTATACGGCCTCCTTAACTAGTGCGGACAAAATGGCTCCTCTGATAATGATGCCTAACAATTTTTTTTCGTCGTCTAAAACAGCTATGGGAATAGTTGCCGCAGCCGATAATTCAAAGAGCTCATTTAAAGTGGTGTCAGGAGATACCCTGGCTGAGTCAGTTTTAATAATCCCGGTAAGTTCCTTTTCCCCCCGTTCAGCAGCTTTAGCAGCATCTTCTGCCGTGATATAACCCTCTAATTGCCGGTCCCTGTTCACTACAAAAAGGCTGTTAATACACTGGTCCTTCATCTTTCGCAGGGCTACCCTGGGGCCGTCTTTAGGAAAGGCTACCACCTTGGGATGAATCATAACTCCTTCGGCGGTAAGAACTTTGGCCAAATCAACATCTTCCACAAATTTGGCCACGTACTCATCGGCTGGATTGGTAAGAATCAGTTCCGGTGGGTCAATCTGTACCACTTCCCCGTCCTTCATCAATGCCACCCGATCCCCTATCTTCAATGCTTCATCCAAATCATGAGTAATAAATACAATGGTTTTGTTCATCTTCTGCTGCAAATCCAACAATTCATCCTGCATCTCCCGTCGAATTAAGGGATCCAGAGCACTGAACGCCTCGTCCATGAGGAGAATTTCAGGGTCTACCGCCAGAGCCCGGGCCAGTCCCACCCTCTGCTGCATGCCTCCGCTCAACTGTTCAGGATATTTTGTTTCCCAGCCTTTCAGGCCCACCAGTTCCAAAGCCTTTTGGGCCCTTTCCGCTTTTTCAGAATTGTTTGCGTCCTGAATTTCCAGGCCATAAGCAGTGTTCTCCAGGATATTTCGGTGGGGAAAGAGGGCAAACTGCTGGAAGACCATGGCCTGCTTGTTTCGGCGAAATATTCGCAGTTGATTTTCGTTCATGGCTGTTACTTCATCATCTCCTACAAATATTTTCCCCCGGGTAGGTTCAATTAAGCGGTTAAGACAGCGGATCAGCGTGGACTTTCCACTACCGGAAAGCCCCATAACCACAAAGGTTTCCCCCTCTTCTATCTCAAAGCTGACATCCTTAATGCCTACAGCTTGTCCTGTCTTATTTAAAATCTCATCCTTAGAAACACCCTGGTCCATCAATTTTAAAGCTTTTTCCGGATGATTGCCAAAGATTTTTGTTAGATTTTCAACGGTAATCTTAGCCATGTCTCCTCCTAAAAAATATTAAATTTTTCCTCACATAATAACTGTACCTTAAACCAATACGTTGGTCAAACGACTCATAAGGAAACAATAGAGAGCATATATCCTGCTAAAAGAGCATATACCACATATAATATCCTCTTAATAAGTATCAATGGCTCTTCCTTGCTCTCCCTATATTTCGGTGATTTTCTACGAAACAGGATTGGATTCCATCTTCAAACACTTAAAAAGAATAGAAACCTCTCTTTTGTTTACGTTATTTTGAGACGCAGCTAAACTCCGGAAGTTTCCGCCGGATTTTTTAAAAGAAGGCTCTCTATCTTGACCATTTTATGATACATGTTATAATTAGTTTATCGGGGCGTAGCGCAGCTTGGTAGCGCGCTTGGTTCGGGACCAAGAGGTCGGAGGTTCAAATCCTCTCGCTCCGACCATATAAATACAAGTAACGTGAGAGCTTTTAGCTCTCATTTTTATTTTTAAAAGGCCATTCAACTCCCGCCGCTCCTACCAGAAACAAACTTTTTAAGACAAATTAACTTGACTTATCTTCAGTAAACTAATAAGATTCTAAAAAAGTGAGGAGTGGAAAATATGGATAAAAAAGTCTACGAAGAAAAACTAGATGCTTTAGTTAACGCAGTTTAACATTTATTATAAAAATATGTTTCGATCCAAAAGGAGGAAAGTTTATGAATTATGAGATTGTAAATGATTTCCCGAATAAATTAATTTTTGAAAAGGACGGGCCATTTATTTCTCTTTATCAACCTACACACAGGCATTTGCCAGAGAAGAAGCAGGATCCTATTGTATTTAAAAACCTGATTCAACAAATTGAAAGCTCATTAAAACAAAAATATCCTAAAAAAGAAATAGTGTCTTCTATCATGAAGCCTTTATACAAAATAAAGGATGATAAAGGCCTTTGGAGCAAATCTTTAGATGGATTAGCTGTTCTGGCAAACCCAAATAAGTGTATTGTCTATAAACTTCATAGACCGGTAAAGGAACTGGCTGTAGCCGCAGACAGCCCTCATATTAAACCACTTATTAGAATTTTTCAATCAGCGGATAAATACCAGTTATTAGGTTTAAGCCGCAGTGAATTTGCCATTTATGAAGGAAATAGATACGGATTTAAGGAGATTGAAATGGACCCTGAAACTCCCAGGACCATAAAGGAAGTATTAGGGGAACAATTTACTGATTCGCATCTCACTCATGGGTCTTATGGTGGAACTGCCATCTTCCATGGCCATGGTGGGAAAAAAGATGAAATAGATAAAGATACAATAAGGTTTTTCAGATATGTAGATAAACTTGTTTTAGAGAATTATTCCAAACATTCTAAATTACCCCTCATCCTGGTTTCACTGGCAGAGCATCATACGATATTTAAAGAGGTAAGCCGCAATCCGTACATAATGGAAGAAGGGATAAAAGAGTCTTTTGATTCATTAGATATAAGTCAGTTGAAAGAGAAAGCGTGGAAAATTATAGAACCTATTTATCTGGAAAAAACAAAAGATTTAGTGGATTCTTTTCAGCAGGCAAAGGCAAATTCTTTAGGCTCGGATGATTTAGCGGAGGCTGGCAGAGCTGCCTTTGAAAACAGGGTTAAAACCATTCTCATCGAGGCTGATAAATTCATTCCTGGAAAAATTCAAGAAGATACGGGAAGTCTGGAGTTAGGGGACATAAAAAATCCAGATTATAATGACGTCCTTGATGACATAGCTGAGTTAGTATTTAAGAACAAAGGGGAAGTGGTGGTGCTGCCAAAAGAAAGGATGCCTGGTGAATCGGGGGTTGCTGCTATATTTAGATATTAACAACTTACTTTCTCAGGAGGTAGATTATGAAAATCCAAAAATTCTGGATAACTTTTGCACTGCTTTTTATATTTTCTATTTTTGCCTGGTACAATGTCACTGCAGACAGGCCTGTGGGAACTTCCTACCTGGTGCATGCACACAATTTTATGGCCGTTACAGGTTTATTGTTTATTTTCATGCAGTTTGTTTTAAGTACCAAGATGAAACTGATTGAGGATGGTTTTGGATTTGACCGGATGCTTCGTTATCACAGGAATTTCGGCCGAATTGGCCTCAGCCTGATTTTCCTTCATGTTTTACTGTTCCTTTCTCTTTCCTGGATCCAAACTGGAACTATTACATTGTTGGGCTTCATGTGGTTTGGGTTAATTGGCATTACGGGCTTTACCATTACTGCTGCCCTGGCAGCCACCTATAAAAAGCTGGGATTAGCTTATGAGGTCTGGAAAAATGTCCACCTGGCCAACTATATTATTTTCCCCACTGCCTTGTTTCACGTTTTTAATGCCTCCCAAACCGGCTCTCTCCTTTACTACCTCTGGATTGCTTTTGCCCTTGCCTTTGCCGCAATTGTTTCCTATAAGATAATCCGCTTCCTGCAGGTTCGAAAAACCCCCTATGAAGTAACCGAAGTCAGACAGGAGGCACCAGACATCTGGAGCCTGTTCTTTAAGGGTAAACCCATAGATTACAAACCCGGACAGTTTATGATTCTTCAGCTCTTAAGAAATGGAAAGCTTTCCACAACCCACCCCTTTACTATATCCTCCAGCCCCACCTGGGAAACACTCTCCGTCACACCAAAAGAATTGGGAGATTTTACGGCCACTATAAAAGACACCAAAGTAGGGGACCAGGCTTTTATTGATGCACCGTACGGGGTCTTCAGCTTTTTAAACTATGACTCCCCGGACCTGGTTTTTATTGCCGGGGGAATAGGCATAACCCCTATTATGAGCATGCTGCGCTATATTTCAGACAAAAAATTAAAAAAGAAAATTACCCTTTTCTGGGGTAATAAAAACGAAAAAACCCTCTGCTTTCAGGATGAATTGGAGCAGCTGCAAAAAAATATAGACGGTTTAAAAACCGTCTTGGTCATGTCCAGTCAGAAAGATTGGGCCGGAGAGCAGGGACGCATTAACGGTCAACTGATTCAAAAGTATCTTTCAGATCTTTCCAACAAAGAGTTCTTTATCTGCGGTCCGCCACCGCTGACCAAAGCCATAATATCAGATTTAAAATCCCTAAATGTACCTGGCCATAAAATACACTACGAGCTTTTCGAACTGTAGCCTTGAGCCTCTTCGTGAACTAGTATAAAACCAGGGGCTTTATGGCGCATTTGGATAACTTTTAAACGTGGTTGCGAAGCATTAGTTCGGAAGGATGCGGTTCAAGATATACCTGATTTCTTAAATAGGGCACATCATACTTGCGGATATAGTGATTAACCAGGGTTAGAGGAACCACCAGGGGAACCATATTCCCGGCATATCGATTAATAATTTCCAGCATTTCAACTTTCTCATCTTTGGTCAGCAGCTTTTTGAAATAGCCCATGATATGCTGTAAAACATTAACGTTCTTTTTAACTGTTGCCTTAAGAGACATTGCTCCCATAAGGGATGATTCATAGGTGTTCAACAGCTCCCCGGGAGGGATCCTCTTTCCTTCGGCTACTATTTTACCCATTATTGAAAGGTGCCTGGGACTATGTGCCATAATCAAAAGCTTATGCCGGGCATGAAAATCTATCAGGCCTTTGTACCCCGGAGAATCCAGCAGGAAATCTTTCCAGCGTCTGTAACAGAAAACCCGTTCAATAAAGTTTTCCCGCAAATTTTCATCATGTAAGCGACCTTCTTCTTCAAGGGGCAGCAGCTTAAAATAGTCAGCCACAGAGGCAGAAAATAACCCCCTGGCTTTTCGAATAGAATTATTTGGTGATATATAAAGCTTCACCCGATGCAGTCCGGAACTGGGAGAATCTTTTTTAAAGATGAAACCACAGAGATCCTCATTTTCCAGTTCGCGCACTTTTTTTCGGCAGTAACTCAGCATACGTTCTGTATGATTGACACCGGTCCGTATAGTTACCAGCTGGGGATTTCCGATATCTCCCACCAGGCGCATGGCCTCCCGGGGTATGGTTAAACCACATTCCACCTCCGGGCAAACAGGCACAAAATGAAAATAGTTCGCCAGTACATCCGTAATATAACGGTCTCTTTTGTGCCCACCATCATACCGAACGGGATTTCCTAATAAACAGGAACTTACGCCTACTGAAATATTTGTATCCATTTATCCACCCTCTGCCTCTAGCATTTTTTAAGAATATTTAAAGGAATATAGATGAAGCGAAGATGCAACGGTGCTACACATCATCTAAAATCATCATCTGTTCTCCCCCATACTCTATCCCGGCACAGGTTCCCACATCGGAGAACAGCACTTTTCCCCCTCTATTTTCTTTCAACTCTACCTTTACAGTCCCTTGAAGATTTTCCTGAACCAGGGGGACCATTTGTCCCTCCCGTGGGCCCTTTAATAAAATAAAATTTTCTTTCTCCGTTGAGGTTTCAAGGGACAACGTGTGCTCTGTATTCCGGATATTCATAAGCACATCATTATCTTTTTGTATCAATTCTACCCTGCTTCGATTCATAGTAGTAAAAGCATAAAATCTTTCTCTCACAAAAAGACCGATAAGAAAGCCCCGGAAACTGGTAACCCAAAAGGGAATATGGGCAAGAGAACAGCTTAAGGATGCCCTTTCCTTTTGAAAGTGATTACACTGAATCCAAACCCAGGAGTAGGGGAATGCCGAGCCCCAATTTTTTTCGATATATCCCCTTCCCCCGCTGAAATCCACTTTTTGGCCGTTGATTTCCAGCATTCCCTCCAGGTCAAAATCCATGGCACAAACCTGGCTGTAACACTGCATCTTCAGGATATAATTATAAAAACCCATGCTGCCCGGGTTCAAAAAATTATCTGGCCATTTTAAAAGATTGCGAAAGGCGATTTCTCCTTTCGCCTTAATGGATGGATTTTGAATGTTTAGAATTAACCCCTGGGAGGAAAACTGATTCCCCTGGATTGTTGTTGAAAATCTGTCGGACTCTGCAGAAAAGCTTTGCACCGGAAATTGTTCATACCAGTAAAGGGCGTTTTTCCCATCCACAATTTGAACAAAACTGTGAGAATATCTGGGATCAGAAGCAAAAGATACTCCGGGGATAAAGGCAAAAACCTGCCGACGGGAGGAATCAACCAGTTTAAAATACCAGCCTTCAAAATAGGTTTTCCCCATCCTCCCGTGATACAAGTCTGGATTACGCATACTTTTAAAATTCAACAAGATATCTCTTCTCCCCTCCGGTTGCATCTTTCCTTAAGTAAGACAAGGAAACGGTTCTTCTGTCTTATTTTCATTCTTTCGATGATTCCGCTGCTTTATAGGCAGCATAGGGGCTATATACAAGTGATGTTAATTTTCGTTCGGACCGAACTCTTCGTCTTTAACCATTCAGCAGCCCACTTCTCCGTAATGCCCGCAGCAGCTTTTCCCTTTTCGCAGCTTGATTAAATTATTTTTAAACACCATGAGTATTTTTTGAGAAAACGAGGCATCGCTTCTCTGCCAGTTGCTGAATATGGCTTTTAATGAAGGTAATCTGGTATCCTTACTCACCTTAACACCTCCTGTAATTCACTTATTGGATAATATCATCGGGCTTACTGGTTCAAAATGCAGGGTTTTCCTCTATTTCAGTGAAGAGACTTCGTTAAATGGAATTTTGCCCTGTGTTTATTTCATTCAGGAATTAATAATCGCTAAATTCCCAGGGTTAACCTCAGCAAAACAAAAAACGTCAGCTGAATAAAAAAGTAGGCTCTGGGCACCAGGCTGTCAACCTGCAGGCGGAAATAGTTAAAAAGTGCCGCCGCTGCTGTGGCAATAATAAACCAGGCCAGGTAATTTTGCAGGGGGATATCCCCTTGAGCCCACTGCCAGTAATCAAATCCTGGAGAAATGGCCACGGGTTCCAGAATATAATCAAAAAAAACAGACATTACTCCCGCAGAAATAGTGGATAGAAGCCGGTTTTCAAATACCCCGTTGGAAATAAGAACAGCCCCCAGCACCACCAGGACCCAGTTAAAGCCGATTACCAGGGGGGTACCCCATAAGGCAACCCCTAGAGTTTCTCCATACTGGTATGCCCCAAAAACCATCCCTGTCTGCACTCCCAGAATTTCCAGTCCCAGGGTTACCAGATATGTTGCCATCGCCCAGGCTACGACCTTCCATCTTCGCTCCAGAATTACCGGGGAAAAAGCGGCTATCCCCAAGAAAAACAGGATAGCAGGGGTTAGCTGAAGCATGAGGGGAAACGTTTGATCCCAGGCGTGTCCCCCTACTCCCACCAGGTACATAATACAAAAAATGATAATCATAATACTGTCCCGGCTTTTCAGTATATCTTTCATCTTTTTTTTATTCGCCATAATCTTTCTCCTTGCTTAAAAATATAAAACAGGTTTCTTTTCTACCTGGCTCCTACCCCCCTAATTTCCGTCACCTTTCCAATACAGTTCAAAAACTCACCCAAGGGCGAAACAGGAGAAACACCAGAAAATAAAAGCCTAACATGGAAAAACTATAAAAAAAGTCTTCCAGGGGAATAGAGGTAATGCGAATTCCAAGAATTGCCCGGGAATTATAGATGACTACTGGAAGGCCGGTTAAGATTCCGTTGGTTACTATAAAGGGAAGGTAGCTGATGAAGATAGCTATCCAGAAATGGCTGGAGGACAGCATGCCCCCTCCGAACCAGCCAGCCAGAAGAAAAAATATCCCGCTTACAGAAAAAACCAGGCAGGTGTAATTGCGGCCTCTAAAAATATAGGCTGAGATTCCAAACAGGACAGCGAAAAATACAGCAGCTGCCGGAGGAAAAAAGACAATGGTCTCAGGCAGATAAGCTCTTACACATTCATAAATAAAAATACAGCTGAAAGGAACCGTCAGAAAAAAAAGCACTTCCTCCAGGGGCAGCCCAAAAACACTTTTTCCCATCAAATACTTTGAATTAAACCCCCAATCCCCACGGCGGGCTGCATATATATCCCATCCCACATAAAACAATCCTACCACCAAAATGGACAAAAAAACCGCCGGCCATCTCTTATAATAACTGACCTTTTGGTCAAATGATAGGATTACGGGCCCAGCAAGAATCAAGATATTTAACCAAAAATAACGCATCAGTTTCTCCTTTAACAGGTACGGCTTAAACTATACTCCAGCAATTCAAGTAAAACCTGAGTATTTACCTGGGTTTCCTCCATAGAGTCAGTCAATCTGCGGGTATGCAGGGCAAGCTCCGTTACTTTATCCTGGACCTGTTTCCTGATTCCCAAGCTTTCCATGATATCTCTCACATATTCAATATCTTTTTCTGAACTATTGGGATTCCCAAAAATTTGGCCAAGCCTTTTTCTTTCTTCCATTCCGGCCTTCTTCATTAAAAACAGGTAAAACAGTGTCTTCTTGGCCCCTTTTATATCCGACCCTAATGGCTTGCCAATCACACTTTCTTTTCCGAACAGGCCTAATTCGTCATCCTTAATTTGAAAAATAATGCCCAGAGTTTCACCGATTTCTTCCAGTACCTCCAGGGTCTTACCTTCTTTTCCGGCAAGCATAGCGCCCAGGGATAAGGGAAGGGAAAATGTGTAGCGGGCGGTTTTATAGCGGAATACGGAAAGAACTTCCTCTTCACTAATATCGGGAGAAGCAAATCCAAAATAAACATCCTGCATTTGCGCCAGACCGACCATATTCATTTCACGGGTAATCTTTTCAAATATTTTACATCGAATTTCTGGGACGGTGTCCAAACGCTTTAAAAGGTCATAGGCCAGGAAAAAAGCGATATCCCCTGCACAGATTCCCATGGCCCGTCCGAATTCCTGGGCCTGTTGAAACCCTTCAGCCTCCCCTATTTCCTGGTACTGGTAATAAATGGTCTTCTCCCCCCTGCGGAGAATATCCTGATCCATGATATCATCATGAATTAGGAAAGCAGCGTGAATCAACTCTATGGCCACAGCGGCATCCAGGGCAACCTTGCTTTCTTCCCCTTTAAACATACGATAAGACAATAAAATTAAGCCTCCGCGAATCATCTTGCCCTTATCAGCAAATTTAAAAAACCTCTGCAGCAAATCTTTTCCCCAGGGGTTAACTGTGGAAAACTCCTTTTCCTTTTCATTCAAAAAATTCTTAAGCTCGTTTTTGATTTTGGGCTTTTGTTCCGTTAAATACTTTAACATAAGGCGCTTTTCTCCTTAACCCAACAGCCAATGAATTATAAATAACTGCTAGAATAATTTTTCCTTTGGAAGGTTTAACCTTACGGGTATAAACCACAAAGGGATCTCTTTGAATTACCCGGGCCGTCCAGTTGTACATGTCCGAGGCAGTTTTGATAGGAATTAAAAAACGATTGGGTATATAAACGTAACCTTTTTCCGCCTCCCCCTGCCACTGAAAATAATAATCTAACATTTTATTAATAAAGGCATGGAATTCCTGGGGATTTGACCTGGCATTTTCCTCCTGCAGCAGGTTGGGATTTACATCCTTCAGGGGGAGGTATCTTCTCCCCAGGTACAGGTCTTCTTGAATATCCCGAATGAAATTAATCAACTGCATGGCCCGTCCCTGCATTTGAGCAGCGGGATAAGCATCTACAGAAAGATTCATAATCCGGGCCATGAACAAACCGATCACTTCGGCAGAACCATAAATATAATGAAGCATCTCCTCCATNGTTTCATACGCGGATTTATGCAGGTCCATGTTCATGGAATCCAGGAAAGCCTCCGTCCAGGCAGGATCGAACTCCAGCCTTCTGGATAGTTCCACAAAGGAATCCACAATGATATCTCCACAACTACCTTCCCTCATGGCTTCTCGGTAAAGCTCTATGAAATTTTCAAATCCTTCCTTGTCCGGCGGCACCTGGTCAACAAAATCATCAGCCACCCGAACAAAACCATAAAGCTTATATACATCTTCCCTTGCCTTTTCCGGGAAAAACAAACTGGAGGTAAAATAAGTTTTGCTTCCTCGTTTAAAAGTGTCTCTCAGTACCTGGTTCATATAAGTTCCTTTCCAATGATCTCTGCAACCACCTGTGAAGAAATGAGCACCATGGGCACTCCAACCCCCGGGTGGTTGTATTGTCCAGTATAGTAAAGGTTTTTTATATTTTTGCTTCTATGGCCCGGACGATAAACCGCAGTCTGTTTTAATGTGTGGGCCAGCCCCAGGGCTGTTCCCCGGTAAGCGTTATAATCCTTTTCAAAGTCCTTTATGGAAAAAAGCCGTTTCACCAGCAGGGAGTCCCGAATGGATTCCCCCACCAGCCCCTCGAAATGATCCATCCCTCGATTGAACATTTCTTCTCTGATTTCCGGGGTATCCTCCAGCCCGGCAGCCACAGGAATCAGAAAAAATATATTCTCTTTTCCCTGGGGTGCTGTGGTTTTGTCCGTGCGGGAAGTACATCCTACATAATAGCAAAATTCCTCCGGCCAGGCAGGTTGATCAAATATTTTATTGAAATGCAGGTCCCAGTTTTCAGTAAAATAAAGGGTATGGTGGGCCAACCGGTCTATTTTCTTATCTACTCCCAGATAAGCCAAAAGCATTGAGGGGGCAATTACTTTTTTGTTCCAGTAGGACTCGGGATAAGCTTGATGCTGCTTGGGTAAAAGAGCAGTTTCAGCGAAAGCATAATCCGCATTAACAATGACCGCCTCCGCTTCTATTTCTCCTTCGGGGGTAACCACTCCCTTTACCCGGTTTCCCTGGAGCATGATTTCTGTAACCGGCAGGTTATACTTAAATTCCACTCCCATTTCGGATGCAAGTTTTTCAAACCCCTTGGCAATCTCTCCCATCCCACCACAGGGATACCATACTCCCAGGTTAAAATCCACGTGCGACATAATGGAATAAAGGGCTGGGGCATTATGAGGGCTGTTTCCGAGAAAAACCATGGCATACTCAAGAATCTGCCTGGCTCTCCGGTCCTGGAAATATTTCCTTACATATTTGTCCAGAGGAGAAAACATATCCAGCTTTAACCCTTCGGTCATCATACGCCGGTTCATAAACTGCAGCACTGACCTGTAGTCCACGTACATAAATTCCCTCATGGCAGTATCGTATTTGAATTTGGCTGTATCCAAATAACTTTTTAGACGATCCCCCCCGCCGGCCTCGAAATGATCAAATATTTCCGTATTATGAACCGGATCAGAAGTAATATCCACCATCTCCTGCTGATCAAAAAAGACACGGTAAAAAGGATCAAGTTTTATCAGTTCGTAATAATCTTCCCGCTTCTTCCCGAACAGAGAAAAAAAATTTTCAAACACTTCCGGCATCAAGTACCAGGATGGGCCCATATCAAATGTAAAGCCGTCCTTTTTCCATACACGGGCCTTTCCTCCGGCCATTTCATTCTTTTCCACCACTGTTACCTTCATCCCCTGCCGGGCTAACAAAGCGGCCACTGCAAGGCCTCCAAAACCAGCACCAATAACAACCGCATTTCTGGTAGTCATGCCCACCCTCCTTAACCTGATAAATTCCGCCTTTTTTCTATTCTAAAGAAAAAGAAAGAGTCCCCATTTATTTCATATAAAAAAGGACATTTCTTATTGTAATTCATGATAGTTACTATGTAATTATACTGTACATATTACCCTGGCAAATGTAACTTTTCCAGTTCACTCTTAAAGCCTCTTAATTAATGTTAATTTTTACTGAATAATAATTATAATGAATAATAACTTCTTCCTTTTTATAAGCCAAAAATCCTTCTTAAGTGTCAATTTTTTTATTAAACTTTATTATTTTTTTCCAAATAATAATAAAATTCAGTCAAGTTTTCCCTCTAAGCTTCTCTTGAACAGTTCATTTGGATAGTTCCCCCGGCATAATCATTGCTCTTTCGAAACTTTCAATAAGAAGGCCAATAAAATTTCGGTAGTTTGCTTTAAGCCATTTCATAAGAATGATTCAAAGGTTATAATAAGTATATACGGAAACACTTCGTAGATATTATAATTAAGAAAGGATCATTAAATTATGAACGAGGATAACTCTAAAAAGAAATCCAAAGTAAGCAAAACCGAAAAGGAATGGCAAGAACAGCTGTCTCCGGAAAGCTTTCATGTTTTAAGGGAAAAGGGAACTGAGGCCCCTTTCAAAAACAAATATCATGACAACAAGGGAAAAGGCACCTATTACTGCGCAGGATGCCAAAGTCCTCTATTCAGTTCCGAAAAAAAATTTGATTCAGGTACAGGATGGCCAAGCTTTTCCCAGCCAATTTCAGAAGAAAATCTGGAAACCGAAGAGGACAAAAAATTTGGAATGATACGAACGGAAGTTCATTGTTCCAGGTGTGGTGGACACCTGGGCCACGTATTTAACGACGGGCCTAAACCAACCGGCCTTCGGTACTGTATGAACTCAGCTGCATTGAAATTTAAAAATGAATAGAATAAAACTGCCGGGCTATTAAGCCCGGCAGTTTTAAATTGGCTGTTTTATAAAACCATTTAAGGGCCCTATCTTTACACGATCCCGGGGACAGGTCAGTCCGGTCTGTATATAAAGGGTCAAAAGTTCTGCTACGGAACGTAGAGAATGTAAATTAGTACGCTCATAGCCATGGGAGGCATCTACCCCAAAACATACCAGGGCTGTGCGCAGGTCGTTCCCCGCAGCCAGGGCTGAAGCGCTGTCACTTTTATAGTGCTTAAAAACCTCCCTTTGATAAGGAATTTCATGCTTCATGCAGAGCTTTATCAACCGATGGCTCAGGTGATAATCGAAGGGGCCTGCGGAGTCCATCAGAGCCACAGTTACACCAAATTCACTGGAGTTCTGTCCCTGGGCCAGGGTAGCATTATCCACCGTTACCATCTCTGCCACATTTTGCTGCAGTCCAGCAGAAGCCCCCACTCCCACTTCTTCAGAAATAGTAAAAAGCAGGTTGCAGGTAACCGGTAAGGGAACTCCTTTTTCCCAGGCCGCCCTGGCCGCACCCAGCACCAGGGACACCCCTGCTTTGTCATCCAAATGCCTGGCATTAATAAACCCGTTTTCTGAAAACTGCGGATTTGAATCTACTGCGATATAATCTCCCACATGGAACCCCAACTTCTCCAGTTCCTCTCTGCTCCTGCTAACTTCGTCCACCCGAACTTCGACATTTTCCCATTTTACTGGGAGTTGGTCAATCTCCTCATGAAAGGTATGTCCCGATGCTTTTATGGGAAGGATTGTCCCTCTCCTGGATCCCTGGTCCGTAAAAATTGTAACCCGGGCCCCTTCTGCAAAACGGCTGGACCAATAGCCAATAGGTACTATTTCCAGGCGTCCATTGTTTTTCAGCTGCTTAACCATGGCTCCGAGAGTATCCAGATGAGCTACAACAGCTCGAGCGGGATTTTTTTGGTTTCCCGGCAGTTCAGCCTGAATTGCTCCCCGCCGGGTCATCTGGAAAGGGATTTCTAACCGGGAAAGCTCTTCTCCTACAAAATAAACAATTTGGTCCGTGTACCCGGTAGGACTGGGAATTAAGAGCAGTTTCTCTAAAATATCTTTGACATATTCCATATCAACGGGCAGCGGCTTCATAATAATATTCACTCCTAAATAAAAAAGTCTGTCAATACAGGCAGAATTCAATCAAAAATTTGCCACTTTCTTGATAAGTCTATTCTTTATCTTATTTAAAAACCCTTCTAAACGATAGAATTTATAGAAAAATTACTTTTACAAAGTTCCTTCAGGAAGGAATAGAGTATTCATTAACCTGATTATGAAGCTCTCTTCATAGGGCTTTTTTTGATTATAATCCCGGGGCGTATCCTCTTTTCTATGCCTCCGTATAGCTAAAACCAGGGGCTTTATGGCGCATTTTAGAAGTAAACTAATATAATATTATAAGCAATTAACATATATCTTATCAAATTGTTGAATGAGTATTCTGGGTTTAAAGACTTGCAAAACATAAAAAGTGAGGAGGATTTTCATGGATATAAATTATTACATGTACCTGGAAAACCTGGCCTCTAACACGGCAGAGAGATTCGATATACCCAGGTCAATTTTCCTGGGATTGGTTACCATGGAAAGCGGTTGGGACCTCAACGCCGGGAATTCCGCCGGGGCTATAGGCCTTACCCAGGTCATGCCCTCCACCGCCGCCTTGATGGGCTACAGGCCGGAGCATCTCATTAATAATCCGGAGCTGCAGCTGGAGGCCGGGGCCAAATACCTCAGCTTTATGTACCAGGAGTTTGGGGACTGGAAGCTGGCTTTGGCTGCTTACAACGCCGGCCCCGCAGCCGTAAAACAATACAGCGGAATACCGCCCTTTAAAGAAACCCAAAATCATGTGCAGCGGGTCTTGGAAATGGCACAAAAATATGAGCAGTATCCCGATTAAAGATCTGTTTAAAAGAGACAAGAGAGCCCGGACTCTCCTTCCTTCTGGCCTGGCCTTCTCATTCTTTGATTGTCTACCTGTTCCAGGCTTTGTCTCAATTTTCCAGGGGAGCCATAAAATCGTACTTCTCATGGGGCAATAAATATAGTATACTCTTTATACGAACATATGTACGTATAGGATGTGGAGTTATGCGCAGAATAATTTTATTAGCAGACATGGAATCCTTTTATGCCAGCGTAGAGATTGCCCGGGACCCCTCCCTTCAGGGGAAACCGGTGGTAGTGTGCGGGGACCCCCAGCGGCGCCGGGGCATCGTGCTGGCGGCCAACCGGGAGGCCAAAGCCTACGGCATCGAAACAGCCATGGGGGCCTGGGAATGTAAAAGTTTATGCCCCCATGCGGTTTTTATCCGCCCGCACATGCAGGACTATATCAATGTGTCCCTGCAGATGACGGAAATTTTTGAACGCTTCACGGACCGGGTGGCCCCTTATTCCATCGACGAACAATTTCTGGACATGACCGGCTGTGAAACCCTCTTCGGAACCCCCCAGGAAATGGCTCTGCGCATCAATGGGGAAATACTGAAGGAAACCGGGGTGCGCTGCCGCATCGGCATCGGGGAAAACCCCCTGCAGGCCAAGATGGCCTGCGACCGGTTCGCCAAGAAAAACCCCGAAGGGGTTTTTCAACTGACCTGTGAAAAATATGCTTTTTTTACCTGGCCCCTTCCCATCCGGGACCTCTTTGGGGTGGGATTCCGCATGGAGAGAAACCTGCACCGCCTGGGGGTAAAAACCATAGGCTGCCTGGCCGCCCTGCCCCGGGAAAAAATGAAATCCCGCTGGGGAATCAATGGAGAGGTCCTTTGGCTGAACGCCCATGGGATAGACTACTCCAACATCCATTCCCGTTCTACGGAAAAATACAAAGGGGTGGGCCATTCCATGACCCTGCCCCGGGATTACAGCAATAAAGGAAAGATCGAGGTAGTCCTTTTGGAAATCACTGAAGAAGTCTGCCGACGGGCCCGGGGTTTGAGGAAAGTAGGCCGGGTGGTCAGCCTGTACTGCCGGGGAGCGGATTTCGACAACCCCACCGGGTTTTCCCGCCAGAAAAAACTGCCGGAACCCACCGCCGTCACCATGGACATATATCCCGTAGTGCTTAAACTTTTTGATACCCATTGGAACCGTCTGCCGGTGCGGGCCCTGGGGGTAACCCTTTCGGGATTGATGGAGGACCGGTACATACAACTTTCCCTGCTGGAGGACAAAGAGAAAAAGGTCCGGCTGGGACGGGCCATGGACGAAGTCCGGGAACGCTTCGGAATCACCAGCCTTTTCAGGGCTTCCTCCCTGACTCCGGGAAGCCAGCTTTTTGACCGGGCCGGTAAGATTGGAGGGCACGAAGCATGAGCCGGAAGTTTTCGGACCAGTTTTTATGCAGCCGTATGATGCTCCCGGAGCACCGGGAGGGTTTAAACCGACGGATGGGACAGATGGACCGACGGGAAAAATATTCCCGTCCACTCTGGGATGAACAGCAGTGGGAACAATTCCAACTTCTTCTGGAGGAGGCTCTGGAGCAGCGCTTAATGGTGGAGCTCATCCGGGTAAAAGAAGAAGTACACGAATCTATAACAGGCATCCTCAAGAAAGCAGACAACCTCACCGGCCTGATATTTGTTCAAACAGAGAAGGAAATAATTAAGGTAAAGGCCGCAGACGTAATAGCCCTGCAGCTCATAGACAGACCCGCCCCCGATGAAAATATAATTAAGTAAGCTGTCCCCTTAATTCCCCTTAATTCCCCCCTTAATTCCCCCCGGCTTAATTCGGGGGACAGCTTACTTAATTATGGACCCCTAAAATCTTGATTAGTAAGAATATCTGAGCATATGCCAGCCTCATGGGATATTTTTGTAAATGCAAAGGGTGCTTCCTCCTTGTTGATGGTTAGCATATTTAAGACTGGTTCACCCCCGGTCAACAAACTTTATTCCCTCCCCTGTTCTATTATATAATATAGTTAGTGTAATCTGTAAAGAGGAGATGTTGTTCTAAAATGTGCGGTATTTGTGGCACCATTTCAAACAAGGGTGAAGGAGTAGATGAAGAAAAATTAAGGTCTATGCTTCCGGCTCTGGCCAACCGGGGGCCCGATAACGAAGATATCCGGGTGGATAAAAATTACGGTTTCGGCCACCGGCGATTGAAAATTATTGATCTATCAGAACAGGGTAATCAGCCTATGATTGATCCTGAATTAGGCTTAGTTATCACGTACAACGGAATGATATACAACTATAAAGAACTGAAGAAAGAGCTGGAACATAAAGGTTACCGGTTCCGTTCCAATTCTGATACCGAGGTCATGTTAAAGGCCTACCACTGCTGGGGTGACATGTTCGTCCAAAAGCTTTACGGGATGTTCGCTTTTTGTCTGCATGACCAGAAAAAAGACCGTTTCGTTATGGGTAGAGATCGATTGGGAATAAAACCCCTTTACTATACCGAGAAAAATGGGAATTTCTATTTTGCTTCCAATATGCAATCCTTGAATGACACCGGGGTAGTAGACCGAACTCTTTCCCGGGAGGCCCTGCATTACTACCTCAGTTTTCATGCGGTAGTACCAGCGCCTCACACCATATATAAAAGCGTCCGAAAGCTGGAACCGGGGCATGTCATGGTTTTGGAGCCGGGAGGCACTAAAAAGTTAAAAAGATACTGGTCTGTTGACTATCAACATCGGTTGGATATGAGTGAGGCAGAATGGATGGAGGCCATTCTTTTGACGTTAAAAGAAAGTGTAAAAAGAAGAATGGTCAGTGACGTACCGGTGGGAGCGCTCTTGAGCGGAGGGTTGGACTCCAGCCTGATTGTAGCTCTCATGACAGAGCTGAACACATCCCAGCTGAGGACATATTCCATTGGTTTCGAGGACGTAGATGGTGAAAACGGAAACGAATTTCAATACAGCGATATCATTGCTGAAAAATACAATACCCAACACAGCAAATTCTTTATTAACTCCAACAAACTGCTTCCCCAGGTAAAGCGTTGCCTGGAGGCCATGGCGGAGCCCATGGTCAGTCATGATGCCGTGGGCTTTCATCTGCTGTCCGAAGAAGTGACCAAAGACACAAAAGTTGTGCTCTGCGGTCAAGGAGCCGATGAAATTTTTGCCGGCTACCACTGGTACCCACAAATTATGGAGGGCTCAGAGGATCCGGTAAATCTTTACCGGCAGTCTTTTTTCGACCGAGGACACCAGGAAATCCTGGATACCCTGAGCCAGGAATACCATCCCTCCAGGGATTATTCCATTGATTTTGTACGGGATCACTTCTCAAAACCCGGAGCTGATACCCCCGTTGATAAAGCCCTGCGATTGGACAGCACGGTGATGCTTGTGGAAGACCCGGTTAAACGGGTAGACAACATGACCATGGACTGGGGACTGGAGGCCAGGGTTCCATTTTTGGACCATGATGTAGTGGAGCTGGCAGCACAGATTCCCCCGTCCTTGAAAGTATCCTCTGGAGGGAAACACATCTTAAAGAGGGCTGCGGAAAGAATCCTGCCTCGGGAAGTTATTTACCGTAAGAAAGGTTATTTCCCCGTCCCCGCCCTGAAATATCTCCAGGGAGAATTCTTGGAATTCGCCCGGGATATGCTTTTGTCCCATCGGGCCCGCCAAAGGAACATTTTCCAACAGCACTACCTGGAAAGCCTTTTGGAACGCCCCCAAGACCAGATGACTGTTTTGGGTGGGAATAAGGTATGGCAGATGGCTGTTCTGGAGTATTGGCTCCAAAAAATGGAGGGATAATCATGGCCCAGAAAACTTCTTCCGTGAACAACCGGTTAAACCGTATGAGCGACATTTCTATGCAGAGCTGGGGGGAAGAAATCCCTCCAGAGAAAACCCGGAAGATGAAAAAAAATGTAGCTTTGGACTGTGGTTGGGGTAACTTAATTTTTGGTCAAACCTTCTGCAGCCATGAAAAAATTATTGAGCTGCTGCAAAAGGAAAGGGAAAACCGAAGGGATATTGCTTTTTACATTCACAACCATCACGTGCTTTTATCTAAAGCCCCGGAATTGCTTTTTCTGGACCCTTCAGATACTCTCAGGCTCTGGCTTTATAATTACCGTGCGCCCAAACGCAGAAGCAGGAAATTTCGTATCAGGATATTGAAAGACCGGGAGGATGCCCGGGCTATAAACCGGATTTATAGAGACTGCGGAATGATGGAAAGCCCTGAAGAAACCATTATGAATAACCAAAAGACCCGGGTTTTTTGCTATTACGTGGCAGAGGACCTGGAGAACAAAAAGAATCCGGGCAGGGTAATTGGGAGCATCATGGGAATTGACCACAAAAAGGCCTTTAATGATCCTGACAACGGTTCCAGTTTCTGGTGCCTGGCAGTAGATCCCCAGGTCAGGGCCAGGGGTATGGGCCAGGCCCTGGTCAGGGCGGTAGCAGAGCACTTTTTGGCTAAGGGCAGGGAGTACCTGGACCTGTCTGTAATACATGATAACCGCAAAGCCCTGAAACTTTATAAATCCCTGGGCTTCAGGAAGATTCCGGTGTTTGCGGTGAAAAAGAAAAACACGATTAATAAAGAATTTTACCAGGGGGGGCCTAAACCATGAACATTTATGCAGAGATTCTTATCAACGAAGCCCGGCGTAGAGGAATTGAAATAAAAGTTATAGATGAACATTTTAATTACTTTACACTAAGCTTTCGGGGGGAGACTGTCCGATGTTGGGAGTCTTTTACCGACAAAACTCCCGCCATGTCCGCTATGGTATGCCAGAACAAATATTTAACCCTGAAACTGCTTAGGGAGGGAGGGCTGAAAGTCCCCCGGCAGTCTCTCTGGAGCAGTGAGCAGGAGGGTTTTAAATTTCTCGAAATCTGCCAAAACAATATTGTAGTAAAACCCCTGGACGGAGAACAGGGTAAAGGGATTACCGTGGGAGTAAAAACCCCGGAACAACTGCTGAAAGCTGTAGATTATGCTAAAAATTATTTTGGAGAAGTACTGCTGGAAGAACAAGTGGAGGGCAGTGACTTACGGATTATTGTTATAAACTACGAGTTTGTAGCCGCCATTGAAAGAGTTCCGGCCTTTGTAGTGGGGGACGGCCGGAGCTCAGTGGAAAAGTTAATAAAGCACAGAAATAAAGAGCTTTTTGATACTACCCGGGGAGAGTCCCGAATTCCTTTAAATGAGGCTTCCGCCGATTTTATTAAGGAGCAGGGCTGCACCCTGCAGGATATTCTTTCACCAGGGAAAAAGCTGCAGGTTTGCCGGCTGTCCAATTTTCACTCCGGTGGAACAATTAAGGATGTAACCCCCCAGGTTTCAGATAATCTGAGAAGGGTATCTGAAAAAGCAGCCCAAATCCTGACCATGCGGGTAGTGGGCCTGGACTTTATGGTATCAGAGCCTTCCGCCACGGATTACTTTATTATTGAAGCCAATGAGCGGCCGGGGCTGGCCAACCACGAACCCCAGCCCACGGCTGAAAAGTTTATTGATTTTCTTTTTCCTAATACTATATAACAGTTTTTTTATGTTTCTTATCCCATGTAAAACTTATTATAAGTAAACTGAGCGGGTTGGTAAAATGTTAGACCCGGCGTCCTTCCGATGCCACCAGGGGCTTTAAAAAGAGGCCAATCCATTTAAGATAATCGAAACTGCTGTTCAATACCTTTCCACCCCAATGAGTATCCATGCCCTTCACCATAATATCCAGCTTCGGATTATCCATCTTTTCCAGGGCTCGGCGCAGGGACAGGCCTTTATAGTAACTTTTTCGCAGAGGCCGTGTCAATTCTTCATAATGCCCTTTCCCACACAGGTCATAAGCTGCGTATATTCCTGTTAAAAGAGCGGGGAACTGCCCAAATCCCAAAAAGGGCATGATAGAACTAAAACAATTGCCCACAAAAAAGGTATTCCCCACCCGAGGCCGCTCAGATAATCCAAAAATATACCGGTTGACCTCAAAACGGTCTACAATTTTTAAATCCTGGCCGAGGTCCCGGCGCACCCTTTCATAAAAACGTTCCCATAGGACTTCTGGAGATGGTTCACGGTTTTCAGGATAGTCCGGGTAACCGATAACCACACTGGCCTCCTTCTCTGATATGGGTATTAACCACCCATATCCTTTCGGGGTCAGCCGGTAATCCAACCAGGCATATACGGTGAAAAGGTTAAAGTCTCCTTCCACCGTAGCTCCCTTCAGGGTAACGGTGAGATCCTCCTGAAAATTTTGGATCCTGGCGGCATAGGCAGCATCCCCAGTTGCTAGAACCACGTGAGTATACTCCTGTAAGAGCTGTTCGTAGGTATGTGAAGAATTATAATGGATTTCTGAGGTTACCTGTTGTCCCAGTTGACTTTCAAAAGAATTTGGGTTCCTTCCGCGAATATTGCTGAACCCTAAATGTCCTTCAATAACCGCTCTTTCATTTTCGGAGTATACTACCACTTTTCGGATATTTCCTACAGGTTTTAAATATATTTGGAACTCCTCAGAAAAGTATGCGATACAATCGTTTACCGGCCGGTTCAATGCTGAAAGGAGAATCTCCCCGTTTACAAAACGGTCCCCTGCCCGGCTCCTGTTTTCGAAGATTACCGGCTGTACTCCCAGCTTTTCCAGAGTAATGGCGCAGGCCAGGCCCGATATTCCGGCCCCCATAATCGCTGCTTTCATAAAAACACCCCCTGTCGGTATTTTTCACCTAACGGGGGGTTCTATTCCATAAGAAAGCTTGTTGAAAAAAATATTTGCCTGGGGGGTGTTTAGGTTAATCGCTTAGAAATTGAAAGGGTATTTTTCCCTCCCGGCACTTCCCCTGCCAATCCATTTTAATCACTCCCGCAAGAAAAGTTTTTAGAGTATTCAGCTCCCGCCCTAAAAGTCCCCGGTACTTCCATAACACAGCCGGTGTAATTTTACTTTCTCCCCCCAGGGCAAGGCCAAAAATCTCCTCGAAGGCAGTATAATCCAACTTCTTCCAGAACAGCAGCAAATCCTGCTCCATCTGCAGTTTGGGGCCAACAATCTTCCATAGACGTTGATAATAATCCTTTGCCCCCTTTTCTGCCTCCTGAACCGCTACCTTTCCGCTGATACAGGCCAGGTCAATCCCCCCTGCGTGAAGGGGCGAAACCAGTCCCGCTGCATCTCCCGCCAGCATAATATTATCATAGACTAAAAATTCCAAAATCTGTACAGGAAGGCGCCCACCGGCTTTTTTGAGAACTTTATAGTCTTCCAACCCCTCTTTTTTTAACACTTTTTCCAGTTCGGTCCGCAAGCCCAGCCCCTCATTTTTCGTGAAAAAACCAATACCCACATTAGCCGTCTCCATTCCTTCCCTATTTTTTCCTTTTGGGAAGATCCAGTAGTAACCGATGCAGTGCGGCTCAAGTCCCACCTTTATATTTTGACCAATATGGCTGAAATCTCCCTCCATAACATACTGAAGCACTTGAATACTATTCTCTTTATAAATATCTTTAAAATCATAAACTTTTGAGGTAACGCATGCAGCTCCACTGGCGTCAATTACCCATTGGTTCTCTTTCTGCAGGTCCCTCAACTCTTTTTCTCCAATCCTTACCCTTTCCTTGACTTCTACCCCTCGTTCTTTCGCCTTTTCTCCCAGGTGCTCCTGCCATTGTGCACGGTCTATCATCCATAAATTAAAATTTTCACAGTTAACCATATATTGTTTTTCCATCTGTACAATTATATTTTGGACCTTAAAGAGAACTCCCTTTTCAGGCTTTCCCAATATTTTCAATGTATCAAAATAGCCTTCGGCACAGTTAATTTTCTCACCGATTTTGTTTTTTTCAAACAGGGTAACCTGATGCCCTCTTTCAGCTGCTTCCAACGCCGCAAAAAGTCCGGCTGGCCCCCCACCAACCACCGCTATCTTTCCCATCTATCTTATCCCTCCAGCACTTTTTTTTATTATATAGTTTATGTACCTAGAAATCTACTGTTAAAAAAAATCCGGCTTATGCCGGAAAGTTATCCCTAATATTCTACTGATATTTTGTATCTTACTAACTTCAATTATACCAAGCCTCAACACAAGCCTATTAGCTGCCTATCCTTAATCAGTGTCAAGGTTGCCTTTGAAAAAAGGCTGTACTCCAACATAATATTTCAATAAATCTTTAAATTAATACAACAGCTCTTTGGAGATAGACTTGACATACCAAAGGATATCCCGTAAGGAATCGAGAATTAACAAATAAAGTGTTGATGATTTCGGCAGACACTGGCCTACCACCAACCTTTCTTCATGTTCCGTAGCATATTTCTGGGTTTCTTCTTCTATTACTTTTACCTGGTCAATAATATGCTTTATCAGCACCTGATTTTCTGTAATCAGGACATCATTTAAATCATTGACCAGTTCCACCACTAAACCAAAAAGGTTTTTCAGTTCACTTACCGCTTTTTCCGTAAACAAAACTCCGTCATAAATTTTTGAAGAGGTCTGATTCATGACTTTAACAACATTGTACTTCATACTTTCCAGGCTGTTAATCACAGATAAAATTTTGGTAATCTCTTCTTTCTCTTCCAACTCCAGCACCGGCACCTTTACGGCCAATTCAATTACCTGGTCATCAATTTTCTCCATGATTGGTTTCGTATCATTTAAAATATTCTCGTTGTTTTTAAGAAATGCCTGAAATGACAATTCCAGCATGGTTTGAATATCGGCAGTGATGTTAGCCATACCGTTAGCCAAATCCCCTAAAATTTTCTTCTTTTGCGCGCCCATCTTCCTTACCCCTTTATTATTTATTTTGGTATTTTTTTATATTTAAAATATTCGCTAAATTCAAAAAAAACCCTTTTTTATTACAATTATATAACATTTGACTTTCTAGCTCTCTGGGTGGGGGTTATTTTCTGTCTTTTATGGAATGGTTTCTCTCATAAATTATCCTTAACCCTTCCAAAATCAAAAAGGGATGAACATGGTCAATAACCATGGATTCTTGTTTTATCAAAGAGGCAAAACCCCCGGTTGCTACCACCGTAGGGGGTGTTGAAAAAGATTCGGCCATTCGGGTGACAATACCTTCCACCTGTCCCACAAATCCAAAAAATATACCTGACTGCATACTGCTAACTGTATCTTTCCCGATAATACTTCGGGGCCTAACCAACTCCACCCGGGGAAGCTTGGCCGCTTTTTGATAAAGTGCTTCCGTGGATATTCCAATCCCCGGAGCGATAGCACCTCCGAGATAGTCACCTCCGTCGGAAACCGCACAAAATGTAGTCGCTGTCCCAAAATCCACAATAATTAGGGGCCCTCCATAAAGAGCATGGGCAGCCACGGCATTGACTATGCGGTCTGCCCCCACCTCCCGGGGGTTTTCCATTTTGATATTTAAACCGGTCTTGATACCGGGACCTACCACCAGAGGTTTCAGTAAAAAATACTTTTCCGTCATGGCATATAATGTCGGTGTCAGAGGAGGGACTACGGAGGAAATAGCAATTCCTTTGACACTTTTCATTTTTATTCCCTGGAATTCAAATAAACTTTTCATCAGCATGCCGTATTCATCTACGGTCTTCTGTCGGTCTGTAGCGATTCTCCAGTTATACTTAAGATTTGCTCCCTGATAAGCCCCTACCACCGTATTGGTATTTCCTATATCAAAAACCAACAGCATGATAACAAACCTCCTTTATAATAAAGCATATGGTGCCCTGCAGGGCACTTTCCTCCATGTTTCCGTATTAAAAATAAGAATAATTGCTTTTAATCGTCTTAAAAAATAATGCTTCCTGCCAGTACTTCTATACGATTTCCTTCCTCTGACTCCAGAATCAGAGCCCCTTTGGAATTAATACCAACAGATTTCCCGGAAATCTTCCCTGAGGGGGTATCCACAGAAATTTTTCTGCCTATTAAAAGATCATATCTCCGCCATTCCTCAATAATCTCCTCAAAACCATCCCTTTGAACGCAATCATATAATATTTCCATATGATTTAAAATTTTTCCAAGTATTTCCGGAAGAATAAAGTCTTGTCCTGTCTCTTCCGCTAGAGTAACACTCCGTTCTTTTATTCCTTCGGGAAACGAGTGGGAGTCAACCTTAGCATTAATACCAATGCCGGTTATAATATAATTGACCATGTCCATTTCTGCACTGATTTCCGTTAAAATCCCTGCCAGTTTTCGGTTATCCAGATATACATCATTAGGCCATTTTATTTTTAAAGGAATGGATAATACTTCTTGTATACCCTGGACTATCGCCAGGGCCGCCAAAAGGGTGAAGATAGAAGCCTGTTGGGGAATAATGTGAGGCTTTAAAATTACTGAAAACCAGATTCCTCCTGCAGGAGAAAACCAGCCATTTTTAAGCCTCCCTCTGCCTCTGGTCTGTTCTCCCGCCACCACTACGGTTCCATGGGAAGCTCCCTGGGAAGCCATCTCTTTAGCCCGACGGTTTGTAGAATCAATGCTCCGCCAATGCTCTATCTTATGTCCAATATTTTTCGTTCGGAGATACCGCTTTATTTCTTCAGGTACCAGCAGATCTGGCCTTTGGGTAAGACAATACCCTCTGCGGGAAGCAGCCTGAATCAGGTAACCCTCCCTGCGAAGTTCCCGGATATGCTTCCAAACTGCCGTCCTGGATATACCAAATCGGCTGCTCAGAACTTCTCCGGAAACATATTCACCTAAATTCATTATAAGTATGTCAGCAATTTTTTCTTTCATTGTCTCTTCTCTACACTTCTTAATTCTTTATTTTCCTTAATTTCCTTGTAAATTATAGAATCATTAGTAACCTCTGTTTGTTACCAGACAACAATAATTCGGTAAGGTGTCCCCGTAATTCCCCCGTAATTCCCACTTTCTGCAGAAAGGATTATTTTTCTATTATCATTATAACATTTTTATATGAATAGAGGAAAAAAATCCCCTTTTCCGCATGCGGAAAAGGGGATTTTGTGTTTTGTGAGATTTTAGAGTGGGCTTTTTTTACAAGTAAACCCCTCTTTTTTACTAGATGTCTCTTTTTTTAGAATACACCTTGAATCTTACCGGTTTCAACGTCTACATCAACACGACGGTATGCCGGGCTGGCGCTGGTTCCGGGCATAAGGCTGATAGCGCCGCATACAGGAACTACAAAACCGGCACCACCGTAGGTTAAGATATCGCGAACTAAGAGCTTCCATCCCTTAGGTACGCCTTTCAACATGGGATTGTCTGATAAGCTCAGGTGAGTCTTAACCATGCAGGTACCCATCTTCTTAATTTCGGGGTCTGCTTCCATTCTCTTTAATTTTTCCTGTGCTTCAGGTGTATATTCCACACCATCTGCCCCATAAACTTCAGTAGCAATTTTAAAGATACGATCGCTTAGAGGCTCTTCTAACTCATAGAGGAACTTGAATTCGGTATCGTCTTCGCAGGCTTCTACTACGGCATCAGCCAGTTCAAGAGCACCGTCTCCACCTT
>SL_3KL_010_SEDDRAFT_10000802_pt1 | contig 27449 bp, 22 predicted proteins | sample SodLakKL_010_SED_2_FD_10381 | JGI IMG/M metagenome (IMG submission 10381)
GCGGGTCGTTCGACAACCGCATGCGCATCGCCGTGGAGATCGTCAGGCGCACGCGCGAGGCGGTGGGCGATGACTTCATCATCATCTACCGCCTGTCGATGCTCGACATGCTCGAAGACGGTAATGCCTGGGACGAGGTCGTTGACCTGGGGAAGGCGATCGAAGCCGCCGGGGTCAGCATCATCAATACCGGCATCGGCTGGCACGAGACGCGCATCCCGACCATCGCCACCACGGTGCCGCGCGCGGCCTATACCTGGGTGACGCGCAAGTTTCGCGACGCGGTGGATGTGCCACTGGTGACCACCAACCGCATCAACATGCCGCACACCGCCGAGGATGTGCTCGCACGCGGCGATGCCGACATGGTGTCCATGGCCCGGCCGTTCCTGGCCGACGCGGATTGGGTCAACAAGGCGCAGGCCGACCGCGCCGACGAGATCAATACCTGTATTGCCTGCAACCAGGCCTGCCTGGACCACGTGTTCCAGAACAAGGTCGCCTCCTGCCTGGTCAACCCGCGTGCCGGGCACGAAACCGACCTGGTCATCGAGCCGGCCGGGCAGAAGAAGCGCCTTGCCGTGGTCGGCGCCGGCCCGGCCGGGCTGGCGGCTGCGACGACGGCGGCCGAACGAGGCCACGAGGTGGTGCTGTTCGAGTCCATGGACCGGATTGGCGGGCAGTTCAACATGGCCAAGCGCATCCCCGGCAAGGAGGAGTTCGTCGAGACCCTGCGCTATTTCGGCAAGCGTATCGAGACCACCGGCGTGGATCTGCGCCTCAATACCCGGGTGGATGCCGGCAAGCTTGCCGCTGAAGGGTTCGACGAGGTCATCATCGCCGCCGGCGTGGTGCCGCGCGATCCGAATATCCCGGGGCAGGACCATCCCTCCGTGCTCGGCTACATCGATGTGCTGCTGCACAAGAAGCCGGTGGGCAAGCGCGTGGCGGTGATCGGTGCCGGCGGCATCGGGTTCGACGTCAGCGAGTTCCTGGTCCACGGCGAGGTGCCTGAAACGCCCGATCCGGACGGGCCGACGGCCGAGGCATTCTTCCGCCAGTGGGGCGTGGACATGGAGATGACGCGGCGCGGCGGCGTTGACGGCCTGAAAGCCGATTTCGAACAACCGGCGCGGGAAGTCTGGTTGCTGCAGCGCAAGACGACCAAGCCCGGCAAGGGCCTGGGCAAGACCACCGGCTGGATCCATCGCACCTCGCTCAAGCACTACGGCGTCAACATGCTTGCCGGGGTCAGCTACGAGCGTATCGACGATGACGGCCTGCATATCCGTATCGACGACAAGCCGCAGGTGCTGGCAGTCGACAACATCGTCGTCTGCGCCGGCCAGCTGCCTCAGCGCGAGTTGGTCGAGGGACTGGAGTCCGCCGGGGTGATCACCCACTTGATCGGCGGCGCCAACGTCGCCGCCGAACTCGACGCCAAGCGGGCGATTGACGAGGGCACGCGGTTGGCGGCGAAGTTGTAAAAAAGGTTTCAGGGTTCAGGAAAACAATGGCAACTGACGGAGCGTGCGGTCAGGGAAGGCACCAGTGGTTTATGGAAGGGCGCAGGATGCGTGGAGCGTGAGCGGAACGCATGCGGGACAAGGCTGGATCAACCCACACCGGTGGAGGTACAACCCGCCCTCGTCCAGCATGCGTCCCGGCCTTTGGCCTCTACGTATCCTACGGGCGCCGCAACGCTTTCCTATCGGGCCATTGCGAGCAACTCTGCCTTAAGTACCTTCCAGTCGGCCTGGATCGGGATGGCGTGGCTGGTGCGGTTGAGCAGGTTGGCCAGGGCCAGGGGCAGGGGGATGGTTTGGCCGATCAGGGGTTCGACCACGGTTTCGAACTTGGCCGGGTGGGCGGTGGCGGCGATCAGGGTTGGGCGGTCGTTGCCGGCCTGGCGCTGGCGGTTCAGGACTTCCATGGCGCAGGCGGTGTGGGGACAGACGATGCGGCCGGTTTGTTCGTGCACGGCTTGGAGGGTCCGGCGGATGGTGTCGTCGTCGACGCTGTCGGCTTGAACGTCCGCCTCGCGCAAGTCGCGGTCACGATAGAACCAGGCCAGGCGTTCGAAGTTGGAGGGATCACCCACGTCCATGGCGTTGGCCAGGGTCTTGAGGCCGGGTCGGCCCGCGTAGTCTTTTCCCGAGAAGTAGTCGGGCAGGGTGCGGTTGGCGTTGGTGGCGAGGCTGACGGTGCCGATGGGCAGGCCCATGTCGCGGGCGACGATGGCGGCCAGGGCGTTGCCGAGGTTGCCGGTGGGGACGATGATGTCGATCGGCGTCTCGATCTCCCGATGCAGGCCGGCAACGGCATGGACGTAGTAGCTGATCTGCGGCAACAGGCGGCCGATGGAGATGCTGTTGGCCGAGGTCACCGCCAGCCGTTCGATAAGTTCGCGGTCGTTGAGGGCCTGCTTGGCCAGGCGCTGGCAGTCGTCGAAGTTGCCCTGGATCTTGTAGGTGGTGATGTTGTCGCCAAAAGCACCGAGCTGATGGGCCTGGCGGGCCGAAACCCGGCCGTCGGGATAAAGAATGACGACGCGGAAACCCGGGCGGCGATGGAAGGCGGCGGCCACGGCCGCGCCGGTGTCGCCGGAGGTGGCGACGATGACGGTCTGCACCGGGTTGGATTCGGCGCGCAGGCGTGCCAGGCAGGCGGCGAGAAATCGGGCGGCAAAATCCTTGAACGCGGCGGTGGGGCCGTGGAACAACTCCAGCATCCATGAATGGCCGGGCTCGATTTCGGTGACCGGCAGCGGCAGATCCAGCGCCTCGCGGCAGATCGATTCCAGTTTTCCCTGGAGTTCGCTGTCTGCAAAGAACGGCGCCAGCGCCCGCGTGGCGGTCGAAGGTAGATCGGCACAGTCGGTCAGCTCGTCGATGGTCAGCACCGGCAGGGATTCCGGGACGTAGAGTCCGCCGTCGGGTGCCAGACCGGCACGCAACGCCTCGGCCAGACCGGCGGCGGGTGATTCGTTGCGGGTGCTTAAGTAGTTCATTCGTTGGTTCGTTTGCTGGTTTACAAGAAGGATTCAGGTTTCAGGTTTTAGGAAAACATGGGCCGGCTTGCCTTCGGCTTCGCCGTGACAAGCCAACCAGGCTCTCGGGCTAGCACCACCCCTCTCGTGGGGAAGCCGCCTCCCACCGATCCGCGGCTGCCGCCTGAAACCTGAAACGTTTTCCTAAACCAACCTCGCTCCCGCGGCTTCGATGGCGCTGATATAGACGGTTGCGTTCAAGCCTGCGGCGGCGAACGCGTTTTTCATCCTCTCGCCGGCGGATTCCGCGGCGGTGTGGCTTTCAAACCAGCCAAATACGGTCGGGCCGGCGCCGGAGATGGACGCACCCAGGGCGCCGGCGTTGAGTGCGGCCTGCTTGACGGCCGCGAAGCCGGGAATCAGGGCGGCACGATGGGGTTCGACCAGTACGTCGGACAATCCCTCGCGGATCAGGTCGATATCGCTTTTGAAGCAGCCGGCCAGCACCAGAGCCAGGCGGGTCTGCTGGGCGACGACGTTGTCGATGGAAAACGGGCGGTCCAGCACCCGCCTGGCATCGCGGGTGTCGATGCGATGATCGGGATGAACGACGGCGGCGTGCAGGCCGTCGGGTACCGGCACGCGCACCAGGCGTGCGGGCGTGGCCAGCACCAGGCCGCCGAGCAGTTGCGGGCCGACGTTGTCGCCGTGAATCGAGCCGCTGGCGACTGCTTCGCCGGCCAGGGCGTGCGGGTACAGGGCTTCGACGGGCAACGGATGGTCAAGCAGCGCATTCACTGCCACCACGGCGGCGCTGGCCGAGGCGGCCGAACCGCCGAGCCCCGAGCCCAGGGGGATGCCTTTCTTTATGTGCAGGGTGATGCCGAAGTCCGCGTCAATAGCCTCCAGCAGAGACAGTACGGCCCGCCCGGCGGTGTTGGAATCGGCCGCCAGCGGCAGGTCGGTGACGGTGCCGGTAATGGCTTCGATGGTCACACCCGCCTGGTCGCTGCGTCGGGCAGTGACGAGGTCGCCCGGGCCTTCGATGACATGACCGAGCAGGTCGTAGCCGACGGCGACGTTGCCGACCGAGGCCGGGGCGAAAGCGGTGGCCTGCTCGATTGTCGTCACTACAATTTAGCTCCCAGGTGGGCGGCCACGCGCAGCAGGTCGGCGAACACCCCGGCGGCGGTTACCTCCGGCCCGGCGCCGGGGCCCTGAACGATGAGCGGATTGTCGCGGTAGCGCTCGGTGGTAAAGGCGACGACATTGTCGGTCAGCGCCAGGTGGGCAAACGGGTGATCGCCGGGCAGGGATTCCAGGCGCACGGCGGCGTGGCCTTTATCGTCGAGCGAGGCGACATAGCGCAGCACCCGGCCGGCGGCGCCGGCCTCGCCGATGCGGCCGGCCATACGCTCATCGTATTCGGGCAGTGCCTCCATGAAGGCATCCACCGGCTTGCCGGCCAGTTCCTCGGGGCACAGGCTTTCGACCTCGATGTCATCGAGCCCGATCGCCAGGCCCATCTCGCGGGCAAGGATGACCAGCTTGCGCGCCACGTCGGTGCCGGAGAGATCGTCGCGCGGATCCGGCTCGGTGAAGCCGGCCGAGCGTGCCTCGGCCACCAGCGCACCGAAGGACATGCCGGGCTGGTAGCTGTTGAACAGCCAGGCCAGGGTGCCGGAGAAGATGCCGTCGATGCGCAGTATGCGATCGCCGGTGTCGATCAGGTCGCGCAGGGTCTGTATGACCGGCAGGCCGGCGCCGACGGTAGCCTCGTAGCGCCAGCGCGCGCCGCCGCTGCCGGCCAGCCCGCGAATGTCGCGGTAGCGTTCCAGTTCGCCGCTGCCGGCATGCTTGTTGGGGGTGATGACATGAATGCCGCGCTCGAGCCAGCCGGCGTAATGGTCGGCCACGGCATCGCTGGCGGTGCAGTCGATTATGACCGCATGCGGCATGTGGCCGTCGTCGACATGATTGGTCAGGCGATCGAAATCCAGAGCTTCGTCCTCCGCCCCGAGCGGGGTGTGATCGCCGATATGCGCGTCGGTGCCGGAAAGGCGCATGAACCTTGATGATGCGATGGCGCTCAGGCGCAGGTCGAGATGTCCCTGCTCGAACAGTCGTCGGCGGGTGTGTTCGATCTGTGACAGCAGGGCGCGTCCGACCTGGCCGGGGCCGATCAGGCCGATCGACAGCGTTTGCTCCGACAGGTAGAAACCGGCGTGGATGGCCTTGAGCGCACGCTCGGCATCGGCTTCGTCGACCGCAACCGAGATGTTGCGCTCGGATGCCCCCTGGGCGATGGCGCGCACGTTGACGCCTGCCCGGGCCAGCGAGGCGAACAGGCGTGCGGCCACGCCCGGCGTGCCCGCCATGCCTTCGCCGACGATGGCGAGCACGCGAATGTCGGGCAGACTGAAGATGCGCTGGATTAGGCCGTGGCGCATCTCGCGCTCGAAGGATTCCTCGAGCAGTTTGCAGGTGCGTTCGGCGTCGCTGCCGGGCACGACCAGGCAGATGGAGTGTTCCGACGAGCCCTGCGAGATCATGGTGACGGAGACGTCGGCACGATGCAGCGCGGAGAACACCCGCTCGGCGGTGCCAGGCACGCCGATCATGCCCGCACCCTCGATGGTCACCAGCGCCATGTCGCGCACGCCGGAGATGCCCTTGACCGGCGGTTCGGGGTGGCCGGTTGAGTCGATGCGCGTACCTCCGCAATCGGAATTGAAGGTGTTGCGCACAAACACCGGGATATTGGCCTCCAGCGCCGGGCTGAGTGCCTGCGGATGGATCACGCGGGCACCGAAATAGGCCAGTTCGAAGGCTTCGCGATACGACAGGTGATCGAGCAGTTGTGCCTGCGGAACCTGATTGGGGTCGGCCGAGAGCAGTCCGTCGACGTTGGTCCAGATGTGGATCTCTTCGGCCTCGAACAGGCGACCGAAGATGGTGCCGGAGTAGTCCGAGCCGTTGCGCCCGAGTGTCGAGACGCGGCCGTCGTCGCGGCGGCAGACGAAGCCGGTGATGACGTAGCGTGATGCAGGGTGGCGGGCGCGCAGGTCGGCGAGCAGGTCGCCGCTGATCTGCCAGTCAACCGCCGTCATCAGCGCGGTCGGGCGGGTCCGCAATACTTCGCGGGCATCGACGAAGACGGCCTCCTCACCGAGCTGGTGAAAGTGGGCCGACAGCAACCGCGCCGACATGACTTCGCCCAGGCCCGAGATCAGTTCCACCGCCTCGACCGGTGCCGTACCCATCAACTCCAGGCTGGCCAGGAGCTGGCGCAATTCCCGGAAGTCTTGCTCGAGTTGCGAACGAACGGTCGCGAGGATGGAGTCGTCATCGAGCAGGTTTGCGGCGGCATCGAGATGACGCTGCTCGAGTCGTGTCAGTTGCTCCTGCCACCCGGTCTGCGCCGCGGCGGCCTCTCCGGTGATCGACAGCAATTCATTGGTGACACCGGACATGGCCGAGACCACGATGGCCTGGGCCGGGTCGTCGCGCGCAACCAGCAGTGCGGCAACGTGGTGAATGCAGCCGGCATCGGCCAGGCTGGTGCCGCCGAACTTGTGCGTGATCCATCGCATGGCGCGTCGCAACGTCTTCTTGAGGTGCCGAAGCTCAGTTTAGCGTTATCTCAAGCACCTGTGCGCGTCAATCAACCGCGTCCGAAGACCTCGCGAAGCAACTGCGTGGTTCGTGCGATCGGATCCTCGCGGATCCGCTTCTCCTCCTCGGCCAGCAGCACGAACAGGCCGTCAAGCGCGCGTCCAGTCACGTAGTCGTCGAGATCGACGGTAATCGGGTCGACCAGCGGTAGCTGGTTATAGCGCCTTGCCAGTTCCCCGTAGAGTTCGGTGGCCCTCACCTGGCTGAGATGATGGGTGACGATGGGCTGGTAGCGTCGCTTCAGCACGCTTTCGGATTGACGACGCAGGTAGCTGGTGGCGGCATCGTCGGGACCGTTGAGCACGGCATAAACATCGGCCGGGCGCATGCCGGTGATCACGTTGCGAAATACCGCCACCGCCTCGCCGGCTGCGGCTTCGGCCGCCCGGTTCATCGCCACCTCCAGTTCATCCACCTCGCGGCCCAGGCCGAGCATGCGCAGGCGGGCTGTGGTGCGCTGGACTTCCGGGGGCATGGCGATGCGGATCATGGCGTTGCCGAGGTAGCCGTCAACCTGGCCGGCGCGGTCGCTGGCCCGCTCGCTGCCCACGATCAGCGCCTCGCGCAGGGCGGCGGCAACCCGGGCCTCGTCGCTGCCGTTGCCGCGCAAATCACCGGGGAGTTCCTCGAGCAGGGCACAGCCGCTTGTGAACAGGATTAGGAAAAGAATGAAGCCTGGTGCAGCCTTCGAGTGTTGAAGCATGTTGTCTTCCATTGGGAGCGAAATGAGAGTTTATCGAATGCTCAGGAGACCCAGATGATGGCCAGGGCCAGCATGCCGAGCGCGGCGATGACGGCGGCGCCGGCCGGCTTCCAGCCGATCGCTTTCAGTTCGGCTGGTCTCACGGCCATGGCGAGTGCGGCCATGGCCATGGCAAAGGCGAACAGGCTGAAGTGCCCGGCCAGTTCGATTGCGCGTTGCCACATGACATGATCGTTGCCCCACCAGGCATCGCCGGCACTGCGCAGGCCCGAGAGGGTGATAAAAGCGACGATGAACAGCGGCACGGCGACCCGGGCCTGGCCGTCGCTTTCGTGGCGATGGGCCAGCCAGACCACGGTCGGAATCAATACCAGCATGCCAGCGTTTCGGATCAACTTGGCCACGGTGGCGGCCACCAGGGTGCCTTCCTCGCCCGAAATCTGTTCGTGAAGTACTGCCGCAGCGGTGACCTGGGCGGTATCGTGCACGGCCACGCCGAGGACCAGGCCGATGGTATGTGGATCATCGATAAAGCGATGGAGCAGGGTGGGGTAGAGCACCGTGGCTACCAGTCCGATCAGCGCGATGCAGGCGATGGCATAGCCGATCTCCTCGCCGCGGGCACGCAATCCGGGGGCGGCTGCGGCTATGGCCGAAGCCCCGCAGATCGACGTGCCGACGGCGAGCAGAGTCGCCAGGCGTCGTTCAGTACCCATTGCTCGCGCTAATCCGAAGGCCAGAACCAGACCGAAGAGCACGGCCACGATGACTAGTGGCAAGGCCTCCAGTCCTATCCGACCGAGCTCGACCAGGCTTAACCGCAACCCGATCAGCGCCACGGCCACCTTGAGGATCGGGCCGCGTGCCAGTGCCAGCCCGGTTGCCCAACCTGATCGCTGTAATGCAAGCGGCGACAAGGCCAGGCTGGCGAGGATGGCGACGAGCATCGTGCTGACAGGCCAGTCGCCGACCGGCGGGGGCAGTCGTCCCAGCCCCAGGACGACAAGCCATGCACCTGCGGCAATGCCCGCGGCTACCACGAGGCCGGGCAGGGCGGCGCGAACGAGGCCGGGATCGTCAGGCTGGGGCATCGCGAATGGATCGATTGAAACGGTTTGTCACCATACGTCAATATCGGCATGGCAGGGTAGACTTTGATGGGTATGTCGTTTGGTCGTTTTGTCGTTTCGTCTGGTCACCTGGTCGCAATGACGAAAAGACAATAAGCCAAACGACAAAACGACAAAACGACAACTCAACCATGGACTCAAAACAAAGCATCGTTGAAAACTGGTTGCCGCGATACACCGGTACCGATCTGGATGGGTTCGGCAAGTACGTGCTGTTGACCAATTTCGACAATTACGTCGAGAAGTTCGCCGCGGTGATGGGAGCTGAAGTACGCGGGCGCGACAAGGCCATGCGCAATGCCACGGCCGACGGTATTTCCATGATCAATTTCGGCATGGGAAGCGCCAATGCGGCCACCATCATGGACTTGCTCAGTGCGGTCAGTCCGAAGGCCGTGCTGTTTCTCGGCAAGTGCGGCGGGCTGAAGAAAAAGAACAAGCTCGGAGACCTGATCCTGCCGATCGCCGCCATTCGCGGCGAGGGGACGTCAAGCGACTATTTCCCGCCCGAGGTGCCGTCGTTGCCGGCATTCACGCTGCAGCGTGCGGTGTCGTCGACCATTCGCGACCACGATCTCGACTACTGGACGGGCACGGTCTATACCACCAATCGTCGCGTCTGGGAGCACGACAAGGCCTTCAAGAAATACCTGCGCCGAACGCGCAGCATGGCCATCGACATGGAGACAGCGACCATCTTCATCACCGCCTTCGCCAATTCCATTCCCGCCGGCGCCTTGTTGCTGGTCTCCGATCAGCCGATGGTGCCCGACGGTGTCAAGACCGACGCCTCCGACCGCCTGGTCACCGAGCACTACGTCGACCAGCAGATTGCCATCGGAATCGCCGCCCTCAAGGAAATCCGCGACCAGGGGCGGTCGGTGAAGCACTTGCGGTTTGATTGAGGAGAGAAGGTTTCAGGGTTCAGGTTTCAGGCTTCAGGAAAACACCTCGGCTCGCCTTCGGCTTCGCCGGCGTAAAGCAACCCGGCTCTCGGGCTACCACCGTCCCTGGCGCGGCAAAGCCGCCCCCCACCGATTTGCGGGTGCCGCCTGAAACCTGAACCCTGAACCCTGAAACCTGAAACCTTAATTATCCATGACTTCCTCCCTACGCAGCTTTGCGCCAAATCTGGCATGATGCTTGACATTTTTGGCAAATCCGACGGAAGTGAATGATGAAGCAAGCAATGAGTTTGGCGATGGCTGCCGGTCTGGCGGTTTCGGGGGCGGCAATGGCCGACGATGACCCGTTTCTCTGGCTGGAAGAGGTTGAGGGCGAGCAGGCGCTGGAGTGGGCCGAGGGTCAGAACGACCGCTCGCTGGAGTATCTCAAGTCGAATGAACTGTTCGATCCGATTCACGATCGCGCCCTGGAGATCCTGACTTCCGATGATCGCATCGCCTATCCGTCGCTGATGGGGGGCAAGGTCTACAACTTCTGGCGTGATGCCAACCACGTTCGCGGCATCTGGCGCAAGACCACGCGTGAAAACTACCGCAGCGATTCGCCGGACTGGGACGTGATTATCGACGTCGATCGGCTGGCTGATGAGGAAGACGAAAACTGGGTCTGGGCCGGTGCGAGCTGCCGCTATCCGGATTACGATCGCTGCCTGGTCGGGCTGTCCATCGGTGGCGCCGACGCGGCCGTACGTCGGGAGTTCGATCTCGAAACGCGTACGTTCATCGAGGACGGTTTCGTCCTGCCCGAATCCAAGAGCCGGATGACCTGGCGCGACCGCGACAGCGTGTTTCTCGGCCCGGCGTTTTCCGACGAGGAGATGACTGATTCCGGTTACCCGCGTACTGTGCGTATCTGGGAACGTGGCACCCCGGTCGAAGAAGCGAAGCTGGTCTACGAAGGTGAGCGAGCGGATGTGGCCGTCACGGGCATGCGCATCTGGGACGGCGATGACCACTACGACCTGATCGTTCGCTCCCCCGGCTTCTTCACGCGCCATTACTACCACTACCGCGACGGCGAGGTCAGCCGCATCAACGTGCCCGAAGACGCCAACATCGTCGGNCTGATCGACGGCCAGTTGCTGGTGGATCTGAAGTCCGACTGGACGGTGGGCGAATCGACTTTCCNCCAGGGAACGCTGGTGGCCGGCCCGATGGCCAGCTTTGAAGCCGATCAGCCTGGATTGACCGTGTTGTTCCAGCCGGGTGAGCGTTCATCTATCGCCGGCGTGTCGACCACCGAGAACACCGTGCTGGTCAATATCCTCGACAACGTGGTCAGTCGGATCGAGCGCTTTACCCATGACGAGGACGGCTGGCACTCCGAACCGCTGGCGCTGCCGGACATGGGCGCGATTAGCGTGGTCAGCACGGATGATCGTTCCGATCGCTTCTTCTACAACTACACCGGTTTCCTAACGCCTTCGACGCTGTTCGAAGCCGATGCTGCCAGAGACTCGCACGAGGAAGTGCGTTCCGAGCCGAGCTGGTTCGACGATGAAGGCATGCGCGTCGAACAGTACGAGGCAAGGTCGGCCGACGGTGAGCTGATTCCGTATTTCGTCGTCAAGCCGGCCGGGTTCGAAGCCGATGGTGCCAACCCGACCCTGCTGTCGGCCTACGGCGGTTTCGAGGTCTCGCGCACGCCGTTCTATTCGGGTGTGATCGGTTCGAACTGGCTGGAGCGCGGCGGCGTGTATGTGCTGGCCAATATCCGTGGTGGCGGCGAGTTCGGGCCGCGCTGGCACCAGGCGGCACTGAAGGAAAACCGCCAGCGTGCTTTCGACGACCTGATTGCGGTAGCCGAGGATCTGATCGAGCGTGACATCACCTCGCCGGAGCACCTGGGTATCCAGGGCGGATCGAATGGCGGTCTGCTGGTCGGCGCGGTGATGGTGCAGCGCCCGGACCTGCTCAATGCGGTGGTCTGTCAGGTGCCGCTGCTGGACATGAAGCGCTATCACAAGCTGCTGGCCGGTGCGAGCTGGATGGCCGAGTACGGCGATCCCGACGACCCGGAGCAGTGGGCCTACATCAGCGAGTATTCGCCGTACCAGAACGTCTCGGCCGAGGCCGACTATCCCAAGGCCTTCTTCACCACCTCCACGCGCGACGACCGCGTACACCCGGGCCATGCCCGCAAGATGGTGGCGAAGATGCTCGACCAGGGCCACGACGTGCTTTATTACGAGAACATCGAGGGCGGCCACGGCGGCGCGGCCAACCTCGAGCAGCGCGCCTACATCTCGGCCCTGATCTACACCTACCTCCACGACCGCCTTGCCGGCGCCAGTGCAGATTAGTTGTCGGTAGTTTTCACCACGGAGACACGGAGAGTACAGAGGAAAATCAGTAAGATAGAAAAATCTCTGTGAACTCTGTGTCTCCGTGGTGCGTTTCATCGCCTGCTTGCAATGTCTCCCCGATGGCCCAAGGTCTGGAACTTCGGGGAGGGAAACCCGGTCGAAACTCGCGACAGTTACGAAAACGGACCAAATCACTCCCGTATGGCGGGAAAAGACTCCAACTGATACAATATCGGATGGATTTGAAGGAGGAACGAATGGGCAAGGATCTCGTACCAAGTCATCTGCTCGCGCCGGCCGGGACCGGATCGCTGGATTCCTACATCCAGGAAGTCAACCGCATTCCGGTATTGAGCCTGGAAGAAGAGCAGAGCCTGGCTCGTCGCTACCGCGACGAGGAAGATCTCGATGCTGCGCGCATGCTGGTCATGTCGCATCTTCGTTTCGTCGTGCATGTCGCGCGCGGCTATTCCGGCTACGGCTTGCAACTCGGCGACCTGGTCCAGGAAGGCAATATCGGCCTGATGAAGGCGGTCAAGCGCTTCGACCCTGACCAGGGCGTGCGCCTGGTGTCGTTTGCCGTGCACTGGATCCGTGCCGAAATTCACGAGTTCATTCTGCGCAACTGGCGCATTGTCAAGGTGGCCACCACCAAGGCGCAGCGCAAGCTGTTCTTCAACTTGCGCAAGCAGAAGAAGCGCCTGGGCTGGCTCAACCAGTCCGAAGTCAACCGCGTGGCCGAAGATCTGGGTGTGAAGCCCGAGGTGGTCATGGAAATGGAGTCGCGCCTGTCGGGTCAGGACATCGGTTTCGACCTGCCGACCGACGATGACGAGTCCACTTACATGGCACCGGCGGCATACCTGGAAGGCCTGTCGGCTTCTCCGGATGAAGCGGCCGAAGCCCAGGACTGGGAGCAGCATCACCACAACCTGTTGTTCGATGGCATCGAGACCCTGGACGATCGCTCACGCGACATCATCCAGAGCCGCTGGCTGCTCGAACCCAAGGTGACGCTGCAGGAGCTGGCCGACAAGTACGGCGTTTCCGCCGAGCGCATTCGCCAGCTCGAAGCCGCGGCCCTGAAGAAGCTCAAGGCACGATTCGAAGCCTGAAACTTCGGGTACAAGGATCAGGAAACCGAAAAAGGGAGCGAGTTCGCTCCTTTTTTTCTGGTGTGGTTTGGCGCTTTCCCCCTCTCATTTGCCGATTCCACCGTGCAGGCGTATGCTGAAAGCCTGATCTGCACTTGCGGCCCGGCAATATGCCAGGGGGACTGCAGTGGTTGGACCGACGACGGAAAGCACTTCCAGGACCAGCGGGCCCGTTCCCGGTGACGATGGGGTTGCGTCGATTTCCAGGGGGCAACTGCTTCGACGTCTGCTGCTATACCACGCGGGACTTGCTGTATTTCTCACCGTCTTGCTGATCGCTTTTCCGGCTTCCCGGGACTACCTGCCCATCGGCGGCATTTCCGAACTGGCTGAACGTACCGGTTTGCAGCTGACTGCCGAACCGGCCACTCCCCCGACCGTTGTCGAGGCATCCGGCACGGGCAGTGTCGGCGTGCTCGGGCACGCGCCGAGACTGGCCATGATTCTTGTCGGTGTCTGGCTTCTCATGCTGCCGGTCTCCTGGCTGCATCGAGGGATCTATCGCACCAGCAATTACGACCACTCCATCGATGAAACCATGCTGATTCTTCCCGGCGTGGTCGCCGGTATCGTGGTGGTGGTGCAACACAGCCTGGCGCTGGCCTTCGCCCTGGCCGGCGTGGCCGCCGGAGTGCGGTTCCGGCGCGCTCTGCAGGACACCTTCGATGCCCAGTTCATCCTGATGGCGATCGGTGCCGGCATCGCGGCCGGAGTCGGTGCGCTGGAAATCGTGGCGGTGATGAGCGTTTTCTTCTGTTATGCAACGCTGTACCTGTGCTCCTACGGTGATGGGCTGCATTCCGACTTCAAGGGTCGGCAGAAGGAAGAGGCGCGCCGGCAATTGGCGGAAAACGAAGAGACGCCGGCTGGACCGGTCAAGCCGGATTCGGGATGAACGTTTGCGCGAAGCGGATAGCGGGTTGGCGAGCCCGATTCAGCCGTGTTCTGCCGGCCCTGGTTCTGTCGCTGCTTTGGTTCAGCCTGGCTGATGCCGGGGACTTCAGCCGGGGCACGCCGCTCTTTGCTGATTCGGCGCCCCTGGTTGTCACGTTGCACGCGCCCTGGCGCCAATTCCACCGTGACGGTGACAGCGACGAGCGCTATCCGGCGGCACTGGAATACAGCGATCCGGATGGCCGGCAAGTGAGCATCCCGGTGACCGTGGAGCGGCGTGGCAAGACCCGTCGCGCCCTGTGCGATTTTCCGCCGATTCGTCTTCGTTTCGATCGCGCCGCGACCGAAGGCACCCTGTTCGAGGGCCAGCGTTCGCTGAAACTGACCACGCACTGCAGCAACAGTCGGCGATGGGAGCAGTATTACGTGCTCGAGATGCTGGCCTACCGGATCAACAATCTCGTTACCGAGCGCAGTTTTCGGGTACGAGTGCTTTCGATCACATACGAGGATGATCGGCGCGGCCGTAGCGACCCGGACCGCTTCGGTTTTCTGCTCGAACATGCACGCGACGTGGCCCGACGCAACGACATGCCGCGCGTGCGCGAAGCACTGATCGGCCCCGAATCCTACGAACCCGATGAAATCAGCCGTTTCATGCTGTTTCAATACCTGATCGGCAACACTGATTTCTCGACCTGGACCGAATCCGCCGACGAACGCTGCTGCCACAACGTGCGTACCATCGGTACTGCCAATGGTGGCAGTCTTTATGCCCTGCCTTACGATTTCGATTCAGCCGGCCTGGTCAATGCCTCTTATGCCGCGCCCCACGAGAGTCTTCCTATCGGGCGCGTGACCCAACGACTGTACCGAGGCTTCTGTGTGCATAACTCAAGCCTCGAGACGGTGCGTCGGGAATACCTTGAACTGGAGGACGAGATACTGGACCTGGTTCGCAACGAGCCGTTGCTGAGCTCGCGAAGTCGCCGGCAGGCACTGCGCTACCTCGAGGGCTTCTATACCACCTTGAAGGATGAGAGCCAGTTTTCCCGGGAGATTACCGCCCGATGCCGCAGATAGCGCTCACCGATTCCGCTTGGTCGGCCGCTGGTGCCTGTCGTTCTTCCCGAGCTTCTTCCGGTGCTGCCGATGAGCTCAGACGTTCTCTGCGCTGCTTGAGACGTGTGTTCCCGGGTTGGATCTCGATGACGCGGTCGAGGTAGGCAAGGCGCCCGCTATCGTGCAACGGCAGTTCAAGCAAGCCCTGGGGATAGCCGGCGAACAATGTCCCGTCCCTGACTTCCAGCCAGGCGATGTGACCGCCGTAATAGGGAGCCATGCCAACGTCGATGAGAGCCACCCGTGCATCGTGGCGCGGCCAGATGACGCCGCTGGTCGGTGTGTGGCCGATGACCATGTGATTGGCCTCGTATCGATCCAGTATGGCCTGAACCAGCTCGGGAGGTGTGGCCGGTTCCATGCCGGCCAGGCCGCGGTACCACAGCGGCCCGGTTTCGTCTTCGAGAATGCCCTGGTCCGCGCTGTCGTCAAGTTGCAGGGCTTCGTGCACCATCCGGGTCAGTGACGCAAGGTCATGCTGGCAATAGTGGGCACTGATGCCGCCATGCAGGAAGATCAGGTCGTTGATCTGGACTGCGACCTTCGATGACATCACCCATTGAAACAGCTCGCCCTCCGGGTCCCAGCGCGGGTCCCAGGCCATCCGGTGCTCGACCCATCCGAGCGGATGATCCTGTTCCCACTGCTCGCGGTAATCGTCGGGCAGATTGTCGTATCGCTCCGGCTCGGTCTCGCGCAGATGCAACATGACGGCATCGAAATAGCGGTTCCTGGTCCGGTGTGACTCGCGGGTGACGAATGCCTCGAACTCGCCGGAGGTGACGTAGCGCAGATCGCCGTAGACGTTCATGGCCTCGTGGTTGCCGATCAGGTGATGGACGCGGCCGCCGGCGCGCTCGGCCTGTCTGGCCAGTCGTGAGAGATGGCGAATGATGCGCAGGGTGTCGGGTCCGCGGTCGGGTATATCGCCGACCTGGACCAGGTGGGTCTCGCCGGCACTCCAGCGCCCGCGGCGGTTGATCACGCCCGCCTGGCGCAGGGTCTTGATGTAGTTGTCGTAGTCACCGTGGATGTCGCCGATGGCAACGATGCGTTCGATACCGCTCCAGCGATGATCGTCGGTCTGGTCCGGTGCGGCCGAGACGACCTGGAGCGCAAGCAGGGTCGCCAGGATGAGTGTCAGCAACAGGTGTCTCATCGGACCCTCCGGCACAAGTGACTTCGACCCCCACATCATTCTGCAATTTATCACAGCGGTCGCGAAGGATCGCTGCATTCGTTCAATACAGGTAACCGAGTCCGCGTGGCTTGATCGCTTCGGGCAGTTCGGTTTCGCCGTTGAGTTCGCGCAGGTCAATCTCCACTGTGCGGGCAATAAAGTCCATGGGCACGTCGTTGACCGCGTTTTCGAACGGGTTTTCGATGTGGCGGCCGACGTATTCGAGCATGATGTAGGCATAGCCGATCAGCAGCGAAAAGGGGATGGACCAGTAGCCAAGGTGGCCGGCCAGGCTCAGCGGCAGCACGAACAGGAAGATGATGAGCGTGTAATAGACAAACCAGGTGTACTGCATTGGAAAGGGCGTCTTCTTCAGTCGCTCGCAGCTGCTCAGGGCCTCGTTGAAGCCCTGGATCAATTCGGTAAAGCGCACATGACGGTAGGCATCCAGATGGCCGTCGTCCGCAAGTTGCCGTAGTGTGCTCCCCTGGGTCTCCAGCAGGGCCAGCGGCGGGGTCTGGCGCCTTGTCGCTGCGGTACGCTCATCAGCCGACAACAGGTTGTCGATCTCTTTGCCGGGTTCAAGCTTGCGCAGGAAGCGATTGAGCCACCAGGCAAACGCGATCTGGCGATAAATCAACTGGTGTCTTGTGGCTGCCGTTGCCTCGCCACCACCGATCAGGCCCTTGACCAGCAGCGCGAAGCTTCTGGAGTCGTACTTGAGCTTCGACCAGATCTGGTGCCCCTCCCACCAGCGCCCATAGGCGGAGTTGTTGCGAAAGCCGATCAGAAAGGCCAGCGCGGTACCGAGAAAGCCGGCGGCATAGGACAGCGCCTGCAGCAGTTCGCGCGGCACCTGGTCCATGACCAGGCAGGCCAGTGCGATGAATGTGATCAGCAACAGCAAGCGGGGCCACGTAAACCAGAACAGCTTGGTCAGCGAGATTCGGCGGGTGACGATCATGACGGTTCAGTCCTCTTCCAATGCTTCGAATTGCTCGGCCAGAAAGTCGATCAGCCCGCGCACGGCCGGCAGCAGGCCGCGGCGCGAGGGAAAGACCGCGTGGACGATCTCGCGCGGCGGCGCCCAGCCGTCGAGTACGCGCACCAGTCGGCCATCGGCCAAGTCGTCGGTCATCATCATGGTCGGCAATTGCACCACACCAATGCCGGCCGTGGCCGCCTTTCTGAGCGTGTTCATGCTGCGGGTGACCAGCCGGGGGTGGTGTTCGATGCGTGCCTCGCTGCCATCGGGCCCAATAAGGTGCCAGACATGGCGGTGCTGCGGCAGGCCCAGGGCCAGGCTCGGCAGTCCGGCCAGGTCGGCTGGCACCCCGGGTGTGACTTCACGCGCCAGTAGATACGGGCTGGCGACCAGGCATTGGCCGCGGTCGGTCAATACCCTCAAGACCAGGTCGCTGTCTTCCAGTGGCGGCGGGCGCACGCGAATGGCGATGTCGTAGCCTTCCTCGATCACGTCGACACGACGGTTGGTGGCATCGACATGCAGTTGTACCTGGGGGTGGGTTTGCTGGTAGGCGGTCAGCATGTCGGCCATCCGCGCATCAAGCAGGGCGATCGGACAGCTCAGTCTGACAGTGCCGCAGGGTTCGGAGCGCGAGGCATCGATTGCGTCCTGGGCGGCCTCGGCCTGCACCAGCATGGCCTTGCAATGGGTGTAGTAGAGCTGGCCGATCTCGGTGACGGTGACATGGCGCGTGGAACGGTTGAGCAGGCGCACACCCAGTCGATCCTCGAGCGCGGCGATGCGCCGGCTGAGCTTGGACTTGGGCTCACCGATCGCGCGCCCGGCCGGGGCAAAGCCGCCGTGGTCGACCACCTGCACGTAGTAGTAGAGATCGTTGAGGTCCTGCACGTCGCCATCGTTCCATTTACGGAACGGTGAGTATAAATTCTGCCGTCTACCGGATCCAGCGTTGCTGATTCAGACTGTCCTCCAACGAACCAACCCACGATTTCGAAGGAGGTCACATGAAAAGGATTCTCGGTACCTACAGCGCACCCCCGCGTCACTGGGTCGGAGACGGTTTTCCGGTCTGCTCGATGTTCTCGTACAACAGTCACGGCCAGCATGTCAGCCCGTTTCTGCTGCTTGACCATGCTGGTCCGATGAATTTCGAGCCGGCCGAGCGCCCGCGCGGGGTCGGCGAGCATCCGCATCGCGGCTTCGAGACGGTCACCATCGTCTACGACGGGGAGGTCGAGCACAAGGACTCGACCGGCGCCGGCGGGACCATCGGCCCGGGTGATGTGCAGTGGATGACGGCCGGTTCCGGCATCCTGCACGAGGAATTCCACTCGCACGACTTCACGCGCTCAGGCGGACGACTGGAAATGGTCCAGCTCTGGGTCAATCTGCCGGCCGAACACAAGATGACCGATCCGGGCTACCAGACCGTGCTCGATGCCGATATCCCGTCGGTCGCGTTGCCCGACGATGCCGGCCGCCTGCGAGTGATTGCCGGTGAGTTCGACGGCCACACCGGTCCGGCCCGGACCTTCACGCCGATGCAGGTGTGGGATCTGCGCCTGGATCAGGGAAAAANTACCCGCCTGGACCTGCCCGATGGCTGGAACACCATGCTGGTCGTGCTCGACGGCACGGTCCTGGTCAACGACAGCGAAGTGGCCCGCGGCGGTCAGCTGGTGCTGCTCGATTCGGCCGGCGAAGGCGCGCTCATCGAGGCCAACAACGAGGCCAAGGTGCTGGTGCTTGCCGGTGAGCCCATCGAAGAGCCCATCGTTGGCCACGGCCCGTTCGTGATGAACACGGATGAGGAAATTCACCAGGCCATACGTGATTTTTCCACCGGCCAGTTTGGCCGCCTGCCCGCCTGAACCAGACCCGCCCGCAGCCGAACGGCTGCGGGTATCCCACCCGTCTTGGATCGGGGCCGGGTTTTTCATCAGACTGAGGAGTCAACACCATGAGTAAACCATTCAACTACCAGCGAATCGATCGGGACAACGCCGCCGTGCTACTGGTCGACCACCAGACCGGCCTGTTGTCGCTGGTGCGCGACATTGATCCGGACAAGTTCAAGAACAACGTCCTGGCCCTGGCGGACCTGGCCAAGTATTTCGGCCTGCCGACCATTCTGACTACCAGCTTCGAGGACGGTCCCAACGGCCCGCTGGTGCCGGAACTGAAGGAGACCTTTCCCGACGCGCCCTACATCGCCCGGCCGGGCCAGATCAACGCCTGGGACAATGAGGATTTTGTCGCCGCCGTGCGCGCAACCGGCAAGAAGCAACTGATCATCGCGGGCGTGGTCACCGAGGTGTGCGTAGCCTTTCCGACGCTGTCGGCCCTGGAAGAAGAATTCGAGGTGTTTGTGGTGACAGATGCCTCCGGCACCTTCAACGAAATCACCCGCCACTCGGCCTGGGATCGCATGTCGGCTGCCGGGGCCCAGCTGATGACCTGGTTCGGCGTGGCCTGTGAGTTGCACCGCGACTGGCGCCGCGATGTCGAAGGACTGGGTGCGTTGTTCTCCAACCACATTCCCGACTACCGCAACCTGATCAACAGCCATACGGCGTTTACGGCCGACCGGGGCTGACAGGTATCAACCTGCTGGCGGGTGGCACCATGCTGCCATCCACCAGCAGGGTTTCTCCGAGTCTGATTTTGGTGTCAGCGCAGCAATGCGTCGCTGGTCTGCGACAACACACGCGCCAGCCAGGGCTTCTTGCCCGTCCAGCTCAGGTGGAAGAGGTCGGCCTCGTCGCTGGCTTTGAGCAGGTAGTCGTCGCTGGTGATCAGTTCGTCGGCGAGCTTGTGGTCGATGGCGCGGGTGCCGAGCCAGTATTCACCTGTGGCGATCTCGTCGAGGTCGATCTGGGGGCGATGCGCGCCGACGAATTCCTTGAACAGCTTGTGCACGTCCTCGATCTCTTCCTGGAACTTGCTGCGCCCCTCGTCGGTGTTCTCGCCGAACAGGGTGACGGTGCGCTTGTGCTCGCCGGCCATGAACTGCTCGTAGTCGATGTCCTTGCCCTTGAGCCAGCGATTGAAGTTGGGCAACTGGGCGATGACGCCGATGGAGCCGAGAATGGCGAACGGGGCGGCGATGATGCGGTCGGCCACGCAGGCCATCATGTAGCCGCCGCTGGCCGCGATCTTGTCGACCGAGACTGTCAGCTTGATGTTGCGGTCACGGATGCGCAGAAGCTGGGCTGCGGCCAGTCCGTAGGCGTGGACCTGTCCGCCTCCCGATTCCAACCGGACCAGCACTTCGTCGTTGTCCTCGGCAGTGGTGAGCAGGGCGGTGATTTCCTCCCTTAGCCCAGTCAGTGCCGAGGCGCGGATGTCACCGTGAAAATCCAGCACCCACAGCCGTCGTCGCTTTAGCCCGGCCTGTTGCTTGCGCCGGGCCTTTTCGGCCTTGCGCTCGGCCTTGAACTGCTTGCCCGGCAGCATGCTGGCCTTGAGGGTCAGGGCGGCCCGGTGATAGTCATCGTTGAGCTTGCGAACCTCCAGGCTGCCTGGCGAAGGCGCCTCGCTGGTTCCGCGTTGCATGCGCCCGGCAATGGCGGCAATCACGATCAGCACGGCGAGCAGCAGGGTTGCGAGCTTGGCCAGGAAAATACCGTACTCGGCGAGGTATTCCATGGGTGAGGGTTCTGTATGAGTGAGGTCACCAGTTTACCGGCAGCGGTGGCTGCGGGGTGAATCGTTCTGATTGGGGAGCGGTGCTTGTGGCATCATTGGAGCGGTCCGCAAGTGGGCATTTCCGAACCTGGATTCACTGATTTTCATCGTCAGCCGGAGCGCCGCCATGCCAATGACCTCCTGCGCCGTGATCGGCGTCGGCTACCTGGGAAAGTTTCATGCCCAGAAGTACGCCGCGTTGCCGAACGCCAAATTGCATGCCGTGGTCGATATCGACCCGCAGGCCGCGCAGTCCAGTGCCGACGAGTGCGGCTGCCTTGCCCTGTCCGACTACCGGGAGCTTCTGGGGGAAGTCGACGCGGTTTCGATTGCCGTACCGACCGTTCATCACTTCGAGGTGGCGCGCGATTTCCTCTCACGTGGTACTCATGTGCTGCTGGAAAAACCGATTACCAGCACGCTGGACGAGGCGCGAGAACTCAACCGGATTGCGCGGGAACACGGCCTGGTGTTCCAGATCGGTCATTTGGAGCGCTTCAATTCGGCCTTCATGGATCTGGCCGACGTCAACCTGGCGCCGTTGTTCATCGAGTGCCACAGGCTGGCGCCGTTCAAGCCTCGTGCCACCGATGTCAATGTGGTGCTGGATTTGATGATTCACGATATCGACCTGATTCTGGGCATCGTGCGCAGTCCGGTGAAATCGCTGGCTGCCAGCGGCACCCCAGTGCTTTCGAAAGGTATCGATATTGCCAACGCGCGTCTGGAGTTCGAAAACGGTTGCGTGGCCAACGTGACTTCCAGCCGGGTGAGCATGAAGTCGGAGCGCAAGATGCGCATGTTCCAGTCCGACGCCTACATCTCGATCGACTTCCAGAACTCGGGGCTGGCCATCCATCGCATAGGTGATCGGGAGATGTTTCCCGGCGTGCCGGAGATCCTGCGTGAAGAATCCACCTTTGAGAAAAATGATGCACTTAAGGCGGAGATCGTTGCATTTCTGGACTCGATTCAGAACGGTGCGCCGGTGGTGGTCAGCGGCGAGGACGGCGAACGCGCATTGGAGGCGGCAATCCGCATTACCGACATGGTTCAAGCCAATTACCCTGGATCAAACCAATGAACCCGATTCCGATGGTCGACCTTGAGTTGCAGTACCGGCAGCTCGAAAACGAGATCAACCCGGCCATTGCCGATGTGCTGGCCGGCACGCGTTTCATCCTCGGGCCCAACGTGACCGAGTTCGAGAAAGAGGCCGCCAACTTTCTGGGTGTGGGCCATGCCCTGGGCTGCGCCTCGGGCACGGATGCGCTGCACCTGGCGCTGCGAGCCGCCGGAATCGGTCCGGGGGACGAGGTTATTACTTCGCCCTTCACGTTCATTGCCACGGCCGAGGCCATTGCCTATTGCGGCGCCACGCCGGTGTTTGTCGATATCGACCCGAAGTCGTTCAATATCGATCCGTCAGCGGTGCGCGCTGCAGTGACCGAGCGCACCCGGGCGTTGCTGCCGGTGCACCTGTTCGGTCAGCCGGCCGACATGATCGAGCTGCAACGGATCGCCGATGAGCATGAACTGCTGGTGATCGAGGATTGCGCGCAGTCCTTCGGTGCCGATGTCGGGGGCAGGCAGACCGGCTCGATGGGGCTGGCCGGATGTTTCAGCTTCTTTCCCAGCAAGAACCTGGGCTGCTACGGCGACGGCGGACTGATCACCACCAGCGACGAGGCACTGTTCGAAACGCTGTGGACGCTGCGTAACCATGGGCGCAAGGCCGGCGATTACTACCACGAAATGATTGGCTACAACAGCCGACTAGACGAGATCCAGGCGGCCATCCTGCGGGTCAAGCTGGCTCATATCGATCGCTTCAACAAGGAGCGTCGGCGCGTGGCCCACGCTTACGGGCGGCTACTGGCCGATACCGAACTGGTCATGCCCCATGAAGACGGCGTCGGCCACCATGTCTACCACCAGTTCACCCTTCTCACACCCGAGGGTCGTCGCGATGAACTGATGCAGGCGCTGAAGTATGAACGCATCGCCTGCGCCGTGTACTACCCGACCCCGCTGCATCGCCAGCCGGCCTTTGCCGATCTGGGTGTGCATGAAGGGTTGCCGGTCAGCGAAGGGGTCAGCGAACGTTGCCTGTCGCTGCCGATCTACCCTGAAATGACCGACGAACAGGTCGAGCGTGTTGCCGCCTGCCTGCGAAGTGCCTTGTAGCAAGGTTTTTCAGGCTTTCAGGCGGTGATTTGAAGCCACGAAGAATACGAAGAGCACGAAGAAAAAACCAAGAATTTTTTATCTTCGTGTCCTTCGTGTCCTTCGTGGTTAAATGATCTTTTCAGGTAAACCCTCAACGAATCGGGAGCAGATATGACGCCGCGGGATTTTGTCAGGATACTGGGTGAGACGCGGGCTTCGGCCATTTTGAGGACCGATTCGGCCGATGCGGCCGTCGGGGCGATGGAGGCGGCAGTGCGTGGTGGTTTCACGATCTGTGAATTCACGCTGACCATTCCCGATGTCTATGACATCATCCGCGATTTCTCCAGCCGCCATCCCGACGTGATTGTCGGGGCGGGCACGGTTCTGGAAGTCGGGGAGGCGCAGCGTGCGGTCGAGGCCGGGGCCCGGTTCCTGGTCTCGCCGGTGGTCGATGAGGCCGTCATTGCTGCTGCCAATGAACTGGGCGTGGCGGCCATGCCGGGCACGCACACGCCTACCGAGATGCTGAAAGCGCATCGAGCCGGTGCCGGCCTGCAGAAGCTGTTTCCCGCGCCGGGTATCGGGCCGGACTTCGTCAAGGCCTGCCTGGGCCCGATGCCGTTTCTCAATATCGTGCCCACTCACGGCGTGACACGCGAGAATGCCAGCAAGTGGCTGGCCGCCGGCGCCCATGCCATCGGCTACGTCGCCCCGTTGTTCGACCCGGAACTGGTCAAGGCGAAGCGTTTCGACGAACTCGAGCAGCGCGCCAGGGCGTTGTTAGGGAGCCTCTGAGGCCGGTCGCTGGGTCGTTTNGTCTTTTCGTCGTTTCGAAACGACCAAGCGACAAAACGACATCAATGCCCTTCGGCCTGGTCTGCTTCCGCCTTGGAGTCGTGCCGGGTGCCGGCCGGGTGTTCCGGCGGGGCATAGATGGTGTAGAGCCGCAAAGGACGCTCGCCGGTGTTGATGAAGTTGTGCTCCACCCCGGCATGCACGAATACGAGGTCGTTGGTCCCAACTTCGTGCACCTGACCTTCCAGTACGGCCTGGCCGTTGCCTTCGACGAACACCAGGATCTGGTCGTGATCATCGTGGACTTCCGCACCGATTTCCTCACCCGGCTGGATGGTCATCAGCACCAACTGACTCAGCTTGCCGGTAATGACCTCGTCGCGGAATGCGTCGTTGTTGAGCGCCTGCTTGACGATGGGTACGATGGCCTTGTCGATCTTGCTCATGACTCGGATCTCCTGTTCGATCGATTTTTCCAAGTATCAACTGTATCGCAGCGGTATCGCTGCGACTTCAATGCTGTGCCAGTTCGCCGCGGAACACGGCGAGCAGCGTGCGAACGGCAACCAGCACGATCACCAGGCTGGCGATCGCCGCGAGCGCGATGTGGATCAGCCCGGGCGCGAGCCCGCAAAGCTCGACGAAACGGAAGCTCGCCACCGTGAAGGCCGCTAGCGGAAAGGTATAGGCCCACCAGGACGGGAAGAAGGGCAGACGGGCAAACCGCGCAACCTGTGGAAGCAGCACCAGGAAGGTGAGCAGGGCGATGAAGTAGAAGAAATAGCCCAAGCCGTTGAGTTCGCCGCTGATGTTGATCCAGGCCAGAAAGGCGACCGAGGGAGGTGCCAGCATGACAACGAGGGTGGGCTGCATGGCCGGCTCCAGCGGTGGCTTGGTCACAAGTCGGTAGAACACCATGGTGCCGAGAATGATCCAGAAAAACAGCCCGATGCTCATGAAGAACCAGGCTACAAGTTCGTGCCCGGCCGGCATGGCGGCCAGCGGCACCAGCACATTACCCACCGCCGGAATGAACCATGCCGGGTTGATGCTGGACGTGGGTCGCTCGGCCTCGAACCAGACATTGACGATGATGACGGTGAGGACCAGCTGCAGCGCGGCACCGGCCTGCCACAACCAGCTGGCCCAGGGACCGATCCACGGTTCGGAGAGTATGCCGAGCAGAATCAGGTTGATCGAGACGGCAGGAAGAAAATTGATGCGAACCGGGTGCTTGAGTTCGTTCATGACCCGTGCCGGATATCGCACCCACTTGCAAGCGTAGAGTGCGAGAAGCACGACAAAGACCACGGCGGCGAGTGCGGTCGCTCCGCCGGAGACAAGGGCCGGGAGCGACCAGGCTTCTTCCACGGCGTGCCAGACCAGGCCCAGTCCGCTGATCCCCATCACGGCGGCAAACAGCGGCAGGGGCAGGTGTGCACAAATCGGTTCACGTTCGGTTGATGTCACGGTTACTCGCATTCATTACTCGAACCACCTCCAGTATAAGCCATGCCTAATGTGTCTTTTCGCCCGTTTTGTGGAATCTTCGCAAAACCGGGCTTGACACGACGGCGCCGTTTTCCCATAATGCCCCGCTTCACAACGCGCCCGTAGCTCAGCTGGATAGAGTACCTGGCTACGAACCAGGCGGTCGGAGGTTCGAATCCTTCCGGGCGCGCCATATTCATGAAAAAAGCCCCGCCCTGTGCGGGGCTTTTTTCATGAATAACGTGTGCCCGGAGTGCCAATTCGGTTCTCCCGGGTTCGAATTGTGCGCGCAACGCACAATCGCTGGAGCGAAGCGACAGCCCGAATGGCAAGCCCGCGAAGCGGGCGCAGCAATCCTTCCGGGCGTGGAGCGGGAAGGCGGGTAATGGAGGGCACCGGACACCAATCACCCCCATCGATTCCGGAGACGGCCTGGACGCCTCGGGCGTTCTGGTGCCACCGAAAATCCTTCTTCGCTACTTTTCGATCGGCGGTTTTGATCCAACGTGGTCGATTCGGCCGGCACGGCATGCGCGGTGGTTCTATCCGGGCCATGATTGGCGCCCGGCGCCCACCATCACCCGCCTTGAGGGGTGGGTGTTTTTTCGGTCGCGGCGATCGACCGTCGTCCTGATGCGCTTCGACATTTGGCCTCAGCACATCCTACGCGTGCCGGTGGTTCGTAGGATTTGCTGAGCGTGAGCGAAACGCATCAGCCGGCGTCGGGTTTTGCCTCCGCCCTGTGGGGGTAGGTGGTGTTTCTTGGGGAGCGGCTCAAGACGATAGAATGGCCACTGGTGCCTCCGACGAAGTTCATATGCCCATGAGGCGAATTTTCTTGCTGTTGCTGTTTCTTGCCGCCCCCCTGGCTGCCGAGTTGCAGCCTCTGCTTCTGCCTGCCGGATCGGGCAGCCTGGCACCCGGCCTGGCGAGCACGAACGACGGGCAGGCGGTGCTCACCTGGCTGGAGCCCGACGGTGATAGTCATGCTTTCCGGTTTGCCGTGTTCGATGGTGAGTCTTTCGGCGAGGCGCGCACCATTGCCCGGGGCAATGACTGGTTCGTCAACTGGGCCGATACGCCGGGACTGTTCGTGCTGCCCAACGGCGATTGGCTGGCGCACTGGCTGGTCAAGTCCGGCCCGGCCACCTTTGCCTACGATGTGGTGATGGCACAAAGCGGAGATGAGGGCGAGAACTGGAGTGAGCCTGTCGTGCCGCATCGAGACGGCACGCAGACCGAGCACGGTTTTGTCAGCTACTTTGCCTGGGACGACACGACCGCCGGAATGGTGTGGCTGGATGGTCGCGAGACAGCGAATGCGGATTCAGCGCATGACGGTCATCACGGGCATGCCGGCGACATGACACTGCGCGCGGCACGTATCGGGCCTGGCACCGAGGTCTCCGACAAACAGTTGCTTGACGCTCGCGTGTGCGATTGCTGTCAGACGGCCTCGGTGATGACGGGCGAGGGGCCGTTCGTGATATACCGCGGGCGCAGCGATGACGAGATTCGCGATATCTGGAAGGTGCGCCACGACGGCGCGAAGTGGTCGCAGCCGGCGTTGCTTTATTCGGACGGCTGGCAGATCGGAGGCTGTCCGGTAAACGGCCCGGACCTGATTGCCGACGGTGATGATGTGGTCGCGGCCTGGTTCACCATGCCGGACAACGAGCCGCGTGTCCGGGTAGCGATTTCACGTAATGCCGGTCGTGATTTTGCCGAGCCGCTGGAACTCGGGCTGGGTTCAGGCCTGGGCCGCGTGGCGCTGGAGTGGTCGGGGGAGCGATTTGTCGTGGCCTGGATGGACGAGGTCGAGGGTGGTGGTGCGCTCATGCTGACGGCGTTCGACTTGGACGGGGAACGGCAATTCAATCGCGAGCTGGTCACCATGGATGCCGGGCGCATCAGTGGTTTTCCGGTGCTGGCGGACCTGGGCGAAGGTGGGCTGCTGCTCGCCTGGACCGAGCCGGGGTCGGACGGCCGCCCGCGGGTTCGAGCAGCACGTCTGGATGCCTCCGGCTGAGTTGCGCTGGACTTTGTGCCTGTCGGGCGAGGAAATCTTCCCAGGATTTGCCGTTGCTCTATTGACCTGTGGCAGCTTCATCCGTAATATTGATCGGCTTGGAATCGGGGCGTAGCGCAGCCTGGTAGCGCAACTGCTTTGGGAGCAGTAGGTCGCAGGTTCAAATCCT